>TBL_comb47_HYPODRAFT_10001973_pt1 | contig 25998 bp, 20 predicted proteins | sample TroBogypolimnion_40_FD_10682 | JGI IMG/M metagenome (IMG submission 10682)
GGGTTAATTTATTTGATTTTTCTTCATCATTAAGATTATCAATAGCATTATTATATGTAAATAGAGATATTAGAGATATTATAACAATAAATATACAATAAATTATAATAAATGATGCTAATATCCAGGCAAATGCATAACACCACCAGCGATTAGGTTCAGTTCCACCAGTAACTATACATGTCATTTCAAATAATGTTAAAAATATGGATGGAACTAATGATATAATAACAAAAAATACGATTAATAATCGATTTCCAATAGGTACGTCAGTTGCAGTTAATAGGATAGTTATACATATAGCAATTATAGCAGTAATAATTGCATAAGCGGTATATTGTGATTGTGAAGAACCAAAGAAGGCATCGTAAAAACCCATTATATTCTTATTCTATAAGAAAAGAAAGAATAAAAAAATGATTTATATAAATATAATTTATTAATAATTATTATTGTTTAAAAAATGGGAATACCTTATTATTTTTATTATCTTACGAAGAAATACAATAATATAATCGTATCAAATTTACCTAAAATTATAAATATTTATGCCGTTGATTTTAATGGTATTATTCATAATGAAGCAAGTAAAGAACAGAATGAAGAAATATTGATAAGAAATTTATGGGATAAAATTAATTATTATAATAGTCATTATAAACCTGATAAATTAATTATATGTATTGATGGTGTTGCACCATTAGCTAAAATAATACAACAAAGAAAACGAAGATATTTAACTATTCATAAAAATACGATTGATAAAATAATTTCTAATTGGGATACAAACGCAATTTCTCCAGGAACAAATTTTATGAATAAATTAAGTTCATATATTCAAACCAATAATAAAGAATATATATTTAGCGATAGTAATGAAGCTGGTGAGGGGGAACATAAGATATTTAAAATAATTAATGATATGGGAGATAATAATATAGTTATTAATGGTTTAGATGCAGACTTAATAATATTATCATTAATGTCTGGAAAAAATAATATTTATTTGATGAGGGAAAATAAACACGAATTGACATATGTTAATATTGACAATTTAAAACGTGCTATTATTAGCGAATTACGTCCTAAATGGGCAATTGAAAATGATATTGATTTGATTGAAAGTTATTGCGTGATGTGTTCAATATTAGGTAATGATTTTATACCACATATATTAAATTTAAATATTAAATCAGGTGGTTTAGATACATTAATTTCAATTACTGAAAAAGCAATAAAAACATATGGAAGTTTAGTAGAAAGTAATAAAATTAACCAATTAACATTAACAGATATATTTAATAGTATTAGTGAAAATGAAGATAATGACATTATAGCATTAATTGCTAAAGACGTTGAGAAGAGACCTCGAGATTTTACATTACAATCACAAGAATATGCGATTAAAAATAAGGACCCTGTTTTATATGAAATGTATAACAATAATAAAAAATGGCGTTATTATTATTATAAACGTTTATTTGATATTAATATGAATATTGATAGCTTATGTATATCATTAGCTGCTAATAATTATATTAAAGGTATTTATTGGACGTATAATTATTATAAACGTTTAGAATTAGATTACGAATGGTATTATCCATATAACTATCCACCAACAGCAAAAGATATTAATAATTATTTAAAAGTTAATATAATTGAACCGATCGTTAATAATGGCGATTTCTTAAATCCCAAATATCAATTATTATTAATATTGCCAATACAAAGTATGAAATTAATGGATGAATCGATGTATAAATATATGACAGATTATTCATTAGGAATCAAACATTTATATCCAACAACTTATAAAATTCAAAGTTTATTTAAAACTCATTTATGGGAATGTTTTCCGATTCTACCTGTGATTAACATAGGTAAAATAACAAAAATAAATATTCAACTATTAATTTAAAGTAATTGCTGTAAATATTATCTCATACGAAATAAAAGGAACATTATGCGTTTTTTTTTATCTTTAAAAATGAATTTGCTGTTAGCATAATTAGTGAGGATAATATATTATATACAGGTTCTTATTTGGATTAAACCCTAAAAAAGAAACTATATTACATACTATCCTATTTAATTATAATTAACTTATCTTTATATAAAAATAATTCTTTATTAATATTTAAATGAATGGTTTATTAACTACTACTAATAATGCTAATTTAGATTTATTCACTCAATTAGTAAGAAATATGAATATTGTAAAATTACATGAATATTTGCAAAAATCATGGGATACTGATAAACTTAAAACAATTGCTATTATCTTTAATGCACGTGACAGGCTTAAGGGGAAAAAAGAAAAAGCGATTAGTAATAGATGTTTAATATGGTTAAAACAAATCGATAATAAAATTTATAAAAAAAATATATTATCATATATAAATAATTATGGTTGTTGGAATGATTTAAATTTTATTATTAATCATACTAAAAATAATAATTATGAATATTGGTTATTTGCCGAACAATTAAAAAAAGATAAAGAACTTTTCAATAAAAATGAAAATATTTCATTATGTGCTAAATGGGCTATTAATCCAAATACAGATAAAACTATACGCGTTGCTCGATATTTATTTGATAATATTACAGATTATGATGTGAGATATAGAAAAGAATATATTATTCCATTAAGAAAATCGCTAGATTTAGTTGAAACTAAATTATGTAATAAAGATTGGTCGTCTATTAACTATTCTAAAATACCAGCAGGAGCTTTAAGAAGATATAAAAAAACTTTTATTAAAAATGATAATGAATCGTATTCGGCATATTTGAAAGATGTAGCTGAAAATAAAATTACTATGAAATTAACAGGATTATTACCCCATGAAATTATTAAAAAATATATGGATAATCATTTAGTATTTGATGAAACTCTTGAACTCCAGTGGGATACTTTAGTTAATACTTATAAAAATGTTGCAGGTATTATACCTATTGTTGATGTTTCTGGTTCTATGTTTTCGGGTTCATCTACAGTTAAACCAATATATGTATCAATTGCATTAGGATTATTAATATCATCAATAAATACTGGTTTTCTTCATAATAAAATTATAACTTTTTCATATTCTCCGGTATTTTTGGAAGTGAAAGGAGAGAAATTACATGAGAAAATAAAAGATATTTTAAAATCGCCATTCGGTTTAAATACAGATTTTTTAAAAGTAGCAGATCTAATTATCAACAGTAATATCGAATATAAAAAATTAATTTGTTTTAGCGATATGCAATTTAACTCTGCTATAATACATACAACAGACGTAACTACTATGCATAACGAATTTATAAATAAATTCAAGAATTCTAATAAAGAAGTTCCAGAATTGATTTATTGGAATTTGAATGGTATTTATAATAACTTTCCAATCGATAATAATATGGAAAATACATCATTAATTTCTGGATTTTCAGAACAACTATTAAACGCAATTTTAGAAAATGAAAATTTGAATCCAGATTTATTAATGAATAAAATATTAGAACCTTATTATAAAAATATATTGATTTAAAGATTTTTTCATATACTTATAATAATTTTGTTTAAATGAGTTTAAGTATTATAAGTAATAGCTCTAGTAATGTGATAGCTGATTTAAAAATGGATAATTGGTGGTATCCATCTAAAAATGGAAAAAAAAGAATTTTATTAGCAGGAACACATATCCATCAAAGTAATGGATATAGTCGTGTTATGTATTATATAACAAAATATTTAGGAAATTATGAAGATATTGAATTAACTATATATGGTTTTCAAAATTTTATAAACAGTCAATCACAAATTGCTATAAGAAATGAGATAAATCCAAATGTTATTATTCATGATGCTTATGCGAGTGAAGAACCTAAAAGAAATGGATTCGGAGAAAAAGAAATAGGAGATTATATTAAAAAACATCCACAAGACATCATAATTATTTTTAATGATTCTATGATTACTTCAGCATTAACAGCAACTATTATTAATGAATGTGGAAATTTTAAACATAAATTCAAATTAATTTCATATATGGATCAAGTTTATACATATCAAAAACGCGAATATATACATTTATTAAATACTTATTTTGATTCTATTATTGCATTCACTCCTTATTGGCGCGATATTGCATATAAACTTGGAATTAAAAAAGAAATGACAATTCATATATTACCCCATGGCTTTGATCATAATTTATATTATCCAATTGACCAGAAAATAGCACGTATTTTTAATAATTATAATGAAGAAGATTTTATGGTATTAAATTTAAATAGAAATCAGCCACGAAAAAGATGGGATACGACTATTATGGCATGGGCTGAATTTGTTGAACGCCATTATCATGTTAATGTAACAAAAACAATTACAAAAAAAGATTGTAAAGTTAATAAACATACATCACGACCTATTAAATTAGTTGTAGGAACACAAATGGACGGTTTTTGGAATTTAATGGATGTATTCGAAAATGAAATTAAATTTAGAGATGTACCATTCGAATATGCTAAAAATACTATAATATCTGTAAATATGCCTCAGCAATTATCAGATCGTGATATTAATATCTTATATAATTCATGTGATGTTGGGTTAAATACTGCAGACGGTGAGGGATTTGGATTATGCGGATTTGAAGGTTTAGCAGTTGGTAAAGCTCAGGTATCAGCATATGTTGGTGGAATGCGTGAATTTTTGAATGATGATATAGCTATTTTAATTAAACCAAAAGTAAATATTTATTTAGATTTGAAGGGTAATGGTATTGGTGGTGTTGCTGAAATTTGCGACCCACATGATGTAGCCGAAGGTTTCTGGCGATATTTCAGTTCGCCTGATTTGATGAACAAACACGCACAGCGAGGAAGACAACATATATTAACTAACTACAGATGGGAACAAATGATTAAACATTTATATAATAATATCATCCCAATATTATAATTATTTTCTAGGACGTAATTTCATAACACTTGGCGGGCTTTTACTTAATTTGCGCTTTGTAATTTTAGGTCCATCACTTACGGGTTCTCCAACTGGTTCTATAGCATCACTATCTAAAGTATTGCTTAATGATTTTATAAAGAATGATATTTTTTCTGTAATATTTTTAATAAATGTATTACTCCAACCAACAAATTCATATGTAAATAATATATATTCATTTTCATAATATTTACCATTATATTTATATGTTCCACGTTCTATATCTCTCGAAATAAATTTTAATTTAGCACCAATATTAATTAATACTTCATGTTCTTTATATTCGCCATTACTTGGTTTAATGTCTAAATTTATATATGAGCCGAAATAAACATAATTAAAAATATTTAATAAGTTATTTGGAATTATAATTTTCCACATAACTTTTTTTTCTAATGGTATTTCAGCACTAGACGACATAAAACGCATAGCAACATCTTTAACTACTGATGTCGCTAAAAATATAGGACTAGTTATTATATCGCCTCTTTTATTCTTTTCAATCACATTAAAAACTTTGTCACTATAAATATTAAATCCTCTATACAGATATAAATCTTTATCTTTAATAGTTTCAATTGCATTAGTAATACTAGTTGGTTTAATATGTGTTAATATAAAATCAGTAAATACAGGTATAGTTTTAATTTTTTGATATAATTTCATTATATTTTGAAAATGTATTATTAAACATTCACTAATATCCTTATCAACTTTTAAGCATTCTTCATAATAATTTCGAAGTAATTTAATATTATCATCTGATATTTTAGGATTAGTAAGTATTGTAATTAATTTATCATATTTATATATATTTATTAATATTAATAAATCGTTTATTAATTTATAATGAATATTACCAAATTTACAATCTAAATAATCATCAAAATCAGTATCATTATTCCATTCACATATAACTGTATCATTTAATACAATTGGCGATTCATAAAATATTCTAATACTCATTATAATAAATAAAAATAAAATTATGTAGCAATTATCATTTTTTCATTTGATGGTATTGATTTATAAATATGATAATAATCTTGTATTGCATTATAAATATCAAATTGTGTTATTTCAGTAATATTGTTAATATTTTTATAAGTAATATTATAAATGTGAAACGTATCACCTTTCGTTAATTTGCCAGTTAATTCTGTATTTATATAACTTAATACTAGTCTTAATGGATTTGTAGTTATTGAAATATGTATTTCACAATAACATAATGAATTTAATCCATGTATAATATACGAATCATCTATATCATTCGAATATCCATAATAAACACTTTTAGGTTTATTATTGCCAAGAAATGACATATTCATTTTCAACTTTTTATATTCGTCTCTTGCTTGTTTTGATGTAAATAATGCGAAAATATCTCTTTTTTTTGATAAAAACCGTAAACAAGACATATAAAGATTATTTTCATAGTCTTAAATCATTTTTTTATATATAATTGTAATAAAAAACCTAATGATAATATGCAAAAATTACCTAGAATTGTATTATTAGGTTTATACATATATTCAATAATTAATAATACATTTGCATATTGAAATATATAATATCCCATTAAAATTTATTTCAAAATCAAAACAAGATATCAATATAATTTACATTATTAACGTATTTAATAATAATGGATAATATCTATCATTCGTATTATTACTTTCTTCGAATGTTTGATATATTAATTCATCTTTTACCGAAATAATATTATAATTATATAATAATTCAATATCAATATGATATGTAACTTTATTAAAATTTTTTTTGCACCATTTAAAGTTATTATATAACCTAATGTCTGAGATATTAAAGACTGTTTATAAAAATATTCATTAATGTTTTATTATGAATATCATATCATAATCTATTGGTGTATTTTCAATAATTTTATTAAATTTATTCAAAAAATCGTCCTTAAATATAAAATTAACTATTTTTTCCCATAATTTAATATGAGAAATCCCACATCCTACCATATTTTTAGAGACTATATATTTACTTATTTCAGTTTTTGATAATTCTTTACCATAAATTCCCTTAAATCGTTCATAATTAGTAATATTAAATTGTTGAAATTGATATTTACATTTTTCAAATCGGTGATTATCCTTATCTAAATTTATTACAAATATTTTATATTAAAGATTTATTTATATATTATAAAATATGATTACATCTAGACGTTTTACTATTCTAAATGTTGATGTGAATGAAGAGCAATTATCAACAGATACTGTTATATTTGATGAACCATATATTCCTCCTCATCCATCGCCGACAAATGAAATTAAAATGAAAAATAATAAATGTTGCGTAATTTCATAAAATTATTATAAATTTAATAATTAAATATGGAAGATAACAGAGAATATAGAGTAGTTATAATTGATAGTGCTAATGCTATTTTTAATGATAGTAATATTTATAGTTTTTATGTAAATTTAATGCAACCATTAAGGGATGTTTATAAAATTAAAATATTACATGCTGCAGTATCAATTGTTAATAGCAATATGGGTCCTGGACATCCAATAAATAATTTAGACCCTATTTATATTGATTTAAATAATTATAATAGAACTACTGGTGCTATTAATACTGCAAATGGTATTAATTACGTTTCTTATTATGATTCAATTATAATAGATACTAATAAAATTTATCCAGCAGCTATAGCTAGTGATTATACTACTATGTTTAATAATTTTAATGAAAATGAAGGAGCATATATGATAAATCCAATTGAACCTCAATTTTCACGTATAAATATTAATCTATATGATAAAACAAATACATTATTTACAAAAACATTAATATCGCGATGTTTGATTAAAATATGTGTATATTATAATACAAAAAAAATAACAAGATTTTAACTATAATATCTGTTTTTATTTGTTTTTATTTTAATAGTTCTAATATCACTAGAATAATTAGTTTCATCATCCTCTGAACTTGATTCTTGAAATAATGCCTGTTTTTTTATTTGTTTTTCATCAACTGTTTCAGTTTCTGCATCTTCATCTTCTTCATTTGAACTACTACTATCAATTATAGTTTTTGCCAATATAGAATTTTTATTGAGTTTTTCCTCAATTATTTCGTTCTTAACTTCTTCTTCATTTATAATTTTATTATCATTATCATTATCAGCAACGTCGATAGTTATAGACTTTTCACTAACATCAATATCACTTGATGATTCATACTCTACTATTTTCATATCATCAGTATTAACAATTATTTGTTTAACTTCTTCTTCGACTTCACCATCCTCTTCCTCTTCGACTTCTTCCTCATCACTTTCTTCTTCTTCGACTTCTTCCTCATCACTTTCTTCTTCGGTTTCGGTTTCTTCATCATTTAAGAATAGTTCATATGGTGTACAATCTCTAATAGTTAATTTAATAATTTTTTTAATATTTTTTTCAACAATATTTAAATGATATTGTTTTTCACAGGGTTTTAAGTTTTTATGAGAAAATAAATATGCATTTTTCCAACAATATAATCCAGTATTTATTAAACATTTATGAATAAAATCTTCAACATTAATTGTTTTTATTTTTTTTGCATTTATTTTATTTGTTTTTAACATTACATTAATAACTATTACTTCTCGTAATATTTTTGGTAATAATTTACATTTACTAGATGTAGTAATATTAATATACGATTCATTTATAATATTATTATTCCAATTTTTAATATTTGCCATTTTATTTTGAAATTCTTGAATATTTTTACATCCTTTATATATATCATAAATATAAGTACATATAGGAACTGTAAATTTATCTAATATAATATCAATATATTCTTTTTTTGTATCAAGTAAACCTTGCATTTGTTAATTATAAATAATTAATAACTTCTTAAATATAAAAAATACATAAATTGTATTATCTAAATTATCAGAAAAACATAATGATTCATATCTATTTCTTTCTGATTTTAGTTGTTCCTAATCTATAATTACTATGAAAAAATAGGTGCTTCCTTTTTCAATATTTTTATTACTCAACAATACTATATGATTTAACTAATGACATATTTATCTATCTATTAAAAATATTATAGTTTTATAATAATAGTAAATAAAATGATTGAAAATTTATTATCATTAACTAATTGTAAAAAAAGAATATAAAGCACGCAAAGCATTAAGAACAAAAATGGTTTAATAACACAGAAAAATTACTAAAAAAGAATTAATTAAAAAACTTAATAAAATTGATGAAGAATATTTAAATTCAGTCGAAAATTTTTCATTACACAAATGCGAAATAAATAAATGTTATAAATTAGTAAAAAAACATTTATATGAAAAAAATAAATAATGCTAATAAGAAAATTGTTTATAAATAAGTAATCTCTTCATCTGTTATTTTTTCCTTAATTTGATTAACGAATTCGGCATACATATTCTCTGGAATTTTAATATTTTTTTGAGTTGTGCTATCATAAATAAATGGGATTTTATATTTTAATTTATCATCTTTTTCATGTTCGATATTATCAATAATATCATCTATTTCTTCAATATCAATTGAATTAGCTTCTTTAAATTCTTTAATAACACTAATCTTATTTTTATTCTTCAAATGTGAAATCTTTTCAATAACATTTAATAAATCAATATTTGGATTTAAGGAAGCTAATTCGACTGCTAAATCGATTGAAATCTTGTCTTTACCTTTCATATCTAATTTTTTGAGAATAGTTAATGGCAAATCCTTAATTTTTAAATATTTTTTAATAACTGATTTTGAAATTTTAATATTAGATTTCAAAGTTTCATTATCAGCCATTTTAGAGAATGCAACAACTTTATCACAATTTGATAAAGAATTTTTATGAATATTCTCAATTAAACTTAATTCTTTTGCTTTTTCATTATCAATATTTAATACATTACATGGGATAGTTTCTTTATTTAATTCTTTCATAGCTAAATATCGTCGTTGACCAGCAACAATTTCATAAGTATTATTATTATTTTCCATCATTTTTACTGAAATAGGATTAATTAATCCATATTCAGTAATACTATTCGCCAATTCTGTAATTTCATTAATTTGTGTTTTTCTAGCATTAATATTTGAAACAACCAGAGAATTAATATTAATATTGACAATTTCCATTTTATATGAAAAATAATAAAAATAAAATAATCATTTTTTAATAAATTTTCAATACTCTCGCTGATGGATCGATATATACATTTGAAGTTATGAAATCTGGCTGCCAATAATGAGGAAGAATACTAATTCTATCTATTCCAAAATAATGAATGAATTTATTTTTATAATAATAAGCTTCTTTTGATGGATTATCACCAATCTCATCATCTTTAACTAATTCATTCATTTTGTCTGTAATAACAGAAAACCATGAATTTTCTTTGCTAGAAATACCATCGCTGAATGCTTCTTTTTTTCTAAATAAACAATCATTAGGTAAATATTTTTCATCATTAAATACTTGTCGCAATAAAAATTTTTCACAGTTGCAATAACTAGGCATTCTAATTAATGCTGGTAATGACCAAATTGTTTTAACAAAATTAACATCTAGAAATGGAACACGTGCTTCTAATCCCCAGCGTCCAAGAGATCTGTCTAAACGTCTCCCATCATACATATGAATTTCCTTTGTATATTTTAAACAAGAATTATGAAATGCTTCTGGTGACGGTGCATAATAATTAAATATATATCCACCTAAAACTTCATCTGAACCATCGCCATTAATAATAATCTTAATATTAGTAAATTCTTTAATATATTTACTTAATAGATATTGACAACAACTGGCTCTAATCGTTGTTATATCATATGTACATGTTGAATAAATGACGTCATCGATAACTTTTAATGCGTCTTCTTCTGTAATTATAAATTCTTTATGGATTGAATTTATAAATATGGCTACTTTTTTAGCATATGGCAAATCGGTAGAGCCTTTAAATCCAATAGAGAATGTTCTAATTTGTTTAGGATATACTAATTTAGATGCAATCGAACATAAAATACTAGAATCCAGACCTCCAGATAAATAAAAGCCAATTTCATCTGGGTTATCAGCCATCAAACGAATTTTAACAGCTTCAATTAAAGTTTCTTTAATTTTATGTAAATCATATTCATAATTAGTAATTGTATTATAAATATCATTAGTAATATCGAATGACTCATTTTTATTATTTAAAATATCAAAAACCATAATAGAACCACATGGAAATTCTTTAACATCTCTAAAATCACCAGGAATACCTTTAAGCTCTGATGAAAAAATTAGTTCATTATTTTCATTTGAATAATATAATGGTCTAACACCAAACGTATCTCTTCCGCTAATTACTTTAGTAATTGTATTATTTGAATATTCCATAATTACAAATGCAAATTCACCAATAATTTCATTAGAAATAACATTAATAAATTCATCAAATTCTAATTTTTTATATAATTTTAATAAAGTTAAACAATCATTAGCAGTAATAAACCCATATTTATCATTTAATTCATTATAATTATAAATTTCACCATTACAAATTAAAATTATATTATCTTCAACGAATGGTTGCATACCTGCTAAACTTTTATCAATAATTGCCAATCGATGAAAACCAATAGTTGCTTCTAAATAATTCATATAAACAGATGCATCCGGACCTCTATTTGATATTTTTTTAAAATATTCATAATAATCTTTTTTGTTTTTGGAAATATATGCCCAAATACCACACATATTATAATTAATATCAAATTATAATTTTATATAAAATTTAAATTAAATAATTAAATGTTATGAATACTAGAAATAAAACATTCGAATTATATAATACACTACTAAAATATAATAATATAATTCCAAAATTAATTTCTAATTTTAAATATATTAATCTATTAAATCCATCAATTCCATTATATGAACGTTAATTTATATTTTAATATTTTTATTAGTGGAGAGCAATTATTTAAAAATGTTTATTTTGGTAAAATACCAATAAATATTTTTTTATGATATTAATATTAGATATAATGCCGACATTAGAACATCATGATGTAACGTATGAAGGATTACAATATTGGATGTGTAATTTATTTAAGAAATTAGGTTGGATGATATTAGCACATAATGAAGGTAAAACTAAAAAAATAGATTTATATTTAGAAAGTATAAGTCATTTAATAAAACAAATAGAATATAAAAAAGAAACAATAGTTGATGCAGATAGAAAAACAGATTTAGAAATAACATTAAAAAATGTTAAAATATTTCAAAAAGATGTTAATAAACTATTCAAAAAACCAGCACCAAAAACTCGTAAACCTCGTAAAGTTTAACATAATACATCTTTAATACCATCTTCCAATTCAACTAATGCTTTCCAACCTAAAATATTGAATGCTTCATCGGGTGATTGTATTATGTGTTTAACATCTCCTGGTCTATCTTCAATATATTCTATTGGACAATCAAAATATTTAGCAACATAATTTAAAGATATACTTTTGCCAGTACACAAATCAACTACACCACAATAATCACTATTCATAGCTAGAATATTACCATTAACTATATCACTAACATGTGTAAAATTTCTAGTTTGTTCGCCATCGCCCGTAATAACAAGTTTTCCTGTTTCTTTTTTTGATTTTCTTAATGCTGCAAAAACATTAGGAAATGGTCCAGTTTCACTTTGCCTTTTCCCATACACATTCGAATATCTTAATGAAATAACAGACATATTATACATTTTATTATAAGTTGTTCCCAATCCTTCTAATGCTTCTTTTGCAGTTCTATAAGGTGTATGATAAGCGTATACAATACAAGAAGATGATAAAACAACGCGTTTAATATTTCTTTTTCTACAAATTTCTAAAATATTTAGTGTTCCCATTACATTAGTATTATAACATAGGATAGGATCTTCTATACACCAACAAGTTCTTGCAATTGCTGCTAAATGAAATACACCATCTATTTTATCATATTTAGAAAAAACACTTTCTAATAAATTATAATTTACAATATCAACATTCTCAAATATACACTTATCATTCATATTGTTATTTGTAAATAAATTATCAATTATAATTACGTTATGACCTAATGAAATTAATTTATCTACTAAATGTGAACCAATAAATCCACAACCACCCGTTACAATATATGTATTCATATATTTTTTATTATATATATATTTATATAAATTTAAATTTAAATCTTTAATATAATTACCAGATTTAACTTTTTCATCAATAATTTCTAACATTTTTTCTTTACTATATAAATGATGATACCCTAAACCTTGTATTTTATCAGATTCAGGTATGTTTTCTTTTATTTGTAATTTTCTTTTTAATAATTGCTCATTTAATGGATAAAATCCAAACCATATAATATGAATATCATCTCGTGAAATTGAATGATTTAGTGTTGAATGTCTACCTATTGTATAATTACCATTTTTAAAATTATGCAATTGTCTAGTCCATTTATCATTATGATATTTAACATCAGTATTTAACATATTTGAAAACAATTCATTATTATTATTAATATTATAAGTATTTTTAGAATATGGTGTTATCATTTTTACACCATATGATATTTCATCATTATTCAAAAATAAATTTTTTATTGAAATTTCAGATATTAAAAATTCAGTTGTATTTAATACTATTTTAATTCCATCTATATTATTTTCAATATCCATAAATTCTGTATCGATATCAATAGCTTTAAAATATTGATTTCGAGTAGTTATAATTTTACAATTAGGACAAATATTTTTACATATTTCAATTGATTTATCAGTACTATTATAATCAATTATTATAATATCATCAAACATATTTTTATGATGATTTAACCAAAATGGTAATAAATATTCTTCATTATATATATTAGTTAATAATGTTGTTTTGTTCATATTATAATATATATATATATAAAAAAAAATGAATATTTTTATATAATTGACATACATATATTATTTATTATGGAACTACCTGAATCATATTGTTGGGATATATTAGATAAATACTTTGTTGATAATAAATCCGTTGATTCAATTAGTCCATTAGTAAAACATCAAATTGATAGTTACAACAAATTCATTAATACTACATTACCACAGATTATATCAGGATTTAATCCAATTAAAATTACTACTAAACAAACTGAAGTAGATAATAAAATACAGAAAATTAATATTAATGTATTAAATCCATCTTTAACTAAACCCATTTATCAATTACCAGATGGTACACAGACAGTTATGACTCCTTATATCGCAAGAATGAATAATTTAACTTATTCAAGTTCGCTATATGTAAATGTTCATATTGTAATCGAATATTTAAACGATGATAATGTAGTTGTTAAAATTGATAAATGCGTTAATAATGTATATATTGGTAAAATTCCTATTATGGTTCGTTCAAATGCATGTATCTTATATCAAGTACCTGCAATTGGTGACAGCGACAATAATGAATGCAGATATGATTATGGTGGATATTTCATCGTTAATGGTAATGAAAAAGTATTAATTATGCAAGATAGAATTAATGAAAATGATACTTTAGTATTTGCTCCTAATAATAATAGTGATGGACTTTATGCAGAAATTAGATCTATGAGTGATACTATCTATTTACCACCTAAAACCACCAGTTTAAATATGAGTGGTAAATTAAATCATATGGGAAGAAGTATTCGATTAAATACATCGTTTATTCGTAGTGAAATTCCAGTATTTATTATGTTTAGAGCATTAGGTATTATATCAGATAGTGAGATTATTCAACATATTGTTTATGATTTAGATAATAAAGATAATCAAAGAATCATTTGTCAATTAATGGCATGTTGTGATGATGCTTCTGATATTCATACACAAGAACAAGCAGAAGAAGTTATGATTAAAATTATGACAGGTGTTAATAAAACTACAGGTAATGCTGTAAAAATATTAAGAGATAATATTATTAATGATTTCTTGCCTCATGTTGGTAAGAATTATAGACGTAAAGCATTATATTTGGGATATATGATTCGTAAAATGTTAAGAATTTATTTAGGATATGATAATTATGATAATCGCGATTCATATATGAATAAACGTATTGACAGTCCAGGAATCTTATTAAGTAACCTATTTAGACAGTGTTATGGAAAGATGAGCAAAGAAATTAAGGGTTTAATTGAACGTGAATTGAACTTATGGAGAGCAAATTATAATAATACAACAACAGATATTATTAATGATCATAATATTCATAGATATTTTAAACAATCATTATTAGATTCTTGGTTAAAATATTCACTTTCTACTGGAAATTGGGGAATTAAAAGTATTGGAAGTTTTCAAAATATTCGCCAAGGTGTATCACAGGTATTAAATCGTATGTCATATGCTAGTACATTATCTCATTTGCGAAGAATTAGCACGGCTATGGAAAAAAATGGAAAATTAGTTCAACCTCGCAAATTAGACAATTCACAATTTAATTTAATCTGTCCTGCTGAAACTCCAGAAGGTGCTTCTGTTGGATTAGTTAAAAATCTTGCATTAAGTACAATTATTTCAATTTCGATGAGCAGCACTCATATTAGACAATTATTAGTAGAATTGGGAACTAATATTTATGATGATAGTTATTCTTATATTATTGATAATAGTGATAAATGGTTTGTTGAAACTGATGTAATTAAGAATGCAAGAGATAAAATTACAAATTATTTTAAAGGATTGGGAAATTCAAATAATGTATTCGTTCAAATTAATGGAGATATTATTGGATATCATACAAATCCTAATGAATTATACACGAAATTAAAACATTATAAGAGATGTGGAATTATTTATCCTATGACATCTGTATATTGGAATATTTTAAAGAGATGTATCTGTATCAGTACTGAAGCTGGTAGAATGTATCGACCATTATTAATTGTTGATTTTGATGAAAAAACTAATAAATGCGAATTGAGATTAAATAGAATTTTGAGAGAAAAGAAATTAACTTGGAATGAATTTATCGTCAATAAAAAATTCGAAGATTTCATCTGTCCTAATAATGCAGATGACGAAGAAGGTTTTATTGAATATTTAGATAGTAATGAATTAAATCATACACTTATTGCAATCAATTATTTAGAATTAACTAAAGGTATTAAAGGTAATGCTATGCCACCTCGTTATACTAATTGTGAAATTCATGCAAGTTTGATGAACGGTATTTTAGGTGTAAATATTCCATTTAGCGATCATAATCAATCGCCTCGTAATTGTTATCAGTGTTTAAATGAAGAAGAAAAAGTATTGTTGAGTAATGGAACTTATAAATTAATCAAAGATATTAAAATTAATGATGAAGTTATTTGTTTCGATCCCATTACAAAAACAACTAGTAAATCAATTGTCGTTAATCATTATAATAGATACACTAATAAAATTGTATATACTATTGAAATATTGAGCGGTCGTGTTATTACAGCAACACATGATCATAAATTTATAACATTATCTGGATGGGTCGAAGTTAAAAATTTCAATAAAAATACTAAACTAGGAATTCATATGATGCCCGAATATACGTCAAATGAAAATATTGAAACAGTAGATATTATTATAAATGATAATCAATTACATATTACATTATTAAATGAATTTGATAAAACAATAACTACATTAACCAATAATCATTATTATATGCCTGTTATAAGCCGCTTAGCTGGTTATTATATGAGAAATAATTTAATATTCAATAGTGATATTGATAAAGATGATTATAATAATGATGTTATTATGATTGGATTTATTGATGGATTATATAATAATATATTTATCACATTTATAGAAACTGTTATTAAAAATATTAATGATTGGTTATTTAAATCCAGTAAATTAATTAAACGAGAATTTCTAGCAGCTTATATGAGCAGAGATGTAAATGAAATGAATGAAACGTTTAATAATTTAATGATTAATGAATTTGGAGATGTAAAAGAAATACCTCAATATTACAGAAAAATTGGAATTAGATATAATTATGAATTATTAAATACGTATGCGATATTAAATGAATATGATTTATTTCTCAATTATAAATATAAGAAAAATTTAGAAAATTATACATTAGACGAATTTAAAGAATTAATTAAAATCCAAGGAAATTTAATATTTATTCCCTATTATACTAAAATAGTATCTCAAAATAAGCGTATATCTGATTTAACAATCAAAAGCGATTATCACAGTTTCATCGGTGGCGATTGTTTCGCGGTTAGTAATTGTGCTATGGGAAAACAGGCATTAGGTATATTCGCTAGTAATTTCACAAATAGAATTGATACTATGGGACATATTATTAATTATCCACAAAAACCAATCGTATCTACTAAATTATCAAAATATACGAATAGTAATGAATTACCATCTGGAGTAAATGCAATTGTCGCAATTATGACACATTCAGGATTTAATCAAGAAGATAGTGTTATGATTAATAAATCGGCATTAGATAGAGGATTATTTACCAGCACATATTATAAAGCATTTAGAGACCAGTGTGCTAAAAATCATAGTTCAGGCGAAGAAGAGATATTCACAAATCCTACTAATATTACAACAATTAAACCATCATTTTCATATGATAAATTAGATGAATCAGGATTCGTTCCTAAAAATACTTATGTCGATGGTAATGATATGTTAGTTGGTAAAGTTATGCCTCGTAAAATCGGGGGTAAAAATACTTATCAGGATAATTCAACTGCTATGAAAGCAAATGACGATGGATATATTGATTATAATTATATTGGAACTAATAGTGATGGTTATAAGTTCTGTAAAATTAGAATTAGAAAAAATAGAAAACCTGAAGTTGGTGATAAAGTAGCATCGCGTTCAGCGCAAAAAGGAAGTATTGGAATGATATATGAACATCAAGATATGCCTTTCACAAAAGATGGCATAGTTCCTGATATTATTATTAATCCTCATGCAATCCCATCGCGAATGACTATGGCTCAATTAATGGAATGTATTATGGGTAAAGTAAGTTGTCATTTAGGAGCTGAAGGAGATGCAACGCCATTTACAGATTGTAAAGTAGATAATATAGCAGAATTATTAGAACAAACCGGATTAGAGAAATATGGAAATGAGATTATGTATAATGGTAGAACAGGTGAACAAATTAAGACTGAAATATTTATCGGACCAACATATTATCAACGATTGAAACATATGGTAGCTGATAAAATACATTCTCGTGGTAGTAATGGTCCAATTGTAATGCTTACTCGCCAGTGTTCAGAAGGTAGAGCTCGTGGTGGTGGATTGCGATTAGGAGAAATGGAGCGTGATTGCTTTATCGGTCATGGAACTGCATCATTCTTAAAAGAAAAAATGTTAGATTGTGCTGATAATTATAGAGTATTCATATGTAAAGAATGCGGAATGATTGCGAATGTTAATCCAGATAAGAATATCTATAAATGCAACCATTGCAAAAATGCAACAAATATAGTTCAAATTAGAATTCCATATGCATTTAAATTATTAACACAGGAATTATATACGATGAATGTAATTATGCGATATATCTGTAATAATTAATTAACTTTAACTTCATTATATTCTCTATATTCAAATTTTGGCATTATACTGCCTACTTGTGTATCTTCGAATGCAGTATCTAGATCAGTCCCATTAAATAACATTTTAGACTCCGTGAATACTGGTTGAACTAATTGTTTTTGTCCTAAACTAGTGCAAATAGGCACTCGTTCTTTATTGTCATTACTATAAGTTCTATTATGTTTGATAGGATCATAAATTCTGACATAAACTTCTTTTTTATTTGGTGAATTTTTTATTTTATCATCTTTATTCTCATATTTTTCTTTTGTAACTGTAATTTGCGGTGGTGTAGGTGCCTCTACTGGTAATGTTGTTTTGTCAATCAATTTATTAAAAACATTTGGAAATGTATTTTTGATATATTCACTTACATTAGTAGTACCTGCTATATTAGATACTTTTAATAATTCACCTTTAATATGTTCAATATCAGTATCTATAGTAATAGATGCTATATTTTCTTTATTTATTTTTTCTTGAGCTATTAATTTTAATTCTAATGCATTAAAATGTTTATTAAATAATTCTAATAATATTTTTTTAGTTAATACATAAGTTGTTAATACATCTGTTTCGAATTTCTTATAATTATAAGATTCTAACATAGCTGTGAATAAATAATCATTTAATTGTAAATAAATAAAGCAATCTCTTAATGGTAACATCATTTTAGTTGATAATTCATTTTTATAAATGGCTGAATAAATAGTTATAATACGATTTAATAAATTTTTTCTAGCAATTGCACCCTCTATACCATTATTAACATGATTATCTTGAGTTTTTATTAATTTATCATATTCTGGCGAATTATATAAATATTCTTTAAGATTTGTTGATGTGAAGTATGAATATTTTTTCATTTCTTGTATTGATGGTGGTCGTTCTAATATAGATTTAAATAATTCAATAACTTCATATTCACTCAATTCTACTTTCATTTTAGGATTATTAGGTATTAGACTATCTGATATTGGATTTTCTATTGTATCATATGTATCAGATACTTTACCCTTATAATTTTTAATTTCATCAATATCATTAGCACTAATAAAAGATTCAGTTGTTGCATATGAAGAATGTAATAAAATAATTAAAAATATAATTAATATTGCTATTACAATTATTGAAATTGTTATTCTCATTATCTATTATTAATAAATAATTAATAAATAGAATTATGTCAGATTTTAAAAATTATTTTGATGATATTGTTAAAATAGATCCTACTTATGGTTTTATTATTGGTATAAAAAATAAATCAACATTATCACATTATACTAATTATTTAAGTGATTCTTATTTAAAACAATTATATCATATTTATAAAAAATATAAAAATAAAAATGATAGCGAATTAAAATTACATATAGATTATATTAAATATCATATTAAATATAAAATTTATTTATATAATTTATTAACTTCTTATGAAAATCATATAATATCATTTGAATATGATAATAAAATAATATATCCACCAAATAAATCATATGAACTCAGTCGAAAAAAAGATTTTAAATTATATATAAAAACTCTGATCGCGAGATTAAAAGAAAGTTTGAAATTAAAAATAACAGTACCGCGTTTAATTTGTAAGAATTTTCTAAAACAGATTGAAAAATACAAAGATTATAGTGAATTATATGATTATATCAAACATCATTATTTAAATAAATGCAGAAAAACGATTGGATTATGTCATTTGCCTAATGGTAAAAACATATATAAAATATTAATTTTAAATAATTTAGGATTTTATAAATCGCCAAAGCAAGTTCATAATTTAGGTTTAAAATTAATTAAAAAACCTATGAATGCCGTCGCTCATTTCTATTCATCCCGTGAAGAATTCTTTAAAGACTGTTTAAAATATTCCTTATATATATATGAAGTAATCATAGATAAATATTTTTATTATAAACCACCACATCCATTCATAATAAAGAAAGTACCAGAAGAATTGGAACATAATAGATCATTAGCATATTATAATGATATTGAAAATGCAGTTTTCATAAATCTTCGTTTTTATAAGGAGTGTAATAAAAATACATTATATTCATTATTAATGCATGAATGTTTTCATCAATATCATTATTTATTTATGAAATATCATAAATTACCAATATATAAAATTCATGGATATAATAATATAACATTATTAGAAGGTTTCGCACATTATATGGAAATATATTGTGAAAATTATGATGATGATAATAATGAATATTCATTATTGCGAAAAATGCGTTTAGTAGTCGATACAGGAATTAATTATTATGGTTGGACATATGATAAAGCATTCAATTATATGAATAAATATATGCCAAATCGTATTGAAGACAATAAAACAGAATTAAATAGATATATAGATATACCAGCACAATCTCTATGTTATGTAATAGGTAAATATGAGATTATAAAAATGAGAGATAACTTTATTAAAAATAAGAAAGGAACAATTAAAGATTTTCATCATAAATTATTAATAAATGGAACTACTTCATTAAAATTTATAAAAAATATCCTTTAAATATAAATGAATTCTAAAGATTTTTGTAATAATGTTGTTACAATACCTCAATTTCTTGGTACTTGCTGGTTTAATGCAATATTGATGAGTATTTTATATAGTCAAACATCACGGAAATTATTATTACATCTAAATAAATTTAAAACAAGAAAATCGCCCTATTTTAAAATATTTTATGAAATTTTATATAAGAATTATATATCACCTGAAAAAGCTAAAGAGTATTTTGATATAATGCGTCCAGAAAAAATTTTAAGTTATTTAATTAAAAATAAAAAAGAATTGGATGATGTTGTTAAAAATGGCTGGTCTCATAATATGTTTTTACCAATATTTATAAAAAAAATAGGTATGAAATCTCATTCATTCGAATATTATAATGGTAAATTTTATTGTGGCATAAGTGAAAATATATATATAAAATCAATACAAAATAAAATGAAATATTTATTTAAACTTAGTATTTTATTAGATAAAGTAAATGAAATAAAATATGCCAAAAAAAATCCAGAATATTTATTTGTAAATATGTGGGATAATTTAGGAAATCAAAAAGATCATACATTTATTGATAATTTTATAACAGAGTCTATTAAAGCTTATGGCGATAAACATACATTAGGTGCATTAAATATTAAGTATAGCGGACTTGATACATTCGATGATATAATTATATTTAATGGTGATAAATATATATTAGATTCGTGTATATTAGCTAATTATAATAAAGATAATGCTAATGGTCATGCAATTACTGGTATAACTTGTAAAAATAAGAAATATGTTTATAATGGTTGGATGCGTGCTACAATTGATCCTGCTAAAAATGATATGTCCTTTATAGCTGGTACATTACCATGTGAATTAATGAAATATGATTGGGACGTTCATAAAGATGCTAAATTCTGTATAAATCCATTAGGATGTAATATTAAAGAATTAAATAAATCACCACAAGAAAAAATCCAGTGCTTCTCATTCAATAAAGGAAAACGCACATTAGTATATGTAAAAATGAGTTCAAAATATAAATCATTAGATGAGAATAAATCATTAGATAAAAAAACTAATAATCTAAAACAATTTAGAGGAGTTATTAAAACAAATTTAAATGAAATTAAAAAATTATTAGAACTTAAATTAAAAAAGAAAATCGAAGATCCCAAAAATCGTGAAGAAATTAAAATAATAAGTAATAAAATAATTAAATTACGCGAGGAAAATAAACGAATTAGAAATGATATCAAAATACATATGAATGCTAATGCTAATGCGAAACCAAAAGCTAATGCAAGTGGAATAATAACAAAACAACAATATATAAATAAGATTAAAGAATTATATCCTCATTATGTTAATTTGCAAAGTTATAGTATAAATGAATTAAAAGAAATATATAACCGATATTGTCCTATTAATGTATTAGATTATCATAATAATAGTTGTTATTTAGATACACTACTTTTTGCATTATTTAATAAAAAAAATAAATATATTGAACAATATTTATTAAATGCTCCAGTTATTAAATATTCGAGCTCTCCTAATTCATTATATGAATATGGTAAACAAATTCAAGTAGAATTAAATAGGTTATATAATGTCATATCATCAAATACTTCTAATAAAAAAGTAGAAAAATGTTCTGAATTACGTAAATTGTTTAAATCGTATAATGATTTATATAATAAATATGTTATTACTAATAATGAAATCATAGAATGGAATGGTACACAAACCGATTATAATGTCGTATTAAACATTTTTAATAAAATTTTTAATATTAATAATTCATTAAAAATTAAAATTACAACTAGTACTGATAGAATTGAAAATAGACTATTTATTGATTTTATTGCAAATGATTTATTATTAAATAATGATACAATAACTATTAAAAATCATTATTATGATATATTTACAGCAGATGGTAAAAAATACAAACATAAAACTGAATATTTAAAAGGTGAAATGTTATTTATGTATTTTAATCGCACATATGTTGATTATGCCGAAGATTATACAGATGATAAGGCAAAAAAAATAAATAGTAAAATAATACCAGCTCTTAAGTTAAAATTAAAAGAAAATAAGAAAAATATTTATTTAAATTCTATTATTATTCATGACGGTTCAGGTAGAGGCGGGCATTATACGTGTTTATATGATTGTAATGGTATTTGGTATAAATTTGATGATATTGCTACAAATAAGATAACTAAAATAGGAACATTTGACAATATTATAAAAAATAATAATTACACGCAAAATATAACAGGATTATATTATTGGTAAAATAAATCAAAAGATTTTTGAAAAATTATAATTAAATTACTATAGATCTTCTTATGCTAATCTACAATAATTGAAACAATTAAAAAACTAGAAATAAAATAAAATAAAAAAAATAAAAAATATATTAAAGTAGTTAGTTAATATATGACAGAACAATCTAATAAAATAAGTGTAAGAGATGTTATAGATTTATATAAAATAAATAAAAGTATAGACATGGCAAATAAATCAATATATGTCTATATTTTTAATGGGTCTATAACTTTCGATTTATTCAAAAAATATATAGAACATTTATATCACCTAGGTAAATATATTTTTATTACTTATATAGACCCTTATATCATAACTAATATCAAATTAAAAAATATTAAGTATGAAGATATAATTGATAAAATCTACAAATTAAAAATTGATATGTATAATGTTAATAAAAATATATATACATCATTAACTAATATTTATGTCTATATAAGTAATTTAACACCTGATTTAGCGGATTTCGCGGAATTATATAATGCTATAAAAAATATATTTAATTTAATAATAACTATTGTTAAAAACAAATTAATAACAAAATCATTTGATAAATTTGATAAATTTGATAAATTTGATAAATCAGATATATTACATATAATTGATGCTGATATTAATTTTAATTATAAAGATATTGATATAATTAAAAAAAATTTATTATGTGAAATTTTTTTAAAAAAAATTTACAATTTAATAAATTTATATGATAATACACCAACTTTTGATATACAAACTATACTAACAGATTTAAATATAGAAATAAAAGAATTAGATAGTTGTAAACTTAAATTATTAGCAATTATTATTCGCGATGCTTGTATAAATAAAAACATAACTAATATAATAGACAAATTTGATATTATAAAAGCTATAAATGATTTAAATAAATTTAAAGAAATTGATACAATTTATACAGATGATGCTACTAAACATACAGATTATAATTTAAAATATATATCATATCGTAGAACAAAACAATATATTGAATATGATAAAAAACAAGAAATAAATTTTAATATTCCTATAAATTATTTGAAATATTATAGTAATAGTTGTTATATGGATGTTATATTTTTTTCATTATTATATAAAAACAATAAATTTCTTTTAAAAAAAAAATTTGAAAAATATTATTTATTGCATCGTCCAATAAATAATGAATTAAAAACATTATATAATAAGTTATTAATTGAATTAGAAAAAATATATAATTATATTCATAATAAAAATAAACTAGAAATATTACATGTTGGTGATTCCAAAACCAAAGATAAATTAAGATATATATTAAATGATATACATAATATCTTTATAAATAATAAATATTATTATTTAATTAGTAATAAAAAATTAGAAGAACTTTATACAGTATCTACTGACCTATTAATAGACGCAAATTCATCATCACAATATGGTATAGATAATTTTATAATAATATTATTTACTATATTTCAATTAAATGACATTATTACTATAGAAAAAAGCGATGGTACATATTATAATGATATTATGTTAAATATTCCTGAAAATAATATGTATATATTACCTGATTTTTTTGAAGATAATGATAATAATATTACTATAGTAAAAAGTAATTTATTAGTATTAAGTAATAAATTAAATTATATACAAGCTGAAAATAAATATGCAAAATTAATACCACCGCCTTATTTAAATTTAAAATTTAATAAAAAATTAATATATTTACAATCAATAATTATACATAATAATCTAAATGGTAATACTGGTCATTATACATGCTTATTTAATAATAATTCAATATGGTATGAGTATGATGATATGAATGTTAATACAGATACACCGTATATACCACGTAATATAGGAACATTAAATGATATTATTATAGACCCTACCTATAATGAATATATAGTTATGCTTATTTATTATTAGTTATAGCATAATATATATGATGATTTTGATAAAATATTTGGAATAATATCATCTGTTAATTTACATACAGATGTATCATCATATAATACATACTCTTTATTTGTTATACATATTGAATTATAATGACCACCATCTATTAAACCATAATGTAATCCAATTGCTTGTAGATTGAATGTTAATGAAGGATTGAATGTTAATGAAGGATTGATATTAACAGAATCGTTATTTTTTTTATTATATTCATTAAAACGATTTAATGATATAAATAATATTTCAGGGTATTTATAAATGTCTAATTTTTTTTTATAATTGCAATTATTTAGGCATTTTTCACACTTCCATTCATCGGCATTTCTAATTTCTGCTATAAATTTCTTATTTAACAATTCGCTTATTGACAAATTTTCACAAATATCTAATCCTATATATATGAATGGTTCATATGTTTTATTACAAAAACCACATCCAAGACATTCAATAGTATTTATATAAGACCCTTGAATATTTTTATAAATATCACTATATTTATTTTTATTGAATATT
>TBL_comb47_HYPODRAFT_10001974_pt1 | contig 25980 bp, 45 predicted proteins | sample TroBogypolimnion_40_FD_10682 | JGI IMG/M metagenome (IMG submission 10682)
AAAGAATCAATCCAAACGAAATACCATTATTTACAGTCGCTTGTGCTACTTTTTGCAAGGTATTAATACCAGCTTGGTTGTAATACAAAGGATTTGTTGGCAAATTAGAGCCATTAATAATAGCGGCTGATAAAGCTTGAGCCACATTAATAGAAAGCCAATCCACACAATACCAGTAATTAAATGGGTTTAAATCCATATAAGTACCGCCTTCAATTAGCGTATTTGAAATACCGCCTTGTGCGCCTGTACCAACCCAGTTAACACCAGCCCCCAACAATTGAGCTTGTTGAGTATTGGTTAGAGTGCTATAAGGGGTTACAGAATAAACATAAGTGTATTCAAAAGGATGCGCTAAATTGCTGGCATTAGGGTTATAAGCCAAAGAAGCCCAATACATAGCGGCAGTACTAAACTCCAAAGCAGGTGCATCTGGGCTTTGTAAAGAAGCAAATACAGATTTTTTGCCATCCCAACCAGAATAAGTAGCTAAAGTTGTAGTTACATAAAAATAAACTTGTGCAGTTGTGCCATCATACAAACCAGCCATATTTTGTGCGCCAATTACATTCCATTCTGTAGGCAACAAATAACTATAAAACTGTGGCGTTGGAGATGTTGGTGGATGACCAGCATTAGCTGTAATGTAAGCTTCTAATTCAATAATTCCATTAGCTACAGTATTTGTTCCTAGTTCCAAAACAAATACTGCTACTGTAGAACCTTGAGCAAAAAAAGTGTTTGCCATTGCTGTTAATTCCAAAGTGGAATTAAGTTGCAAAGTTCCTAAAGTAGTTTCAGTACCCGGATCAGTAATTTGAGGATAAGTAACTGTATTTGTGCCAGTAGAAGTTCCAACAAAAGAGCCGTTATATCCAGTTGGAACACATCCAGCAATAACAATTTGAACTGTATCTCCAGATGGAATTCCATGAGCAGTAGTAGTTGTAACTGTTACTACATTGGTTGCCCAAGAAATAGAAGCAATTGAGGTTGCGGGTCTAAGGATGCTGGTTAAATCACTTAACTGAGTTAACAGTTGAGTAGTTCCAGCGGCTAAAGTTGTACCACCTTGTGATACAAACGCCCCTGTCTGCTGTAGCTGATTAGGTGCGCTTGCCACTTGTTGGGTGACAACGACATTGACAATATTTGGCATTTTAGCCCCCTAATTAAATGAAGCTAACTGATACAGTCATTCCAGTTCCCGGCGTAATTACAATGCCATTAGAAACTGGAAAATCAATATTGTAAGAACCAATAACATCTGGAATAACCGCAATTTCATTTGCGGCGGCTACAGCACCAGTAGTAGCGGCATCGTTAACAGAACCATTTGTTGATCCAGCAACGATTACATTAATTTTTGCAATACGACCTGCTGTTGCTTTGACAACTGTTGCAGTAGTAATATTGAAAAAAGTTTTTTGTCCTTGGGCTGTTAATAAAGCACCATTTTGAACTGTTGGGTTGGTAACGATTGCCATTTGTAACTCCTTTTTATACACTTAGGTTGAGATAACACATCTTACTACTTAATTTTAACTTGGAATAGTACCCGCTGTCAGAGAAATAAAGGCGTGTTCTATTAATTTTCTTGCAATGTCATTTACTGTTGTTTGGTAATAACTTACTTCAAAAGTAATAATTTTCTTCTGCGCCATAATGCCAAGCTCAGATTGGGTCATTTTTTCGTCTTGCATTACTGGCATATTCATTAAGCCAATATTCCCTGTATTTCGACTGTAATCAAAGATATATTGCACAAAATTCAATGCTTCATGGTTACGAATACCATACATAGTGATTTTTACAGTATCTTTAACCAATTGAAAAGGGTTTGAATCTGGGTCTAATAAAGGAAAATCTTGCAATGCAGTAGTTAATCTAGGATCAATATCCACCGCCGCATAAGCTGGAACAATGTTCTGATCTACCAAATAAGATGGATACATAGGGAAAAATTGGTTCAAAGCAAGCCAAATAGGTAGGCTATTGGACACAATTACGCTAGTTGTATCAAATCCTGTCATTGAATCAATGATTTGAGTAGTCATTACTGAATACAGCGCATCACCACGATAATGATATAAATCAGCTTGTTTGTAAAAGTTATCCCTTGAATTAAAGGCAAATCTCATGCCTTCATATTTAGCTATGTAAGTAAATTGAGGATTAATTAAATTAAAATCCGAAATTTCTTCCAAAGCAGTAAAAATAGTATGATTAAAGACTGTTTGACGATCTTCAAGCATTTGAACATTGCTGTTATGGTGAAACGATCCTTTAACAGTTACCTGCCTTGCAGGAACACCTTCAGGGTAGTTGTTATATAGCAGTTTGTTATATTGCGATGCGTTATAAAGAGCAGAATCAGTTAAAAGACTAGCATTTACCCAAAAAACATAGCCATCCAAAGGCAATACAAGCTTTACATAGAGCGTAAAAGTAATTTGCTCATAGTTAGAGATTGTTTCTACGCCTTGAGCTAAACCAGAGGCTAATTGAGGTTTTGCGCCTATTGTTTCTTCAATATTAGCCATTAATCAATCCAAACTTTAGTAGAAGCTTCAAATATTCCTGAATCAATGAAGGAAGGTCTGCGAACACCAGTTTTAGTTCTTTTAAACTTAGATTTTTTCCCACGACCTACTTTTCTAGTAGTTACACCCTCTAAAGCCGCTTGAGTAGGCACTCCAGCTACTTTTCCAGCTAATTCTTCTTTGTAAATAAACTGTTTAAGACCAAGAGTAAGCTCTTGACCTGCGGCATCAAACGGCTTTTTAGCAACATGACCTGTTGCTTGAAAAGTTTCAAACGCTCCAACAATTGCTTCACATAATTCATGTTCAATATCCTTTTGGTGCATTTCTACATAAGACGAAAACAGGGTGTATTTCTTTTCCAAAATTGTACCAACGCCATAGGAAGTATTTCCATTGGGTTCTGGAACATCAATAACGCCTAGTTTAAGCTTCAACTCAAGCCCCAGAGTGTGCCAAGGGTTTGCATAAACGCCACAGCTTGCCTTCCATATGGGTCTTTAATGCGCTGTAAATCAAGCAATCCAAGGTCTTGTAAACCATGTCCTACAGCTAAAGTTTCGCTTGTAGATACATCTGAAGCAGAAGTGACTACGCCAGCTATAAAATTATTAATTCCATAAGCTTTTCTTGCATCGGCAAAAAATGTTTGACCAGAATAATCTTGCTGAAACTGTAACAGTAAACTACCTGCGTAGTTATAAACTGTTAATGTATATACATCTTTTAAAGTATTAGCAAAGTCAGTAGGCACTAGGTCTACGGATACTGTATATGCGTAGTTCCATCCCGGATCATCAGGGGACATGGCTGTTGTTGGGATGCCCATTACAGCATAAGCCCATGCTATAAAGCCCTGAAGTGTTGGCGGAGAAACTATGGGGTCTGCCATAAAACCATCCCTATGAATTGTTTTTTGTATTCTAAAACAAAAAAGCCCCGTGAGGGGCTATTTGTTAATATTTTCTAGGTCTGCCTTTACCTTTTGGGGCAACTCCTTCATGGAGTACTTCAATGGTTTCGTCAAACTTAGATTCAGTATCAGCGGCATTTTTCTTTTCTTCCACCACTTCTACTTCAATACCTGCTTTTTGCTTCAATCCCATTTCTTGAGCCTTTTGGCTAATAATTTGATCTTGAGCTACAGCAGTAATTTTACGAGCTTCATCTGCCCTACGAATGTTTTCATCATCGGATTGACTGATGCCAGATTCAATGGCTTGAACGCTAATTGGCTTATTAAAGCGATAGCATAGCCCCCCAAAACCTTTAGTCACTTGGGTTACTTCCATCATGCCGTAAGGCTGATGCTGTTTAATAATAGCATCTGCTTCAGTTTGAGTTTGAACAAATTTTTGTTGCGCCCCAGCACGAATCTTGTGAGAAAAAGGTCTTGGGTTCTCAGGAAGCATATAAGTGAACAAAAAGTCTTGTTTACTGCAATTTGCTATAAATAATTCCATAATAATTCCCCTAATGGGTGGGGGACTGATGATGCGGAAGTTTTTTAGACTTCCCAGCCCCCCATAAAGAAAGTAACCAGCATCACTTGGTTTCTCAAATCTTGCTAAAAAAACCACCCCGAAGGGTGGCTAAAAGTTCCCGTGAAGGATTTTAATAAGCGGCAGACAAAATTGTCATACCTTCTGGGCGGATACCCCAACCAGAGGTACTACGCATTGTGTAGAGGGTAGTAATACCACCATCAGGCAATGGAGTAGGAATCTCTGTAGGTGCGGCTACATCGCAAAGCATCAACGAAGTTGCTGTTGTGTTTGGAGTTAAAGTCGCAAAAATGTTGGTGTTTACACGCTCATTAGCACGAGGAATCTTCAGTTCTGGAGCAATCAAGATGATTGCATCAGTACCGCCGTAACCTTGTCCAATGAGGGTGTCATCAGCGGCGAATGAAACATCATCGCCACCAGCCCAAGAAGCTACAGTTTCTACCAATCCAGCGGCAGTTTCAACACCAGCACCGATGCGTTGGAATTGTGTCAAGGACACGATACCGCCGTAAGAGATTTGTTGTACAAAACGCTGTGGAGCTAAGAAAACTAAACGCAATGGTTGACCAATTTGCAGAGTGGTAGTTTTTAGGTTACCAATCATGTTCAACAAGAACTGAGCCAATTGACCTGAATCCCATGTGCTGTAGCCAACATTACCATTGCTATCAGCACCGAGGTTCACACGAGTTGCACCAGCAGTATTGAGCAAGCCTTCGCCATTGGCTGGGTTATAGCCATAGAGAAGTGCATTACGCAACTGTTGAGCAATACCTTGACGAGCCGCTAAACGCAAAGCTTCTGGAAGTGGGTAACCCCAAGCACCAGTAGCCGCTTCATCAAAATTGTCGTATTGCGCACGGGTTTGTAGACGATAAGTAGCAGTACTAATCATCGAAGGAATAACAGATGCGCTAGGCAACTGATTAGCCGTTGATTGATTAGCTGACACAGATGTAGTCAATTGAACTTTTTTAGCGTAAACATACAAATCAGCTTCGCCAAGGCGTGGCATTGGATTCTCTGTTGCCAGAGTTGTAAATGCGCCAGAGGCAAGGCTGTACTGCATGATGAGTTCAGGCATCATGAAGTTAGGGTTTACTGTTACATACGAGGGAGCGAAACCTGACATGATCTAGTCCTTTCTTAGATTTGAACTACTGCTACTGGAGCAGAAGCAGAGCCACCAACAATGGTATTAGACCAGTTAGCGTTACCAGTACCAGAACTGTAGCTTACGATCTTGTTACCAGATGTACTGATACGCAAGATTTTGCAAGGAACAGCAAAGTTGCTGGTTGCGGTTGTTGTTAAACGGAAATTTACTACATCCCAATAAACAGTTTCAACAATTGAAGAACCTGCTAAAGCGACTACTGAAGCATCACAAGGCAATGGAATTCGTGCGCCGCTACCGAAACGATAGAAGTTAACGCTCATGCCGGGTGAATACAAAGGAGCAGTACTTTGGGGAGTTGTAATACCACCGAAAGCTTGGTTGAATACAGAAATACCAGTAGGAGCAATAGAAGCTGTAGATTGAACAATTGTTCCACCTAAAGTATCTGTGCCGGGCTGGTAATCACCAGAATAAACGCCTTGTTGAGCAACAGGAATGATCTCAGAAATTGGAACACCGCCCCATAAAGGAGTAGTAGCCGCTGTTGAGAGAACACCACCAGCAAGAGCAAACTTAACTGCTGGATCGTCTTGTGCATCACCTTGAGTAAAACCTGCGCTGTTTACATTAAATAAACCAGCGGCATTGGTTGTCACCATAGGTTGGAGAGAAATTTGTGCGGTCATGGCTTATCCTTAACGCTTAAAGTTTTCAGTATGAAATTTAACTACCCGTGAAGCTGGGAGTTTAAATTCGCCTAACCATGCTTCCATATCACCACGGAATTCTGTGATAGTACGACCAGCACGATCTTTTTTGTGAATCTCGATCAATTGACCTTTTGCAATTGCCCCATTACCACGAGAAGCGGCTACAGCATCAGCAAAAACACGCTTTTCAACGATTGCAAGCATAGCTTCATCTTTAATTGCATTGATGTTGATATTCTTCATTTCATCGCTGTGAGCTTGTAAGCCACGAACCATACGCTTGCGGTAAGACATTAAAGTTTCACCTTGCAATGGGCGTGATGCAGATTTGCCAAAAGCTGAGTAGACAGAATCAGCTTTAGCTTGACAATCAGCGTATGCGGCTTCTTCGTCATCAGCTTTTTTAGCTTCTTCTTCATCATCGTCATCTTTTTTGAATTCCATATGACCGGGATGCTCCATTTCACCTTCATCATCAGGTTTAATTTCGCCTTCGTTATGCTCTTTAGGATTAGAGTGTTCTGCATCCTTTTTAGCTTTACGCATCATGAATTTTTTAGCCTTGGCTTCAGACATATCGTCATCATCCTTTTTCATGGCTTCTTCTTCTTCATCGTCGTCATCACAAGCTTCCATGTCATCGTCTTTTTTGGCTTTCTTTTTGTCAGCCGCTGTGACTAGGGGTGGAGCAGGTAAATTGCTTTTAGTTTCCATTTCATCTAAACGGGAGATTGTTTTTCCCAATAAAGACATAATGGCATCTAATTTATCGCCTTGGGCATCTGCCTTTGGCTCAATAATATTTTCAGTCATTTTCAGACACCTCATTGTTAGTTAATAAAACTCCAGTAGCATCGCCACCTTTGTCCCAGACTCCTTTTGAACCCCTAGCTTTCGTTACGATTGCTATGTGATCCAGCAGAAATGGCACACCCTCTATCAAGAGTGGCTCGCCATTCTCAGTAGTAAGTGTAATGTTTCCAGCAGTATTGTCAAACACGACTGCTGGGGAAGTCGAAATCTCGCCTTCGCAAATCTCAGTTATTGCATCTTGATCGTAAATTTTTGCAATGCCCCATACTTCATCGCCTTGGATGTAAGGGAGCATGATTGAACCAATTGCACGATTTTTAAATTCTTCGGTTGTAAGTACTTGAGTTTCAGGATGATCCATAATGACGGCTAAACCATTGCAACGCTCTAAGAATTGTTCATTTAGATAAAGTGATGGATCACGCCATACATTCTCTTGAATACTTGATCTATAAGCCAATCCAGTACCAGTAATACGGATAGCAAACAAGCCAATGTTGGCATACATCTGCGGACTAGCCAAAATGCCTTGGCTCATTAACTTAGCCACATCGGTTTCAGTTTTAGCCAAAGCTACCTTAAAGGCAGTTTCAATTCCGGGATGTAATGGCAATGGTGGAATTGTTGGATTGCACCAATCAGAACCAGTAGATTCGTAATTCAGAGTTACAGGCTCTTTTGCAAAATCTCTAGCCACATAGTAGCGGAACTGTCCATCATCAAAAAGAACCTCTAAATCGCCTTTGTAGTCAATTCCAGTTTCTTCAAGGGTTTCTCTACGGGCTGTTTCTTCAAGGCTCTCATCGCCCTTTTGATGCCCACCGGGAACACACCAAGTACTAGGGTAATCCCCACCACCTGCGCCCCTGCGGATCATGAGAACTTCTTCATCAGAAGTAATAAACATAATCCCTGCGGCTCTGCCTTGTGCGCCAGCATCGTTAGCTTCAGGCTTTACATCTACAGGCGGAGTAGGAATTAAATCAATGTTTTCGGCATCTTCTTTACAATCATTTTCAGGAACTTTACAATCATCGCCGCTTAACTTTACAATCGCTTCATCTTTTTTCATGCCAGCAATATGTTGAGCAATTTGACGGAGCTTATCGCCCATATCCCTGATTTGAAGCTTTTTGAGGTCATTGCTTAAAGTGCCAGTACGAACAGTTATGTTATCTGTAGTAGATAAAACTGTTGGCTCATCAGGGATTTCGTCACCCTTGATCTGTTTAGCCAGCATTTCATTTAGTAACAGTTCATTAAGCCATTCGAGGTTTTCTTCTTCCCCATCATCTTTATGCTTAACAAACTTTTCGCCTACTGATTTCGGAATACCAATATTAGAATGACCTGATGCCGCCGCATACATGGCTTTTCTTTGTTGCTCCGATTTGAATGGCATAAGCAAATACCCTAAGTATTTTTTGGTGATTGTAACGCCATTAAACCCTTTTTGGTTAATAAATCTTTAACCTGACGCAAGTGATACAAATACACATAATTACACCTACAGAATACTTCCTCACCGGGAGAAGTAATATCGTCAGTATATCCATTTATTGGCGATATGTAACCTTCTTTGACAGCCCAAGATTCACGAACAGCATAGATTTTGCTATCACGCTCTTTATGATCTTTTCGGTAGTCGTAATTCATTTGCTTCCAATGGCTATGCCATCTTGCGGCAATTGCTCCATTATCTATGGCAACAATCTCATTGATATTGGCGATTAGCTTATGAGTTTGGTCAATAATCACTCGCCTTTGTTTAAAGCCTATATCACTCATGCCTTTTTTAATGGCGGATTTCTCTTTAGGTTTTAATTTAATCTTTGTTCCGCCTGACGGAATAGAAGTAGCCCATCCCTCAAACCTACGCAGTACCATGTGAATAGACTGTTCTCGGTCATCTTTAATCAGATTGGCAGAAGCAATAATCCTTCTATCTAATTCGGCTCTAAGCTTTCCTGACAGTTTGGTAATGTCGTACTTGCTGACATCTTTGCTCACCAATCCATTTTTGGTAACAAGCCTTTCAAAAACACCACGCAAAGCCTTCTCCATCCTATGTTGCATCTCTCGCTCGCTCATGAGATGAGCTTGTGCTGACATTCGGATTTGCAAAAGCCAATGGTCTAGGCGTTTTACATCATCAAACCCATGCTTGAGAAAGTCCGCAATTGCAGAATTGATGACTTCAAAAAAGGTCATGATGCGTTTGGTTTAGGTATCTTTTCTTCTTCGGGTTGTGCTATTGGTGGCTCATAAGCGGCAATTTCTTCATAATCTAGCTCCAGATCAGAAACAAAAGCATCAGGCATCTCATTGAGGTTATCCGCCATCCATTCAATTATTTTGGCTTTAGAAGCTTGATCTACGCTAGGCATAATAGTTCTAGCAATCTCAGTTAAGCCTTTTAAGCGCACATCATTGGCAGTAGCTTTCTCAGAATCAGGTTCGTCAAGAAGTGTTTCCCATTCAGGCTTAAATTCATCTTTCCACATATAAAACGCTTCTTCGTAAGTCTTGTCTTTATACAACTCAGGGTAAGCATTTTGTACGGCTTCATAAAACTGTGGATTCCAAGCCCTGTGCATGACGATATTGTCAAAGAATTCAAACAGGCTACGCATATCTTCCCTGATTCCGTCAATGTATTGCATGATGGCTTTAGCATCTTCGCTACCTTCGCCAAAGCCATTAGTCAGGGCTTCGTCTTTGAGTAGCATAGCTGGAACATCAGAAGCGGCGGCAATATTGGCAATAATGTTATCTCTAGCCGTTGTCATCGCAGTTGCGGTGTTATTCATGTCAATTGCGGCAATTTCTTCTTCTACATCAATAGAAAGCACATTATTGGTCGAGCCTTGTTGCAATGCAGTACGCTTGATACCTGCGGCAATCTGCATAGCTCTATTCACAATGCTGTTCGATTGCTTCATTTTGGCAATCAATAATCCAGCTTTCACAGTCACCATGTCATCGGTAATCATGGATTGAACATAGGATTTCATTGGGTATAAAGCTCGCTGGAATACAGAACGACCAGTAAAGCCAAATGCGGAAGATTGGAATCTTAGATAAATTGGGGTGTTATTGAATACGACACAGCTACGGCTTGGGTGATAAGGCTGTCCAGCCGCAGTAATAGTAGGCTTGGGCTTTTGGAAGTCGGGGGCATTAGGGTTCTGATTAGTAACAATAGAGCCAGACAAGTTCAACGGATCAAGCTGATTGAAGTACAGATTTAAGTCGGGCAGTTTCCAAGGATCAATAGGATCAGTAGTAGGAATCCCCTCTGCTCCGTAGACAATCGCTCCTGCGCCATATACACGAGTGATATACATGACATCACGAATATGATTTGTAGCACCTAAACTATCCCACTCTTTCTGAAACGCTTTAATCAACATATCCTTGGGGTGAATGTCGATGTTAATAACCCTAGGCTTACTTAACGCTAACCTCACGGGTTTCTCAATCATTTTGCCACCTAGCGGATGGAATTCCCAAAGTGTTTTACATAACTCATAGCCAACATTAGTACCCGGCTCTAAATTAGAGGATAGGATATTGGTTAATGATGCCGAAACAGTCGAACTGTTAATGCTTATATCTGCCATGCTTTAATATCCTTCTCTGTTTCCGCAGGTAATTGCTAGACCATAGACCATGCAATCGAGTAAGTCATCAGCCCTTGAGCCAGCATCCTTGTCGCCAATCCTAAAGGTAGTGACTTGGGAAAGCAAATGATTTCTCGATGTTCCCTTGAAGTTTACCAATTTGTCATAAGCATAACGAGAAATTTTTAACATTCCCTGTTCAAAGTAAGACGATACGCTGATTGCTCTTTCATCCTTACCTGCGCTGGTTAATCGAGAATCAATCTTATTGGTGTTCCAACCCTTGTTTCCGCCTTGTTGCAACAAGATTGAGCCAGTACTCGCATCTTCAATCCAAATACCCATTGGCTCATATCTTCCGCCACATTGCTTATGGTATTGCTCAACTAGCTCCATCTGCGAGGGCATCCAGCTTTCCAGCAATGCTCCGTCAACTTGAATCACATCATAGTCTAGCAATGTCAGCTTATAGCCTTCTTCGGCAAACTCATCATAGGAAAAATAGATAATCGCAGTCCCATCATGTTCCTGCCCACCTTTAATGGCGGTATCCATGACAGCAAACACATAATCGCAACGCTTTGGGTAGTCCACAGGCTGACCATCCACGAGCAGTTTATCTATGCTAAAGAAAGCTTCTCCGCCCCAATCAATGAATTCAGCCAAGTACTCTTGCTTATAGACGAGGGGATGACTTACCAATCTGAGCTTTTCTAATTCCTCGGCTGGTAAGTAAGGATTGATAGCACTAGGGGCGTGAAAGTCTACAAACTCATGCTCTCTCTCATTGCATATACGCCAAAAGAAATTCTCAGTATCAATGCCGTTTGGAGTACTACCAGCCCAGCACTCGCCAGTATAGTCAAGCAATGTAGGCTTTATGGCGGTATCCCATATCTTCATCATATTGCCATTCTTAGCAAATGCCACCTCGTCAAGCATCACTACATGGTATTTCCTAGAGCGACCAGCCCGTTCATTCTCTAATGACCAGAAGTCTATGCGCCCACCAGTATTGGCTCTGATGACACCTTGCATACGAGAAGCTGATTTGATAATAGGATTTATCATCTCTTGAATCTCGGAATAAGCTTCAGATAACAGTTTATAGCTCGGTGCGAACCATCCTACATTCTTACCTTCTGCTACCTTACGGCAAGCAATAGCTTGCATCATTGCGGTCTTACCCATCCGCCTACCTGCTCTTAGGGCGGTGAATCTTCCTCTAGCTTTCCATGCTTCGTCTTGCCCAGTATGGAATGTTGGTAAGTCTATTCTGTATTTCATCAATAATCTGTTGGTGGTCCGCCATTGATAATCAATTCTATCTTGCCACCATTAGCGGCAATCTCATCCATAGTGCTTGCTTCTTTCCATCCCGCCTGACATTTAAGGTAGAACAGGATGCAAGTAGTATCCATTGCGCCTACCTTTGCCATGAGCTTATTCGTTACATAGCTTATGCCTAATGACTTTCCCTTTTTTATAGCTTCGTTTAATTGGTCGAACTCTTTCTTCTTTGCCATCAGAGTAGCAATATGGATGCCAAGGCAATCAGCTATCTGCGTTTGTGTCATTCCTTGTGATGCCAATTTGGTAACCTTCTCCAATTCTTCATCACTCGGTATCCAAGGCTTTCTACCAGCCCCATTGGGATTGGTATCATCATCCGTAACAGTTTCTACAGTTTCATCGGTAAACTGTTGATTTGATTCAGTATTTTCCATAAGTATTACCCCTAGGGTTACATTTTAATGCCATAATGTTACCATCTTAGAACCATTATCATTATTTAGCAAATTGAGGTCTTTATGATTTATACGATTGGTTATCAATTCCTATCTCCTGAGAGATTGCAAGAGATTGCGTCTAGTCTTAATGCAGTTGTCATAGATGTACGCTCATCTCCTAGTGGAAGGGTTAAGCGTGGATTCTCTCGCTCTGATCTTCAATCCCTTTTAGGTAGCCAGTATGAATGGCTAGGAAATCTATTAGGTGGTCGTTCAATGATTGCAAAGGCTGGTCTAGCCTACCTAGATAGATTTGATAATGTTTCGACTAATTGCATCCTGATGTGCCAAGAACATGATCCGTCTGATTGTCATAGGCATCATGACATTTGTGCGCCATATTTTAGAAAAGCTTTGCATATATTTGATGATGAACTCTATTCTGTACTATCGCTTGAATCTGATGATCCATCCTCTTGTGGCTCTTTATAGTTCTTGAGTTTCTCTGCCCATTCGTGGGCTGATTGATACCTGTTATCAGGAAGGTCATGCTTAATCAAGAATTCGTTCATTTCATCTGCACTTGAGAAAACAATGACTGCGTAGAATTCTTCGCTATTCTTGTCTTTGTTCGCACCTGTGATGTTTCTGTATTGGTCTTGAATGTCCCTTAATTGATCTCCGAGGTTTTTTAAATCTTCACCCCTGTCTTTAAAGGAAGCTTCTCCGAACATTTTGTAAATGTCTGCGGCATCAAAGCCTGTGCCTTCAATCTCTATTGTCTTATCGTCAAACATTGCTCCTAGTGCGCCTATGTCCCAATCACCCATTGATGCGGTGTTGTTTAGTAGGATGTTTAACTCTTTCTCTTTTGCATCTGTAACATCAATCTGCGCTACATTGAGTTTATATTCCTTCTTACCCATGATGGAATCCATGATGGATATACGCTGATGACCACCTACAAGGTAGCCAGTACGCTTATTCCAAGTCAATGGCGCAACTAATCCGTGCTTTTTTAATCCAGCTTTGAGCTTGCGCTTGGCTGAATCAGATAGTACTCGTGGATTGTATGGGGCATTTTTAAGCTGGGAGCGATCAATCTCCACCAACTCATAAGATTCTAGCCCGGCATCATGCAGACTGTTATGTTCCATAAAATGTTCTTCTCCAAACTACTGCTTCAGCATAAGGGAAATACTCGCAGACTTTTTTAAAGTCGTTAGGATGATTATCATATATCCAAAGTAGCTCGGCTGGTATTAGGGAAACCCCGCTTGCATTTAGTCCGCTTCCGTCAGGCATTGGAATATTTCTTGCTCTCAGGTAACCTAAAACATCATGCTTATTCCAATCTTTAATCGGATAAACCATATCTGTCCAAGTTCTAGTGGCGTGGAAGTATCTTCTGCGCCATGAGCTATCAGAAGCCTTTGCACCTGTTACTACCAAATCAACCCCTAAAGCGTGTTTAGCAAGGTTGTAAATATCTCTGAGCTTCACATCGGGTAAAAGGTTTTCGTAGTCCCTAGGATCGCAATAGATACCTCTACGGAGAGAATCAGTCAATCCCTCATGGGGTAACTGATGAATTGTGATGCCGTAACGCTTTTCTGCAACTCGCAACTTTTCATTGATGAACTCAAGGTCGGGAATGTAATACATATAGAACGCTTCAACACGCTCAAATGTGCGGATACAAAGGTCAATGATGACCCTTGAATCCTTCCCATCACTATAAGCTACCGCAACAGCTTTTTTTTCTTTTGCGGTTTCTTCTAGTAGTCGGACAGTATCGTCAATTTTACCCACGAACAAGCATCACTATTGTTCTAAGGTCAATTAACCGCCTGAACGAGTTACAGGTTTTTTGAGTTTACCTGCTGGTTTGCGGTTAGCAACTTTTTTAGCCGCAGGTTTTTTTGCGGATACTTTTTTAGCCGCAGGTTTTTTTGCGGATACTTTTTTCTTAGCGACAGCCATAGGATTTCTCCAAATAAATTTGTTTTAGAAGTACTTCTGTTGCGAGTGTATTTCAATAAAAAATAAAGTGCAACATTTCGTTGAAAAATTAACAGTTTTTATTTAACAGTCGATAACAGTTTTAATGTTATCTCTCTATATATGTAATATATAGAGAGATAAAACTTTTTCGATACCACAAATCAGAAAAAATGTAGAGGGTAAAAATGCCGTTGATTTTGGGGCATTTCTTCCCCCCTGCTGGTATTGCCCTGCAAACCCCCAAAAAAGCCCCCAAAAGCCCTAAAAAGCCCCCCAAAATGCCTATTTTTTAGGCAAAAACCCCTTTCTAGCTGGTATTTTGGGCTATAAGTACTTGATTTTAAAGGGAAAAAATATATTTCAATACTTAGGGTTTCCCCTATGCTTCATTACCTATTAAGTAGTACAATACTTAAAAGGTAGCAAAAAAAGATTTCCTGACCGATCTTAATAAGGTGTCAGGTTCTAGAGAGTAGCGATACAAGACTAGACAAGAGCCAAAGCGGAGTTGAAAGTTGAACTAAGTTCGATAGATACATTTTGCTGATAGGCGAGGGGGATTGTAAATCTGAATCGCAAAGCGGATGGTAGTGAATGGAGAACATGACGGAAAGCAAAATTTTGGACAAGCTACGCAGTAGGTAGCTTTTAAGGTTTATTTAAATGAATCTTAAAAGGTATCTACCGATACCACTTTTATAAATCATCCATAAGGAATTTAATCATGTCTACACTATCTATCACAATTAACGATTTAGATAAATCCGCTTTAATCCTGTTAGCCAAGAGATTAGATTTGGCGATAGGCGATTATGCAAGAAAGCCTAAGAAAGTAATTTTTGAATCAATCAACGAACACTATTACCCTGAGATCATCCAAGGTGCGATTGATGCTTTAGTAGATGAAGGCGAGTTTTCAGTAGAAGATGACGATACTACTACTGTTGCTGAAGTAAAACAGACCCAAGCAAAAATGTCCGATGACTTGGCTGGTGCAATGGCTCTCTTAGAATTGCTTAAAGGTAGCAAGGGTGGCATTGATGAAGATGCGGTACGCAAACTAATCAAGAAAGAGTTAGCCGATGTTGCTCCAAGAGAGTTAATCATTACCCGCCCTGATTTGACCCAGTACAAAACAAGCGGTTATGTTCGCCCTGAGTTTGAAACAGTATTGCGTAAGGCTTCATGCAATGTCAACATCATGTTGATTGGTCCGGCTGGTTGTGGCAAAACTCATTTAGCACATCAAGTAGCTGAAGCGATGGGTAAGAAGTTTGCTTCTGTATCTTGTACGGCTGGAATGTCTGAATCTGCATTACAGGGCTGGTTATTGCCTAGTGATACAGGAGCTTTTGAATATGTTCCGTCTGACTTTGTAACCATGTATGAGAATGGCGGTGTCTTTCTGTTTGATGAGATTGATGCGGCTGATCCTAATACATTGCTATTTGTAAACCAAGCGTTGTCAAATGGTGGTTTTAATTTGCCCCAGCGTAAAGGCGCTTCTTATGTAAAGCGTCATGACGAATTTGTTTGCATAGGTGCGGCAAATACTTATGGTACTGGTTCTAATATGGTTTATTCAGGTCGTGAGCGTTTGGATGAATCTACTTTAGATCGTTTTCGTGCTGGCATGATTAAGCTTGATTACGATAACAAGTTTGAAGCACAAGCAGTCGATGGCGAAGTTTATAACTGGGCAATCGGTGTACGCAACAAAATTATCGCTTCTCGTTTGAATCGTGTAATGTCTACTCGCTTTATGTTAGATGCTACAAAATTAAAACAGGCTGGCGAATCGTTGGCTGAAATCAAGGATACATACTTTATCGGTTGGAAAGATGAAGAAAAATCCAAGGTGTCCGCTTAATAATCATTGTAAGGGAGTTAATCATGTTAAGAATTGCCGACAGTAGAAATACAGTAATTTTGTATGATTCAATTTTTGAACCAGCAAAAGTTACCGAGTTTGAAATTTCTAAGAACAAAGAAATTTACGATGAGGTTACAAATCGTTATCACTATTCAGGTAATGATGCAAAAAAATGGTTCGGTGCTGATTCACAAGCTCAGTATGAAGATCGTTTGATTCATGGCTGGGGTGCTGGTGTTGACAAGTTGCGTGAGATTGCTACTAAAGAAATCCAGCCAACAAGTTTACGCAAGAAGCGTATTCGCTCAGATCAAGGCGATGAATTAGATATTCACGCAGTTTATCGTGGTGATCTAGCTAGAGCTTGGAGCAAGTCAAAGCGTCAGCATAAATTAGGTGGTATGCGTTCCATTGCTTTGGTTTGCAATTTATCGTGCCATGCTGGTGAAGATGCCAAGAACTTGTTCTTTCGTGGTGCTTCAGTTTTGAAATTGACTGAAGCGTTGTCTGAAGCTGGTTATAGTGTTGCGATTTATGCGGCAACTGGTTCAAGTGGTGTTGGTACTTCAGATTTTAATTTTGTTCAAGTCGTTGAGATTAAATCTGAAGATCATGCGTTAGATGTTTCTTCTCTTGCAAGTTTAATAGCAATGCCAGCTTACAAGCGTGTCAAGCTTCATGGCGCAATGCTGGAAGAATGTGAAAGAAGGAATGTCGCTGGTCATAGTGGTTTGGGTACTAATGCTTCAAGCTTGATCGCTGATCAAATCAAGAAGTTACCAATTAGCGAGAACGCATTTGTCCAGCCCGAAGTAAATAGCAAAGAATCAGCAGAGCGTTGGATTGATTCAGTCATGGCTCAGATTGAGCCACAACAATTTGAAGGAGCGTAATCATGAGTAAGAAAGAAAATTTATTAACTAACATTCAATCCGAAAGTGATTATCACGATAGCGTTGAATATGTTCTTATTGCAGTAAAGCGTGGCACTAATGAAGTATGGCACTCGCACCAAGGCAATCCAATGCACTTACTTCAAATGTTAGAAACAAGTGCGGAGAGTTTAAAAAAGCAAGCCATGAAAGGTATGCTCTCACAAATCAGAAAATTGATTAGCGAGGTTGAAGAAGAAGAAGAAAAGCTTGAAGCTGACGATCCAATAAAAATGGATATGGCAAAAGCCGAATTAGAAACATTATTAAAAAACATTACTAAACATTGAAAGCGAGTTAATTATGAGATGCCCTAGTCAAGAATGGGATGAATATTCCCGTCAAGAAGATAAGTTCCAAGCAATGGAAGAAGCGTGGGGTGAAAAATGCCCTGATTATCATGCTGATTGTATTGCTTGCAAAGCGTGGAAACATTTTGAAGAAACTGGAGAAATATTATGAAAGCATTTTTAATTAACTCAGAAACAAAAACAATCGAGCAAATAGATTACTCAGGTAATTACAAAGATATTTATAAACTTTGTGATTTTGAAATCTTTACAGTCGTAACTCTTACTGGCAAAAATGATTCTGTTTTTGTAGATGACGAGGGATTGTTTAAAGAAAAGCAAACATTCTTTTATGTTACTCACGAGGATGGCAATCTTAGCAATTATGTAATGCTTGCTGGTAATGGTCTAGTCCTAGGTTGTAACGATGATGGTGATTCAGTTGAGCCAATCATGACCCTTGATGAATTGCGTAGTCGTATTCATTGGGCTAATCCAATGGAAGCTGAAGCAGAGCGTGAACGCTTATTAACTGAGTACCCAAAAGTAATTGGTTTTGATACCCCCGAAGAAATGCTGGCATATATGAAGAAAGAAGGAATGTAATCATGCGTAATATATTTTTAGATAAAGCACCGACACCATTTTGGATTGAAGTGCTATGCGTATTGTTTTTTGGTATTTTGTTTGGTTGTATGTTTGCGTTATCCATTTAATCATTGAAAGGAATTTAATCATGCCTAAGTACGATGTTTTTATTCATAGCGAACAAACTTATGTTTATCAAGTTGAAGCCGATAACCCTGAGCTTGCTCATGAAGTGGCTGGTGAATTACATTCACAAGCGTGTGATCCTTGGGAACATTCAATAGACTTTGAAGAAACATTTCAAACAATGTTATCCGAGGTGCAATTATGAGTAAACAACAAAAATATGTAGCGTATGTTTACTGGTGCGCTAAACAGGGAATTCAAGCATTAAGTTTTAATGCGTGGTTATCAGTTGCAAAAGCTGGTCGTTTAATTTAATCATTGAAAGGTAATAAATCATGGAAAAGTATTTTGCGTATCTTGAAGATTTGCGTGATTCGGGTGAAACCAATATGTGGGGTGCTGGTGCTTATCTCGAAGAAGAATTTTCATTAACTCATAGGGAAGCGAAAGATATTCTTTTGGCTTGGATTCATTCTTTTAATAAGGTGCAATCATGAACAAAATAGAATTGTGCAAAGCGATCATACTTTTAATTGATCCATTAACTACCCCCGATCCTGAAGAATTTTCAGATGGGCAAATACTTGATCTAATTTATGACTTAGTAAAAAGTCAGGTCGGAGAAATATTATGAAATGTAAACATTACAACGAACCCGAAACTTGGTGGGAATATGATGCGCAAAATATTCCACTTGCAAAAGTTTGCCCCAAGTGCGTACATGAAGTATTGGCTAAATACCGCCCTGAGATTTTGACAGGGTACGATCAATCCGATGTTGATGAGCCAATTGAAGGGGATGACTTATGACCTTGCATAAAATTAGTTTTAAAGAACGCTCCGATGACAAAAATTTAGTGTGGATGGAATTGGAATTACCACCTAGAGAAACTCCAGCGTGGGGGCATCTCAGAGCATCTAAGTTATCTATTACTCTCAAACAATTAGGAATAGATTTTGGAACTTACGATGCAGTTTGGTTTGACGAGAAAAAATGGATGTATTGTTTTACTCGTAGTAGTGCTGGCTCATTTGTTTATGCAAATGATAATGGCGAATGGTACGACTTAAACTTTTTTAAACATTGAAAGGAAATAATCATGGGCTTAGATATGTATTTATCCGCCAAGCGTTACTTGTCATCTTGGGATGAAGCAGATAAAAAAACTTCCAAGAATATTCAAGCGATGCCTATTGGCAATCAAGGAATGAGAGTAAAAGAAATTTCTTGCGAAGCTATGTATTGGCGCAAATCAAATGCAATTCATAGATGGTTCGTAGATCATTGCCAAGAAGGTCAGGATGATTGTCGTGAGTATTATGTAAGCATTGAAGATTTGGAACACTTGCTTGCTGATTGCGAAACCATTCTTTCAGATCAGAAAAAAGCCCCCGATGTTTTGCCTACTTGTGCTGGGTTCTTTTTTGGCTCTACTGATTTTGACGAGTGGTTTTGGCAAGATATAGAGCGTACTGTTTCTGAGTTGCAAAATATTCTCGGTAACCCTGATTTAATGAAGTGGGAATTTTATTACCGATCAAGCTGGTGATATTAGGGTTTTCCCTAGTATTTCCCTAGGGCATAGCTACCAGTAACCCCCATTTAAAACCCCCCATTTTAGGGATGATTTAAGGGGTTTTTAGGCTGTTTTTGGGGCTGGTGGCTATGTTATCCCTAGGGTATTAGAAAAGGGCTTAAAAGGGGCTTAAAATGCCCCCAAATTGATACCCCAATTAGGGTTTTTTGCCAATTCTAGGCAATATACGGGCTTTCTAGGAGCTTTCTGCCCCTAGGTAATGCCTACTTATGATAAACCCTTAAAACCCCCCAAAAGCCTTATAAATGACTTTACCGATGGTAAATTTTTAGTATCATGCAGGTAATTACCTTTCGGAGCATACAAAATGAATTTAATGGAATACTGGCAAGAAAATGGCAAAACCAAAGCCGAAGAAATGTGCAAAGAAGTAGGAACGAGCTACGAATACTTCAAACATATCTGCAATAAAAGAAAACGACCCAGCGTTGATCTTGCAAGAAAAATGGTTTCTTTTTCCGATGGAGCTTTGAGTTTTGAAGAACTCTTGTTTCCGCTAGACGAGAAAAAAAAGTAATATTTTAAAACCCCCCGAAATATTTTGGGGGCAATCTAAGCGGATGCTTTTATAAACTTTGGAGAAAGAAAATTATGCTTGAATTTCCATCACACGATGGGGTAGAAATCTATGCTGGGCAAACAGGTTTAATTTGTTTTAAATCGGCTGGCGAACTACAAGATTCAGAACCTCAAATAGTTGGACTTACCATTGGGCAATTCCGAGCAGTTATTAAAAATGCTCAGGAACTCATAGATCAAGCCGAATGGAATAAAAACAATCCAGTAGCAGGAGATGGCGATGAAGCTAATTCCTAAAAACTGGAAGTCATTTCAGCATTACAAAGATCGTCAGCCACCTTGGGTTAAGTTGCATAAATCATTATTGGATGACCGAGATTTCTCTCGTTTGCCTATTGCTAGCAAGGCGCTAGCACCGATGTTATGGTTGCTAGCAAGCGAATCAATTGATGGCACTTTTGATGGTAGCGTTGAAGAACTAGCTTTTCGGTTGCGTTGGAATGAAAAAGACATTTCTGCTGGACTCAAGCCGTTGATAGATAAAGGATTATTTATTGTTGATAGCACGATGCTAGCAGACTGCTTGCGTGTTGCTGTACCAGAGACAGAGACAGAGACAGAGACAGAGACAGAGACAGAGACAGAGACAGAGACAGAGAAGAATATGCGTGTTATTGGATTTGATGACTTTTGGAATCTTTACGATAAAAAAGTTGGCAAACCAAATGCTCAAAAAGAATGGGCTAAAGCAAAAATTGACGGGAATTTGTTGAAAACAGTCCTAGAGCAAGCAAAAAAGTATGCGGTGGCTACAGACAAGCAATTTAGGAAAGACCCTGAGAGATGGATTAAATATCGGGGATGGGAAGATGAAATCATTGTTGTAGAGCCTACCAAAGCCAAGGAAATGCCCCTAGGGAGCGATAAACAGATTGAGGAAGCCTACAGGACTGAATGTGGCGGTGACCCAGCCAAGGCTCGTTTTAACAGTTATTTCGACATGAAGAAATTCATTCTTGATAAGCGGGAAAAAAGAGCTAGTGCATGAATAATTTTGGATTCATCATTGACGGCATACCAGTTGCCAAGGGTAGACCTAGGTTTACAAGTGCTGGCGGGTTTGCGAGAACTTATACCCCAGCCAAAACCAAAAATGCTGAAGGGATGATTGAATGGCTTGCTTCTAATGCCATGCGGTCAAACGACAATCCAATGTTGTTGATTGAGCCATTAACAGTTTTCATCGAGTTTAGGATGCCGATCCCTAAATCATTTTCAAAGGCAAAAATATTAAGCTGCCTATGCGGTGAAACTGTTCCCACATTTAGACCCGATGCGGACAATTTGGCTAAAACAGTTTTGGATGCGATGAATAAAACTGTTTATCGGGATGACAGTCAGATTGTCGATTTGATTGTGCGTAAGCGTTATGCTGAAAAACCTTGCACGATTGTTTCGGTAAAAGAATTTAAGAATCAGGGTAATTACTACTTGTGAGGTAATTACTTTTTTTGTAGTATAGAGTTAAGCAGTATTTTTTTAATCAAGGAGAAGCGTATGAAATCATTAGACGAAAGAGTAGTAGAAATATTAAACAAACCCGATAACAATCCAGCCCTTACAAACAACATGGCTTATGCGTTAATCGGTCATGCAAATCTTGAAATTCAAAACACGATTCAAGATTACATAGAGCAAAAAGATTGGGCAAAGCTTGGCTTAAAAATTTATATGTTAAGCGTTGACTATCAGGAATACCTTGCAGAATCAGAAGCATCAGAACAATTTAATCAATCTCTCGGAGAGTAATCATGGAAACTTATAACGAATTAAGAAAAATCAATGTCAACGAACACACCGAAAAGAAAGGTCAGCTAACTTATCTTTCTTGGACTTATTGCGTGGATATTTTATTGCAGAAAGACAATTCTGCTACTTGGGAATTTTTACCACCAATCGAATACAACGAAACCATGATGGTACGAACTCAGGTTACGGCATTTGGTAAAACATTGGGTATGCAGTTGCCTGTAATGGATAACCGAAACAATGCCATTACTAACCCTGATGCAAGAAAAATTTCGGATTCGCAAATGCGGTGCTTGGCAAAAAATATTGCTTGCTTCGGCATTGGGCTTTATATTTTTGCGGGTTCTGATCTTCCCGAAGAAGATGCGCCAAATCTCATGTATGAATCTTTAGAATGGGAGCAATCCATTAAAGAGTGCAAAACAATGGATGAATTAAAAGCGCAATATTCCTATGCGTACAAACATTTGAGCAAAGATAAAAAAGCTCTTAATGTTATTTTAAAAGCCAAAGATAACCGCAAAGCAGAATTGGAACAAACATCATGAGCGATATTATTCAAGGCACACCCGAATGGTTTGAACTTAGACGGGGCAAAGTAACAGCTTCAAGAGTTGCCGACATCATGGCTAAAACTAAAACTGGAGTATCCGCCAGCCGAGGAAATTATTTAATTGAGTTGGCATTGCAACGGGTTACAGGTACAGTCGAGGAATCATTTACTAACTCGGCAATGCAATGGGGTACTGACAATGAACCATACGCAAGAATGGCTTACGAAACTACGCAAGATATTTTTGTGGAGCAAGTACCATTCGTGGATCATCCTTCTATTGCTTGGTTTGGGGCTAGTCCCGATGGCTTGGTTTCTACTGATGGTCTTTGTGAGATCAAATGTCCAAATTCTGCTACCCATTGGGCTACGATAAAGTCGCAAGAAATTCCTTTGAAGTATATGTATCAAATGCAAACTCAAATGGCTTGCGCCCAGCGTGAGTGGTGCGACTTCATAAGCTTTGATCCTCGTATGCCCGAAAGAAGCAAACTGTTTGTAAAGCGGTTGCACAGAAGCAATGACACTATTTCCGATATTGAGGTTGTGGTCAAACAGTTTTTAGAAGAAGTTGAAAAAGAAGTAGAACTCATGAAAGGTCGGCAATGACAAAAAAATACTCAGTTGAAGATAGAAAAAATATTTCTTTGGTAAAACTTGCTCTTGTAAAAGCGGCGAATGTAGATATTAAAAATATTTTTACTGCGTTGAATACTGAAAATGCCAAAATTCACCATACCAAAAGCGGTAGCTATACCAAAAAAGGTTCAGGTCGTAAACATTTACAAGGAAAAAAATCATGAGTGGCGTAAACAAAGTAATCATTTTAGGCAATGTAGGGCGTGACCCTGAAGTAAGAGTTACACAAGATGGCGGTAGCGTTACTAACATTTCTGTTGCGTGTACTGAAAAATACAAAGATAAGCAAGGTGAACCAAAAGAAATTACCGAGTGGATCAATGTTGTGTTTTTTGGCAAGCTTGCGGAAATTGCTGGAAAGTATATAAACAAAGGCTCACAAGTTTATGTCGAAGGTAAATTAAAGACTGATAAATACACAGACAAAACTACGGGGGTTGAGAAGTATTCAACTAAAGTAATTGCAAGCAATATGCAATTATTAGGCGGTAAAGCTAGTGCTGATGGTGCTGGTGGTAGTCCCAAAAATGCTGGTGCTGGTGCTGGCGGTTTTACTGATGATGAAATTCCATTTTAAGGAGTATTAAACATGAAAAAAGCGATTGCAATTTTATTATTAACAGTTTCATTTGCGGTTTCGGCATCTTGTCCAGCTTATGCGCCCTATCGTTGCGTATCAGGTTATAACGGAAAAATGATGTGCGGTTGCGGTGTTTAATTGAATCAATCTGAATTGTCCAAGCACCAATGCTCAGTCCGTTACTTATGTAAGTTAAGGGCTGACTTGGGTTTGGATAAATTTAGAAAATATATCACCGATAGCAAAACGCAGAAAATTTGGAATAAATTAGCCGATGACTTTGTAGACCAATGGCACAAAGGTAATCGGGGTAATCATGGAGATTGGCGATGAAAAGATTTTTTGTTCTTGCTCATGAGTTAGCAAGAAGAAATGCCCAGCAAGCGGTACTAGAAGCCCCTACAGGCTATGTAGTGGAGATCAAGCCCCCCAATAGAAGCCTAGAGCAAAACTCTAAGCTACACGCTTTAATCGGTGATATTGCTGATAAGGTTGTATGGGCAAATAAATTACAGTCCGTAGAAACTTGGAAAAGACTTTTAACTGCGGCTTGGTTACGAGCAAGAGGCGAGCCAATTGAAATGTTGCCTTCGATTGACGGGCATGGGGTTGATATTGTATTTAGACCGACATCAAAATTAACAGTTGAAGAAATGTCGGAGTTTATTGAATATGTTCAATCTTGGGCGGTAGATCAAGGCATTGTAATATGCCAATAATTACATTAGAGCCGACAACAATTGCTTTTGCAAACCTTCTTGCGGTAATGAGAAATGGTGTAGCTAGAAACAACAAAGTAACGGACAAACAAATGGGAAAACAAAATCCCATTGAAATAGACGAAGATGGATTGCTTGGAGAATTTGCGGTAGCAAAATATCTTAATGTATTTCCAGACTTTTCTATTTCACCTAGAAGCGGTGGTGCAGATTTAATAAGAAACAATAAAAAAATTGATGTTAAAGCGACAAGATATAAAAGCGGTAATCTTGTAATACATATTGATAAAAAAGCCGATGAAGTAGATTTATATATTCTTGCGATCATTCAAGAAAATAAATCAGTCGATATAGTTGGTTGGATAGAATCTACCGAAGCAATTCAAGAAATAAATATTGGTGATCTCGGTCATGGTAAAGGGTATGTTATACCGCAGTCAAAATTGAAAAAATTTGGAAAACCCGATAATGTTGCAATGCGTCAACCCACCGATGAAAATGGTGCGGTGCAATAAAAAATCCGATGAAAAAATTGGAAAAATCAAAAATTCGATGAAAAAACAAGAAAAAGAAAATTATGATCGCTTGGCGAGATTTGGCTGTGTCCTCTGTTCCTATATTGGATATGAAGAAACACCAGCAGAGTTGCACCACATTCGAAGGGGAAATATCCCTAGAAAACAAGCACCAGTTATACCCCTCTGTCCAGAACATCATAGAGGAAATTCAGGTATTCACGGACTTGGGCGTAAACAGTTTGAACGCACTTACGGGATCACCGAAGAAAAATTATTGGAACTTGTAAACCCAAGCACTTAGGTATAAACTAAAAACCCAAGCACTTAGGATATGAAAGGTTTGTATGGCAACAGCTAAAAGAAATGATTCAGGAAGCATTAAATACACCAACTTAACAGAAGCCGCAAAACAATTAGGCGGGGCTGGTGGTAAAGCTAATTCCCCATCTAAACAACAAGCAAGTCGTTCTAATGGAAAACTGGGTGGTAGACCAGCTAAAAAATAAGGAAAGATTTATGAGTGATGCCATAAACCAATATGTTTGGACAGCAAGTGGTACAAACATTGAAGAAAGATGGAAACAGTTTGGGTGGGTAAGACCATCTGAACAACCTGAATACAGGGCTAAATGGAAATTTTTTCAAGAATTGCCACTAAGAAATTTAGATGACAAAGCCAAAGAGCAATATGAATTACTTCTTAAAAAATCTAAAGTGGTAAGAATAAAATGAAAGAATATAGAATTAAAGTAACAGTTAGAAACAATCTTCTTTTGTTAGCAATTGAAAAAGCAGGATATAAATCTCAATCTGATTTTGCTAAAGAATTAAATGTTAGTTTAAATCAACTTAATGCTTTAATAGCAATGAGAATTTGTCCAATTACCAATGAAGGAAATTTTACAGATTTAGCAAATCAAATAATGGAAGTATTAGGTGCTTGTCCTACTGATTTATGGTCTACAGAACAATTAAATATGCGTTTAAAAAGAAATTCTACAGAAACAGAAATTTCTAAAATGGAATTACAAAAAGTTTTGGGCATGAATCCAATAGATTTAATTGAATTTAAAAATCCTGATGTAGAACTTTATGAAAAAGAAGAAAAAAATTTAGTTAAAAAAGTGTTAAAAACTTTAACTTTTAATGAGCAATCGGTTATAGGAAAAAGATTTTTTGATGAAA
>TBL_comb47_HYPODRAFT_10001975_pt1 | contig 25973 bp, 21 predicted proteins | sample TroBogypolimnion_40_FD_10682 | JGI IMG/M metagenome (IMG submission 10682)
GGGGTGGGGTGACGAAGGAGGACATTGGGGAGGGTGGTAACTGTGGAGATGGGGTGGCTATAAGGGGTCAACAAAATATCAACAAAGGCGAGCGGGTTCACGCTTTTTGGGGCGGGTCCCGCCATCGTCTTCAATCCTGCTATTTTCGTCTTTTTTTAAACTCCAGTGGTCATGCGTTAGGATCAAGGTTTTGGTGACGATTCACTCCATATTCATTCCAGTTGATTCTTATGTTATTTTGTCTTCGGACTTGGGTCTGTTTCAATGGGACGAATGAGCGCTTAGGAAAAGGCGCTCGACGTCTTTGGCCCTTGTTTTTATTGACCTTGCTCTGGTCGTGTTCGAGTCCGACCTTGCGCTATGAGCCCAGCACGCCAGACCATGGTGCATCGACATCGAAACGACCTCAGCCCGCGCTGCCCGATTTGGGTGGGATTTTGCCTGGGGAGCGTTTGAGCGAGACCGACTCCCAAGGCGTGGCCTTGCACGCGGTGGGGTTGGTGGGGACGGTCTATCGCTTTGGTGGCAATACGCCCGAGTCGGGCTTTGATTGCAGTGGCCTTATCAATTACGTGATTCGATTGCAAACGCCGCTAAAGCCCCCCAGAACCGTCGCGCAATTGAAAAGCTGGGGTATCGAGGTGCCAGCAGCCTCTCGCAGAACGGGGGACTTGATCTTTTTTGGCGCTGGGCCTGAGCCCTCGCACGCGGGGATTTATGTGGGGCAAGGTCGTTTTGTGCATGCACCGTCCACTGGCGGGACGGTGCACTTGAGTCACTTGGAGCAATCTTATTGGGCCAAGTTAAAAGTGTCTTATCGCAGGCCCTGAGCGAGCAAGCCAAACCCCCAGCGCCCAAGGACGTGCGCTTGCTGCTGTTGGGTGCAAAGTGCGTTTTGAGCCAAACACTTCTTGCTGTTTTTGTCGCTTCGAGTTTAAATTTTAAACGCTTCCAACGACTCGGGCGCAAACAAGTCGCTCAACTCAAGTTTTTTGGCCGAGAGCCCTTGCTCATGGTGGTAGCGGGTGAAAGTCTCCAAGGTTTTGATGTTTTTCTCTAAACCATACGCCCACCAATCGTCTCCAAACTCTCTTTTGGTTTCTTCCACATAGGCGGTCAAATGCGGCAGCATGGCCTTGAGGGCTGCGGTCTCATTGAGTGCCTCATAGGTCATTTTTTGAGCCTCCATGAACGCCTTGGTGAGGGACTGTGCTATCCAGCGATTGGCCTCATAGACTTCGCGGCGAATCACCACGGTGTGCATGATCGGGAAAATTTGCGTGTCTCTGTAATACTGACGCTCAACTTCTTGGTAGTTCTCAAACAAACGTTTGACCACGCCATCACCTTTGGTGAAGGTGGAGGGCATGCGTGCGGTATAAAGTGCATCGATCTCACCGTCATAGAGCATTTGGGTGAGGGTTTGGTGGGGCTCAATGGGGTTGACGACAATGTTGGGCGGGAGTTTGAGCTTCATCTTCTCAATGCGACCAGGCTCCTCCTCGCCACCAAAAAGGTAGGGCTGGGCATCAACTGGCACACCATAGTGGTCGGACAAAATGCCGCGTATCCAAACCGGAGCGGTCATTTGGTATTCGGGTGAGGCAATGCGTTTGCCAATCAAGTCCTTGGGCTCTTTGATGCCGCTTTTGGCGTTGACGTAAATGCAAGAATGACGGAAAAACCGCGAAGGAAAGATGGGAATGGCAATGAAGGGGCGCTCAGGCTTGTTCAAGCTCACGCAATAGGAGGACAAGGACATTTCGCACAAGTCAAACTCTTGAAAACGCGCCATGCGGAAAAAAGTCTCTTCGACAGGCAAGTTCAAATAGTTGAGGTCGATGCCGTCGACTTTGACGCGGCCATCCATCAAGGCTCGGGTGCGATCATAGTCCCAGCACGCAAAGCTCAATTGAAGTCGGTTCATGGGGGGTACTCCTTAGGGGGTCAATTAAAAAAACGGTGAACACAGCCCGACCGACTCAGGGTGTTGGGCTACTTAAAAAAAGCAAGATTGACCAAGCCAGAGGTTGGCGGGGGTGTCGCTTTTCACGAATTTCATCACTGGGCCTTGATCTTGAACAACTCAGGAACGATGGGTTTTGCGATAAAACGTGGCAATCGTCTTATTTTAACTGCTCTATGGCGAGCCGAAAAAAATTCTGTCTTTGGCGTTAAACTCATCCAAGGCTAGTCTTGCCTGTTGGTGCAAAAAACCGCTGGGCCAGGCCTGCGGTTTTACCAGTCCGTAACGGGTTCAAATGGTGAATGACTTTGAGGAGTTGATGGATGAAAACTGCTGTTCGTTTTTCCCCTGAGGCGCTTGATTTCTCGAGCTATCAGCCCCGGCACTTTGCTTGGCAACTAGAGGGCAAAGTGGCCACCATCACGCTCAATCGGCCTGAGCGCAAGAACCCCTTGACCTTGGAGTCTTATGCGGAGCTCAGGGATACCTTTAGAAACCTGCGTTATTGCCACTATATTAAAACCATTGTGCTCACCGGTGCTGGAAGTAATTTTTGCTCTGGCGGTGACGTGCACGAAATCATTGGGCCCTTGGTGGCCATGCAGCAAAACGGCGACATGGACGGCTTGCTGCAATTCACCCGCATGACCGGTGACTTGGTCAAAGAGATGCGCGCTTGTCCTCAAATCATTGTGGCCGCCGTCGATGGCGTGTGCGCTGGTGCTGGGGCCATTTTGGCGATGGCCTCGGACTTGCGCTACGGCACCCCCAATTCTAAAACCGCCTTCTTGTTTGTTCGAGTCGGTTTGGCCGGCGCCGACATGGGTGCATGCAATATTTTGCCGCGCTTGATCGGGGCTGGCCGTGCAGCTGAATTGCTCTACACCGGTCGCTCCATGGACGGTGCTGAGGCTGAGCGTTGGGGCTTTTTCAATCGTTTGTGTGAGCCTGAGCACCTGCTAACCCAAGCGCATGAGTTGGCCCTGTCCATTGCCAATGGCCCTACATTTGCCCATGCCATGACGAAAAAATGCATTCACCAAGAGTGGAGCATGGGCATCGATGATGCCCTCGAGGCCGAAGCCCAAGCCCAAGCGATTTGCATGCAGACGCAAGATTATGCTCGCGCCTACAAGGCCTTTGTGGCCAAGCAACGCCCCGTCTTTGAAGGCAATTGAATTGCGGGAGATCGGGGTTGTTACCTAGGGTTACCCCGGGGGTGACTGGCTTTTTAAATGCATAAAAAGAACTTACGATTGAATGCGATCCCCACGCAAGCCTGATTGGCGGTGCAAAAGTGTTGCACCTGAATTTTTGGTTGGGCAATGAACAGGGTATCTTTGTTTTTTGGGTCTAGGTCCACGTCTAGATCTTGGCCTGAAATAGATTGGTTTCTCACTTCACTTCAATTTTCTGACGGTTAACCCATACTTTATGTTGAACATCTTCAAACGCGTCTTGGTCTTGCAAGGCATTGCCCTTTATGCCGTGCTTTTGGGCTTAACCGCTCACGGCCAAACCTATCCCAACAAGCCGGTCAAAGTCATCGTGACCTTCCCGCCCGGAGGCACTCCCGATATTTATGGTCGAATCCTCTCGCAAGAGCTCACCAATTTGTGGAAACAGCCAGTGCTGGTGGAAAATAAAACAGGGGCGAGTGGAACGATTGGGACAGATTATGTGGTGAAGTCTGCTCCCGATGGGTATACCTTGCTTTTTGCAGCGGATGCGTCCATCACCATTGCACCGAATTTGTACAGCACCATTCCTTACAACCCGGTCAAAGACTTGACCCCCATCATCAACGTGGCCTCAGGTCCTTTTGTGATGTTGGCCACACCCAGCTTTCCCGCCAATAGCATCAAAGACTTGATTGCCATGGCCAAACAGCAGCCTGGCCAGATCAGTTACGCGTCCTCGGGGCCTGGTGGGCAGCAGCACTTGTCCATGGAAATGCTCAAATACATGGCCGATGTCAATATTGCGCACATCCCTTACAAGGGTTTTGGTCAAGGCGTGAACGACGTGATGGCCGGTCACGTGCCTTTGATTTTTGGGGGCATCACCGCGTCCATTCAACTCACCAAAAGCGGAAAACTCAAAGCCTTGGGGGTGACCAGTGAAAAACGCTCCAAGTCCTTGCCTTCTGTACCTGCCATCGCCGAGACTTTGCCAGGCTTTCGCATTGATGCTTGGTACGGCTTCATGGGGCCGCCTGCGATGTCCAAAGACTTGGTCAAAAAAATCAATGCAGACGTCATGGGCATTGTCAAACGTCCCGACTTCCAAGAGCGATTGAATCAAGATGCCTTGGACACGGTGGCCAATACACCTGAAGAGTTTGCCACTCAAGTGGCCACCGATTTGAATGCTTGGGGCAAGCTGATCAAGTCGGTGAACATCAAATTAGACTAATTTCAAGGAGTTTCACATGATCAAACCGATCAATTTTGAACAATACCAAGCTGAATTTTTGGCCAAAGGCTTCGATGAGGTGATGGTCCGGGATTGGGCTGCGCATCAAGTGGCCCCCACACACACGCATGAATTTGATGCCAATGCCTTGATTGTCAAAGGCGAGATGTGGTTGACCGTGGGTGAAGACACTCGGCATTTGATGGCCGGGGACACCTTTGAGCTCACCCATGGCACACCGCACTCAGAAAAGTATGGGCCCGATGGCGCCACGTTTTGGGTGGCCAGACTCAATCACTGATTGCCAGTGTGGAGTGGATTGACGAGAAAAGTCCAGAGCACGGGTGAGCTCAGTGCTGTTTTTTGCCCATGCGCTCGAGCACATCAAAGACCGCTGCCGTGTCGTGGTCTGCGTGACCTAGGCCCATGGCGGCGTTGTAAATACCCTGGGTCGCGGCAAACAATGGCGCCGGGGTGTGCGACTGGCTCAAGGCCTCGGTGATCAGCTTCATGTCTTTTTGCCAAGTCGAGACCTTCATGGTCGCATCTTTCCAGTCACGTGACGCCATGTTGGGGCCTCTGACTTGAAGCATTCTGGACCCTCCCGCACCGCCTGCCAGCACTTCAACGGCCAAGGCTGCATCAATCCCCAAATTCTCACCAAAGAGCAAGGCTTCGGCGGTTGAGACATTGTGGATGGCCACGAGCAAATTGGCAATGAGTTTCATCTTCATGCCGTTGCCAAAGGCCCCCAAGTGGTGGTGGGTTTTGGAGAAGGCGGCAAAGACCGCTTCAAACTCTTTCACCGCGGACTTGGGGCCACTGGAGTAGACCAGCAAATCTTTGTTGCGCGCTTGTGCACCGGTGCCCGAGAGCGGGCAGTCAAGCAAAATGTGGCCCGCTTTGTGCAGTATTTTCCTAGCGATCTCTTTGTCGGCAAAGTCCAACGTGCTGGTGTCGGCGATGGTCAGTCGGTGGGATTGGACACTCGCCAAAATATGCGCATTGTCAATGAGGGCTTGCGGGGAGGGCAAGGAGGTGATAATGAGGCTTGACGCTTGGCCCAATGCCGCCACGTCTTTGGCCACCGAGCCTCCCGCTAAGCGGTGGTTTTTGCAGCACGTCGGGTTGGGGTCAAAGCCCAGCACCTCTATCCCGTCTTTGATCATGTTCATGGACATGGCCGAGCCCATGATACCCAAGCCCAAGACGCCCACTTTGAGGGTGGGTTTGGTGGCGTTGCTGTTGTCGCTTTTATTCTTCTGGGTCAAGTCGGATGTCTTTTGGGCATTTTTCCGGGAATCTTTGTGAGCGGTTTTGCTGACTGGGGTGTGCGATTTTTTCATTTTGCGTTGAAAGTGGTGAAAAGACTAGATGCTAAAGTTTAAGCCTTAACGTCCAGCGTTAATGCCCAGCGCTACTGCCCTGCATTAAGGCTAATAGATCTGAAGACCTGGGGATCGAGCTTACTCCACGGTGTGAATATTATTGTCCCTGATGAGCTTGGCGTAGTTGGCTTGTTCGGATTGGATGAAGTTTTGAAATTCGGCTTGGGAGGTGTAGGTCGCATCCACGCCAAGGCTTGCAAACTGAGACTTGGTCTCTGGGTCAGACATGACTTTGGCCAACGCGGCTTGGTATTTTTCTAGCACCGCTTTGGGGGAATTGGCGGGCAAGTAAACACCCCACCAGTTGAGCGCGACGATGCCAGGTATCCCCGCCTCAGTAAAGGTGGGCACGCTGGGAAAGAAGGCGGAGCGCGTGGCGCTGGTGACCGCCAAGGCCCGCAGTTGATTGACTTTCACGAACTGCATGACCGGCAGTGCATCTGAGATGAGGAAATGGATGTGACCGGCCAGCACATCGTTGACTGCCAGAACCCCCCCCTTATAGGGCACATGGGTGAGTTTGAGGTGGGTTTGTCGAATCATCATCTCCGTACTCAAGTGCGACATGCTGCCCGAGCCTGAAGATCCAAAGTTAATTTCTTCAGGTTTGCTTCGCGCTGCGTTGACAATGTCTTCCACAGATTTGAATGGTGAGTTGGTGGGCACCACCATCACATTGGGACCCGTGCAAATGAGTGAGACCGCTACAAAGTCTTTGTCCATGTTGTAGTTCAACTTGGAGAGGAGGGGGTTGACCACCGCTGGCCCCATGTTGGCAATCACATAACTGTAGCCGTCGGGCGGTTGGTGTGCGATGTACTCCATGCCGATGGAGCCCGCGGCCCCAGTCTTGTTTTCTACTATGATGGCCTGATTCCAAAATTCCCCCATTTTTTTGCCCACGATGCGAGCGAGCAAATCGGAACTTCCACCGGGTGGGTAAGTCACGATCAGGTGAATGGGCTTATTGGGGAAATTGGTGTTTTGCGCGATGGCGTTGAGTGCTGACCATTGGGCCAAGCACACGACCAAAGCACACTTGAGCAAGAGAAAAAAATAGTTCATGGTTTGGGATCCCTTTTAGACTGATCTACTATACTTAAAGCCGTTTATCGATTCATTCTCCATAACCCTTAAATCCCATGGCCACACTCAATTCTCCCGGTGCGCGCGCTGATCAGGCGTTGTCTCTCAATATGAAGCTTTTGGCCCACCACGAGTTGGCAGGCTTTGGCGGTCTTGGGGAAGGCATTTCCATGCAACTCGACGCCAAAGGCCGACGGATTTTGTGGCTTGCACACGAGTCTGCGCCGAAGAATTTTTCCGGTGTCGATGTGAGCGATCCCCTGAACCCCAAACTCATTGTGCAAACAGACCTCCCGCACATGAAGTTGCGCTCCAACTCTTTGGATGTGGTGGACAATTTGTTGGCCGTGGCGTATCAAACGGCGACGGTGGGTTTGAAGCCCGCGGGTGTGGATATTTTTGACGTGAGCGTGCCCGAGTCCCCGAAACTTCTCTCTCACTTTGACTGCTCAGGCCCCCATTCCAGGGGTGTTCATGCCTTGTGGTTTGTGGACGGCAAGACCATTCACATGTCCTCTGGCTCTGGGGACTTTGAGCCTCACAACCCCTTGGATGATCAGTTCTATCGGATTTTGGATGTCTCCGATCCGACCCAACCTGTTGAGAAGGGACGCTGGTGGTACCCAGGGACTCGAGTCGGTGACTCAGCACCTCAGCCCAAGAGGTTGCAAGGCATTTTTGACACCGGGTTTAGAGTGCACAACAGCAATGTGTTTCCCTCTCACCCGGACAAAGCCTATGTGGGTTATATCGATGGGGGAGCTTTCGTCTTGGACATCTCCAAGCCCGACAACATCCAGGTGATCTCTCACTGGAACCATTCGCCGCCACTCAACGGCTTCATTCACACGGTGCTTCCCCTGTTTGATCGCAATTTGTGGATTGTGAGTGACGAGTGTGTTCAAGACGGTGGACTTGATTGGCCCAAATTGGTCTGGGTGCTCGATGCGCGAGATGAGAACAATCCTTTGCCCCTCAGTACCTTTCCCATGCCCAATCCCGAGGCGTTCAAAAAGCGAGGAGGACGGTTTGGTGCTCACAATTTGCATGAGAATTTGCCAGGACCGTGTTCTTTTGTGTCCGACACCATCATTGTGGGCTCGTTTTTCAATGCAGGGGTGCGTGTTTTTGATACGAGCAATCCGTTCAGGGTTGAGGAAATTGCCTACTATGTGCCTGCTGCTCCGGCGCTCTCGCCCGCGGGCGCCATCCAACTCAATGATGTGTTTGTCGATGATCGCCGCATAGTCTATACGATTGACCGTTTCACGGGTGGCCTCTACATCTTGGAGATGACCATTTGAGGACCACCCAGTGGTGAGCCAAGGTCGAGACCCTTTGGGTGGGAAAATTCCAGTGACGGTGATCACGGGTTTCTTGGGCAGTGGAAAAACCACCTTGATTTCAAACTTGGTCAAGCACCCGAGCATGAACCGGGTGGCGGTGGTGATCAACGAGATGGGGGAGATTGGGATCGATCATGATTTGGTCTCGCTCTCCTCTGAAAACATGACCCTCTTGGCCAATGGATGCATTTGCTGCTCGGTGCGCACCGACATGCAAGAGACCTTGAGAGAACTCTTTGCCAAACGCCAAGTGGGAGATGTGTTTGATTTTGATCGGGTCATCATCGAGACGACTGGGCTGGCTGACCCAGCACCTGTTTTACAAACCTTGGTGAGTGATACTCTTCTAGAAGCTCGCTATCGACTGGATGGTTTGATCACGTTGGTGGATGCCGTCAATGCACATGATCAACTGTTGACCCAGGACGAGGCACAAAAGCAAGTGGCCTTGGCCGATCGACTCTTGATCACCAAAACCGATTTGAGCACCCAAGACTTGCTTGATCAATTGCAGTTGGAGTTAAAGCGCATCAACCCCAATGCAGATTGTTTGAACGTCTTTAATGGCCAAGCCAATCCAGCCGACTTGATGGGACTGGGTCTGGGTTCGAGTCGCCTCAATGCCCAGACATTTCAGTTTATTCAGGGGATTGATCTCTTGGCCGAGTCGCCTCAAGGCGGATCCTATTTGGGAGCGACATTGCCTCGCCCTCACAGCAGCATCAAGACCTTGTCGCTGCGCTTTCAAGTGCCCTTCACATGGGAATCGTTCTCAAGTGCGCTTGAGCTGCTGGCCAAACTCAGGGGTCCAGATTTGCTCAGGGTCAAAGGAATTTTGAATGTGCAAGGCGAGCCCTTGGTGATTCAAGGCGTACAGCACATTTTTCACAATCCCGTGAAGTTAGAACACTGGCCAAGCGAAGACCTCGATACCCGGCTGGTTTTTATCACTCGCAATATTGATGTGGAGATGATTGAGCAATTGTTCAAGGCAGTTTGTTTTCTCAGCGTAAAGAGCAGTTAGGTTCCACTTTTTCCCCTTTGGTCTTTGCTATTGAATATTGCCGTGAACGTTTGATTGTTGATCATTACATTGTTAAGGCTAAGTGCCATCACATTGTGAAGGAAAAAAGGTTCGTCTTTGACCACAGACGTGCCAAAATCACAATTGCTGATCGTGATGTTGGTCACTGGTTGAACATAGTCTTTGGTTGGGTTGCCGTTGTAGCTTTCTTTCAATGGCCCCAGTATCAAAACGGGTCTATAGCAGGAATATTCACCTTGAGTTGTTTTCACATTGCCAACTTTGATGTCAGATATCTCCACGTTGGTCACCGTGGGTGGACGTGTTCGAATGCTATCGTTGACCGCAGCATAGTCACAGTCAATGGTGATTACTGCGCCAGCGCTGGAGGCCACTGAGCCTTGAGGATATGGTGAGGAGGGTAAGCTTTTATAAAAACCAGGAGTGGTTTGAACACCATTGGGGATCGAGATCCTGCGAACGTACAAATCTTTCAACGATCCACCGCGATTCATATTTGTTTTCAAGCGAATTGCTGTGTTCAAAGGGTTGGTCTTCCAGTTGATGTTCTCCATCAATAGGTCTTGAACGTATACATTGTTGATTCCTGCAGACATCTCACTGCCCAGCGTCACCCCGCCATGCCCACTTTGCATCACGCAGTGTTGGATCACAATATTTTGAGATGGGCCAAGTTGGGTGTCTAAATTCTTTCCTGCTTTGATGGCAATGCAGTCATCCCCTGTATTGAAGGTGCACTGTTCTACCAAAACAAGGTCACACGACTCGGGATCGAATCCATCGCTATTGGGCCCTAAACTGTTGGAGTAGACGCGGCGAAATTGCACGGATTTGCAATTGACGGGATGGTGTTGCCAAAAAGGAGAGTGAATGACTTGATAGCCCTCTAGAAACACCTGTGTGCAATTGACCAAGTTGATCATGCAAGGCCTTAATTTGTGTCCAAGGCCAAATATTCTTTTCTCGACCACAACCTGTGCTTCAGACAGGGCGGGTAAAAAATTTTCATCACTCAATCCCATTGTATTTTCGCCAAGGATGGCCAATTTCTCCTGACTGCTCAAGTGGGTTGTTAATTCTTCAAAAGTATCGAGATTGTCTGCTTGGGATCTGTAAGACACGGAATGGGCTGACGTACTCAGTTTTCCTGACTCTTTTTTTCGCATGCTCAGCTTCCAGTCCCACCAACAGCCCTCAGCCGATTTGAAAGGAACACCCCCTTGCCCATCCAAGATGCTGCTCCAATCTTCACCTGTGATGGCAATATTGTGTTGTCCAATTGCATAGATCATGGAGGAAAAGTTCAAGCAATCGTTACCTTGCCAACGGGTCAAACTAAGACGCCCATTTGGCCCGCAATCGTAATCGCCGAATTTTGCATAGTCTTGGGGAGAGGTGCTGAAAAAAACATGACACGATTTGCTCAAGTACAAGTGAACGTTCGAGCGCAATACGATTGGGCCAGCGCAATACCAGTTGCCCGATGGAATGACTACTTTGCCACCACCAGCTTCGTGGCACAACGCAATGGCTTTTGAAATGGCGGCTCGGCAATCGTGTGCTCCATCAATGGGCGTTGGAATGGGGCCGGACTCATGCTCTGAGATCAGCCCGTTAACCACGGTGATTTCACATGGTCGAGCGCCGTAATTGCTGATGTCATAAGTTTGGTTGGGGAACGCAAGGGGCTTGCTCAGTTGATCAATGATGTTTTGTGCATTGATCCACGGGGAAAGTCTGGTGGGCTTGGGTTTGTTTTGTGCCGATAAGTTGGGTAACCAAGAAGCCAATGACAAAGCGGACAAGGTTTTAAGGGTGACTCTTCTTTTCATGGCTGTCCTAATTGCGTGAAGGATTTGTTGTGCAGCAAGTGTTGGTCACTCTGATTGTTGAACTCAGCTAAAAACCAAGGGAATTCGTCATGACTGAAGTGATCAAGTGGTGCAATGTGTGCATTGTTTGAAACTGCTGTCAAATTGTGAATATAGTCAGTATGATTGAATTGAACGGGTCGATATGAAAGTTTACCGGGTTGATTCCAATCTGACCAAGGGTTAGAACGGCTAATATGTTGACCTATGTTGGAATTCATCACTACCATTTTTCCAACGTTTTGCAAGGTTTCGAAACGGATTGTTCCAAGCGGCTCAAGGTAGCTGTCCTTGTCGCCTATTGAACAAGAATATCCAGCAGTTGCTACAGAAGCGAAGGGTGTGCACTTTTGGTTATGAAACCATTGTCTTGCAAGGTGGTAGTTGCCCGCCAGGGCATTGGGGCTTGCCTCACTAGTAAAGTTGCAATGATCAAACACAAAGCCATATCGACTGTGCACGTGTGTACTGGGCGCTGCAACATAGGAATCCTTGCGATTTCCAACAGACCTTATTTCTGTGTTGCTAAAAAAAGCAGTTGCATCACCAAAAATGAAGTCCACATCGCCAGCGATATAAGAGTTCACAAAATAACTTCTTGATGTGACTCGATTCGATTGATTGTTTAAATATAAGGTATCTTGCAGTGCCAAAAGCCGTACGTTGTCGAACACAGATTCATCTGCACCATCCACCATCATGGCCACGGCTTGATGCATGATGGTGGAATTTGAAGTATTGCAGTTGACGCTGCAGTCTTGGGGCTTTCTTTCATAGGTGTTTTCAATCGTCAAGTTAGAGACTTGAAATCCTCTGTTTTGAGTCCAAAGCGTAGCAGACCCAAACGTCGTGATGACCAATCTTTGTTTGACGCTGTCGTACATCTTGTATATGCTGGTGTCGGAGTGTGCAAAAACCGATTTGAAGAGTTCGCCGTAAGCTTGCCCTTCAACGGAGGCATCCAAGTTTGCACTGATGATTGTTTTCTCCGGTGTATCTCCTAATCCGACGAGAGAGACTGGAGCATCCAATGCCGGAACATAGACAAGCCCTTTGTAGATACCAGGATGAATTTCTACGAAGACACGCTTCCTTGAGTGCGTGGTCTTGTTGATTCTTACCAGTTCATCAATAGCCGATTGAATGGTTAAAAAATACCGAATCCCATCGCTGGGATGATTGGCGTCAACGACAAAATCTGCCCAGGTGTTTGTCGCAAGCACGGGCTCCCATGGATTGAATTTTTTCTCTCCTGCACGGCCCACATAACTGAAAACTTCTTTTCTTGAATAGGCCCTAGACTCCACCTCAGTGAGTTGCGGCCTGGCTTGTTCGTTAATGAAATAGGGAAACAATTCGGGAATATTATTCTTGAAAAGTGAAGCTGCGATTTTTGAAAATAATAACGCCCCTTTCATACCCACGTGGGTGCGATCGAATGCGTGGTTTTTGCCGCCTTCAGGTTCAACGGCCAAGGTATCTGCTTTTACTTGTCCCATTTGCTCAACAGCATCTGAACTTACCGCGAGTAAATCCAACAGTGGCACCTTTTGTTCGTTTGCAACTTGTTTTATAACTTGTGCCCACTCGTCCAAGTCCCTGATCAACTGGTTATCTTTAAATTGTCTTCTGCTCAACGGGGTAGATAGAAGAGGGTAGGCCCCTAAGGCTCGGGTATCTTGGACATAACGCTTGAGATTTGCGGGAAATTCTGTCTTTAAATCGGTGGATCGACCAGGTTTACCGGGTTGATCATTGTGAGCGAATTCTATGAGCACATACGTTTTGGAGACCACGGGAGATGATTTGATAATCTCCAGCGCCTTTTGCCAAGAGCCCTCTGCGATGAAACTACCGGAGCTGCGGCCATTTTTGGCCAAATTGATGCAGTCAACTTCTGTGCGTAGCAGTTTGCAAAATTCATCGCCATAACCATTTTTCGGGGCCAAGGTTGAATCTCCAATGAGCAAGATTCTGATGGGTGCCAGAGGTTGGGCAAAGGCAGTCAAATTTAAAAAAATTAACGTAAAAAATCCATATAGAAAAAATTGGATGCTTTTCATATTGAAGAATTCAATTCAGTTGAATATAGTTTGGATCCGATTTTGACCTTGTCTAGCACAATGCTTTTGGCATTGAACAAAAAAATCGGCTCTGTTGCATTGACAGGATTGCCAAAATCACAGTTTGCAATGACTATATTTTGAACAGACCCAATGGTTGGTCTTTGAGCCTCTGCACCGTTGTAGTCACTCGCAATAGGACCCAATATCACCAACGCTTGATGGCTGGAGTAATGTCCATTGTGGATGGGTATATTGCCGACCTTTAGATTTGAGATGAAGATGTTTGAAATGGAGGGGGGTCTAGTTCTGACGTTGTCTGCAGCAGGGTCATATCCGCAATCGATGGTGATGACAGCACCTGCATTGGTGGCAATCTTTTGATCAGTTAAGACGTTATTCAACCCTTTATAGTATCCGGGGTTGGTTCTAATTCCGTTGGGGATCAAGATGTTTTTTACATGGATATCTCGAATATAACCGCCTCTATTTAAGTTGGATTTCAATCGGATGGCAATATTGAGGGGGTCGGTGAGGTAATTTTTATTTTGAAAAATTAAATCTCGTGCAAATACATTTTGTATACCGCCAGACATGATGCTGCCTAGAGTGAGCCCCCCGTGTCCACTTTGCATTTTGCAGTGCTGGATGACAATATTTTGGGATGGTCCAAACTGTGTATCAAGTCCTTTCCCTGATTCAATGGCAATGCAATCATCTCCAGTATTGAATTCACAGTGTTCGATCAACACGCCGTCACATGATTCGGGGTTGAAACCATCGTTGTTTGGACCCGTACCATTGGCAAACACTCCTTTTACGTGAAGATGCTTGCAGTTCACAGGATTGTGCTGCCAAAATGGTGTATTTCGAACCTGATAATTGCTCAGTAGAACTTGTTCGCAACTGATGAACTGAATCATGTATGGCCGAAGATAATGACCCAATCCGAAAATTCTTTCAGTGGCTTTCACACCGCTTTCAGACAATGCTCTCAAAAATTCTGGATCTTTGCGCCAACGGTCTCCATTGCCCTGAATATATTGAGCAACTGGAGGACTCAAGTGGGGCAGTCTTTCTGATAGATTTTTAGGGTTGAGTTCGTTGACATGCGACTCAGAGGCTCCCTTATTGGTACATGCAAATCTGTGTCCAGAAATGCTGATTTTGTGCGTCCCTTCCATGACCACCAGCAGTCGGTGTCATTTTCAAAATTGACTCCGCCTTGGCCATCGATGATACTGGTCCAATCCTCTCCTGTGACGGCAATATTGATTTGTCCATAAGCGTAGATGAGGGGCGAGAAATTCAGTAAATCATTGCCTTCCCATCTCGACAAGGTGAGCTTACCTTGGGCGCCACAATCGAATTCACCGTCTTTTGCGTAGTCGTTGGGGTTGTTCCCAAAAAAGAGGATCGTATTTTTTTCAAGATGCAAATTGACATTGGTGAGAAGTCGAATGGGACCGTTGCAGAGCCATTTCCCACTGGGAATGATGACCTTACCGCCGCCTTTTTGGTTGCACTGTTGAATTGCTCTATTGATGGCCGCATATGAATCGTTGGAATGAACTTGAGGAACTTCAAGAGACACTTGCTTTTCAAATGCCACCCAAGTTTTCTCTATTCTCATTTGGCAAGGTTGAGCACCAAAATCAACGATTGAAAAACGTTTTGCGTTGAATCCAATTGGCGTATGAAATGATTTTTCAATCTGGCTTGCCTTCTCCCATGGATCAACCGGTGCCTTTGACGCCCAAGTGATGGCTGGGGCTTGAAGCCCACTTGTTGCCACTAAACTGAGTATTTCTCGTCGATTAAGCATGTGAGGGTATGGTGGCGTAAATGTGCCAACTTTTGGAGCATGCTCAGTCGTGGAGACCGTGCCCATGGATAGAAATCAAGCACTCGTGCGCCTAGACGCTCGAGTGCTTGTGGACTCATTAGAACTTATAAGTGACGGTCGTTAAGAATTCACGTCCTAGAGGACTTGCTGCACTGCTCAAGTAGCCAAATGGGTATGAGCTGTTGTTTGTTGCAGGTGGCATCACATCAAATAAGTTGTTGATGCCTGCCATGATGGACATGTTTTTAATGCCATTGTAGGACACCATCAAGTTGGTCACTGAGTAAGCGGAGATTACGTGGTTATTGGCCGCTGCCGTGGGCGTTGTGTTTTGGTCCATATAGCTGGAGTTGTAGCTTTCAGTAACCATTGTGCTCCAGTTCCCCGATGTCCATTGGAGTCTGAGGTTGTGTTTCCAACGAAAGCTCACAACAGGCAATGAGCTCACTGTCCCGTTTCCTGCCAAGCCAAATTGGCCAATGTTCGAAGTCCATGGGCCTCCTGGGGTAATTTGGTTGTCAAACTGCGTGAGGTAGGTACCATCGATGCCAAGTTTGAATATACCAACGCTGGTTGGTTCAAATTGGTGGTTGGCTGTGAGGTCAATTCCTGAAACACGCTGGCCACCCAAGTTGCTGGTGGTGTCATTGATGTAAGCTAGACTGCCGTCTGCATTTCTTACAAAGAGATTGCTGTAGGCTCCTGGACTGCTCATGAAGGCGGCTTGAGGCAAACTTGCTAGCATGTCACTCATGTTGATATGCCAGTAATCGACTGAGAAAATTGTGCTCTTGTTGGGTTGAATAACCGTACCAATGGTGAAGGTTTGCGATTTTTCAGGCTTCAGGTTCGCATTTGCGCCTGTACGAAGTGGTTGTTTGGCATTGCACACAACAGATGATATTTGACCTGCAACTGCTTTGCCTGTTCCGGAAATATTGGGTGTTGCGCTTGGGCACAGCAATGGGTCATCCATTGCCGCAGATGTCGTTGTATTGGCACCAGCCACAGAGTAGCCGTACATGTCTGACAAGGTTGGAGCTCTAAAGCCTGAGCTAGCAGATCCTCGGAACATGAGTTCTGCGGTGGGTTGAAAGCGGAAACTCGCTTTGGGATTCAAAGTGTTACCCACATCGCTGTACCTATCATCTCTCACCGCAGCATTCAAGGTCAATTTTTTGGTAACAGGCATATCTAACTCAGCATAAACGGCGGAGACAACTCTGCTGCTGTTGGCCCAAGTTGGAGCTGCAGATACTGGTGCTGCATACAAACCAGAAGGCAATTTTTGATCTCGATTGGTGTCTTGGTGAACATCGCCCCCAAGCGCCAAGGACATGGGGCCACCATCGAGTTTCATGAGTTCACGGCTGATGGTGCCATCAACACCTAAAAATGACGAACGCGCTGATCGCAGCGGAGTACCAGAGAGGTCAATGCTATTGAGAAAACTTTGCCCAGCAGCGCTTTGAGCGCCAAATGGATTCAAAGTTCCATTTGAAATACCCGCATTCAGCTGTTGAGCGTTGTAGATGCCTTGTGCAGCCGAAATATTGCGATCGCTCACCCCGAGATTAAAGCCTGTCTTGTAGTCCCAAATACCTGCAGTGCCTTGATCATTGATGACCACACGTTGATTGACTTGTAAATCCTTGGTGGCCGCCATTCCTGGGGCTGCATATTGCACTGTCAGTGGGGCGCCATTCAATCCTGCAATTGAGGGCACGCCAGCGGACCCACCAGGATAGTACGGACTGCTCGCTGATGTGATCACTGGAGCGGCTACAGATGCAAAACCAGTGGTTGCGCCATAGGAGATGGGGGCACTGGTTGCGGGATTTCGCACGCTATTGATGTATTCTTGACCGCGGATGTACTCGATGGTGGTCAAGTGATCTGCATCGCGTTGGAGAGAGCCTTTAACGTAAAAGCTTTCTTGTTGATTGCCATACAAAGCCGTGTTGTAGTTGTTGGCATTTTGTAAGCAAGTGTTATTTGCCGCAGGCACTGTGTAGGGGGGCTGGCAACCTGTGGCGTAATAAGGGTTGCCTGGTGTTTTGGCGCTGTTATTGGTGACCACATTGGCGGGAAATGCATAGGAACCCGCTGCTGCGGTAGGAGGCCGGCCTAAAGCGGTGAGGGCTTCATTGCTGCTGAGTGAGGCTCGATCTGATTGAGCTAAACGACTTCTTTGGTGGCCGTCAAACGTGGCGAATATATTGAAACCATCTTCTTCTAGATCACCCTTGCCAACGATAAAGCTCAATCGTTGCTGGTCGCCACCACCTGAACGTTGGGGTTGTCCCAATTGAGCTGTTGCTGAACTGCCTTTGTACGCTTTTTTGGTGATGAAATTGACAACACCTCCAATGGCATCAGATCCGTAAATGGATGAGGCGCCATCGTTGAGAATTTCAACGCGCTCTAATGCGCTGAAAGGGATCACATCTAGGTTGGCAAATCCGTCGGCAGTGGCTTCATTGGCCAGCCTTCTGCCATTGATCAGCACCAATGTTCGATTGACTCCAAGGCCACGCAAATTGATGTTTGACCCTGCTCCTGCATTCGAAGGAGCCAAGGACAAGGATTGCGGGAGGGTCATCATCACATCGGCAATCGTTGTGATTCCTCGCGCTGTAAATTCTTCCGCTTTGATGGTCGTGACTGGCAAAGCTGCCTCTGTGTCCAGGCGCTTGATCAAGGAGCCAGTGACTTCTACTTTGCTCAAGTTGTTGCTGTCTTGCGCTTGCACATTGGTGATCATGACCAATGATGCCAATGCAATGGCACTGAGCAAAAAATTTGAATGGGCGTTTCTCTTCATGAAAATGGTCTCCAAGCGATTTGGTTGGTTAGTTGGTTGTACTGAGTTCGAATCGGTGCTCAGTTCGGCTTCATTTCACGACGTTTAGCGTTTTAGGATGTCAAGCGTCGGTAAAGACCGAATTATGTATGACATTATTATTTAATTTGATTTTATGTCTAACTTTAAATGTAGGGATAACCCTAGTCTTCGCGCTAAAAAAATATAAAACTAATAAAAATTATTGCTTTTAACGCGGTATCACCTTGACCGTCGCTAATCCATGTTGGCTAAACCTTAGGCGATGGTGGTGCCTTCAAAAATACGGTTTTTGGCGTTAGAAATATGCTGAATGACGGCCTCACTGGCTTCACTGGGTGAGCGTTTGATGATTGCGTCGACGATGGCTCGATGCTCTTTTTGCGTGGCAAGGACCCGTGCAGGGCTTTTTTTGTCGTCAATGTTGCGCACCAACTCAATGAATTGGCGAATCGGTGCCACACTGGTCTCGATGGTTCTGACAAAAAAAGTGTTGTGAGAGCATTTTGCGATGGCCAAGTGAAAAGTCACATCCTCATCAATGCCGGAGTGACCTTCTTGCATGGTGGCATTGAGGGCCAAGAGTGCTTTTTCCAAATCTAAGATGTCGGCCTCTTCGTGATTGATGGCGGCACTGGCCGCAGCACCCGACTCGATGCAAGATCTGAAGGAATAGTACTTTTCGATATCTCCGAAATTTTTAATGGGAACGTGGGTCAGTGGTCCGCTTCCAGGGTTTCGAATCACAAAAGTGCCGGCTTTGCGACGAGATTCAATCACACCATCGGCCCTGAGTCGAGACAGGGCCTCACGTATCGTTGAGCGAGAAACATTGAACTGAATGGCCAAATCATTTTCAGCAGGCAGTTTTCCTAAGGGACCGAAATCACCTTGAAGGATTTGTTCCACAACTTTTGTGTAGATGATGGAAGACAGTGGGTGACTGTGTTTGTGATCAATCAGCAGTTCATTCATGGGTTTGGCGCTTGACATGGGGTGCTATTGAAGCTCAAGAGCAGGGCGTGAGTTCTTGAAGTGTGAAAAGGAATGGTGTATTATGTATGACATATATACATCAATTGTGTTGTTTTAGTCCGTATGTTGCATTGATCGTGGCAAATTGATTAGCCTTGAGCCCAGATATCTTAAGTCATGTCGCTTGTAGAGTGGGTCAGCACAAAGTTTATATTTCACCATGAAACATCTGAAACCCCGACCAATGAAGACCTATATGGATAGTCCAAGATCAATCAAAATTCATTCTGCCGACAATGTGGCCATCGTGGCCAACCAAGGGGGATTGATCGCAGGAAGTGTATTTCCAAATGAAGACAGTGCTTGTGGGATCACATTGATCGACAAAGTTCCGCAGGGCCATAAATTTGCTTTGATTGATTTCAAAGCGGGTGATCCCATCATTCGTTACAACGTGTGTATCGGCAAAACGCTCATGGCCATATCCCGTGGCGCATGGATCAATGAGTCGATGATTGAAATGCCCAAGGCGATGGCCATGAGTGAATTGCCCAAGGCCACCAAAACGGTTCCTAAGGTTGGTGCACTTGAGGGCTATCACTTTGAAGGTTTTCAAAATGCCGACGGATCCGTGGGAACTCGAAACATCTTGGCCGTCACCACCACCGTTCAATGCGTCTCGGGTGTGGTGGATTTCGCAGTCAAGCGCATCAAAGAAGAGTTGTTGCCTCGCTATCCAAATGTCGATGATGTGGTGGGCTTAGAGCATTCGTATGGGTGTGGTGTGGCAATCGATGCCAAAAATGCGGATATTCCCATTAGAACGCTTCGCCATATATCCATGAACCCCAATTTCGGCGGCGAAGTGATGGTGGTGAGTTTGGGGTGTGAGAAATTACAACCGCAAAGGCTCTTGCCCAAAGGCACGTTCCCTATTCATCTTGACAGTACCCTTGATGAGGAATTGGACGTTGTATGCCTTCAATCCGAGCATCATGTGGGCTTCATGTCCATGATTGACTCAATCATGGATCGTGCGAAAGTTCATCTTGCTCGCTTGGATCAACGAACCCGTATCAAGGTGCCTGCCAGTGAGTTGGTCGTGGGGGTTCAATGTGGGGGCTCAGACGCATTTTCAGGCGTCACAGCGAACCCCGTGGTGGGGTTTGCAACTGATCTTTTGGTCCGTGCCGGTGCCACCGTGATGTTCTCTGAGGTCTCCGAGGTCAGAGACGGGGTCGACCAATTGACGTCCCGCGCTGAGAGCGTGGAGGTTGCCAATCAAATCATTGAGCAACTGACTTGGTATGACGATTATCTTAAAAATGCCGATGCCGATCGAAGTGCCAACACCACACCTGGAAATAAGTTGGGTGGCTTATCCAACATCGTTGAAAAAGCCATGGGCTCTATCGTCAAGTCTGGTAGCCACCCCATCAATTCAGTTTTGGCGCCAGGGGAAAAATTGAAGTCCAAGGGGTTGGTGTTTGCTGCAACACCAGCGAGTGACTTTATTTGTGGAACCTTGCAACTGGCCGCGGGCATGAACTTGCATGTCTTTACGACAGGGCGGGGCACACCTTATGGGCTAGCCGCAGTGCCCGTGATTAAAGTGGCAACACGCACCGACTTGGCCAATCGATGGCATGATTTGATGGATTTGAATGCTGGGGAAATTGCAGACGGTACCTCAACCATTGAGAAAAAGGGCTGGGAATTGTTTGAACTGATGCTTGAAATTGCCAGTGGAACAAAAAAAAGTTGGGCAGAGCACTGGAAATTGCACAATTCATTGGTTCTTTTCAATCCCGCCCCTGTCACCTAAAGTGACTTCACCATGGTCCGTGGTCATTTTGAACAATGATTTTCGCTAGCTATTGGGGTTTGTACTAATCTTTGGTGAAAAATCAAGTGGTACGATGTCTTATGATTAGTCCTGTCGTGTCATGTCAAATGTGAAGTGGCATGCTATAAACATCACTGATGCTTTTTTAAACATTTTCTTTTAAGGTGAAAACCGTGGCGTTTAATTCGATCAAAGAAACAGTAAGTCATGCCTCTTTAAAGGTGGCTACATCGTTATTGTTGGCCATTCCAAGTGCGTCTAGTTTTGCGCAGGCTGCAGCAGAGACTGCGATAGCAACACCCGGTGCGGCGCCTGCGGTTGAGGTCTCCAATCCTTATGGTTTGGGTGCACTTTGGGAAACTTCAGATGGAATCACCAAAACAGTTTTATTGATCCTATTGATCATGAGTGTGGGTTCTTGGTACATCATCGCCACCAAGTTTTTGCAAAATCGCAAATTCCACGCCCAGTCACTTCAAACCAATGAGGAGTTTTGGAAGGGCAAGACCATCAAAGAGGGTGCTTCTCACCTCGATGAAGCGAGCCCATATCGATTCATCGCCGAGTCTGGCTCGAATGCGGTACAAAGCCATGTGGGAATGAAGAAAAATATTCCCTTGAACGATTGGCTAGAGATGAATATTCAAAGTGCCGTGGACCGAATTCAAAATCAAACTCAAAGTGGTTTGTCGTTCCTGGCAACAGTTGGGTCTACATCTCCTTTCGTGGGACTTTTTGGGACGGTTTGGGGCATTTACCACGCTCTGACTGCGATTGGTATTTCAGGACAAGCGTCGATTGACAAGGTGGCGGGCCCTGTCGGAGAGGCCTTGATCATGACAGCCATTGGTTTGGCGGTTGCCATTCCTGCTGTTCTTGGTTACAACTGGTTGGCAAAAGCCAACAAGGCTGTCATGGATGATGTGCGCGAGTTCAGTGAAGAATTGAACGGCGTTTTGGTTGGCTCCTCAGGCTCTGCAGCCTGAGATAGATAACCCTCATCGGAGCCCATACTCATGGCAATGAACGTTGGTCAAGACGACGGCGATGTGATCTCCAACATCAATACGACTCCGTTGGTGGACGTGATGTTGGTGCTACTGATCATCTTTTTAATCACGGTGCCCGTGGTGACCACCTCCATTCCTTTGGAGTTACCCAAAGAGCGGGTTGAGGTTCGAGAAACCAAGCCTGAGAATGTCATCATTTCAGTGGACAAAAACGGCGATATTTTTTGGTATGAAGCCAAAATCAATAGCGTCGATGCCTTGGTCGCTAAATTAAAGGTGGCCGCCAAAATGAAACCTCAACCCGAAGTACAAATTCGTGGTGATATGGATTCACATTACGAAGGCGTTGGTAAGGTGCTTTTAGCCTGTCAATACGCAGGAATTGTGAAAGTCGCTTTCATCACCCAGCCGCCTGCGCTGAATTAATCTGTTTTTTTGAAATTTTACGTGCATCATTTTTCATGAATCCCAAACGATCAAAACGTCAACGAAAAATCAACACCCCTGAGGTGATGATGGACGTCAACACCACGCCATTGATTGATGTGATGTTGGTGCTCTTGGTCATGCTCATCATCACCATACCCATTCAATTGCATGCGGTCAATTTGGAGATGCCTGTCGGTGTTCCTCCAACGCAGCAAAATAAGCCATTGGTGATTCAAATTGACATTGATGCGAGCAATGTGATTTATTGGAATGGAACTGGCGTGACGGCCGAGCAACTCAATGCAAAAATGTCAGAAGCAGTGCAAATGGAAGTACAGCCTGAGATTCATTTGCGCCCCAATAAAAATTGTCAGTATGCAATTTTTGCCAACGTGTTGTCTTCTACAAAGCGAATCGGCTTGAGCAAAATTGCAGTGATAGGAAGTGAGCAGTTTGTTCAATGAGTGCTAGAAGTTCTGTTCATGCCTTTGAAGGCTCAAACCGTCCCTATAAAGGGTGGATAGCGGTTGTTGTCATTCACGTCGTCATTGGTTACGCGTTGATCAGTGGAATGGCCCAAAAGGGCCTGCACTTACTCAAAAAGCCACTTGAAGCAGTGGTGATTCAAGAAGTGGTGATCCCACCACCACCACCTCCACCACCACCCAAGAAAATCGAAAAACCTCTTGAGACACCTCAAGCGCCACCTCCACCTTTCGTGCCCCCACCGGAAGTGTCCCCACCTACGCAGGCACCAACCATTGCTGCAGTGTCAGCGCCTCCAAAGGAGCCAGCAGTCATTGCACCACCACCACCACCACCACCTGCACCTAAAACGTTGACGGGCAAGCAAGACATTGGTGTCGTTTGTCCTAGCCAAGTACCACCATCCATGCCAACGAAGGCTATTCGTGATGGGATTGAAGGCACCGTCCGAGCCCAAGTGACCATCATCAATGGTGAAATCAAGGAAGTGGCCATTTTGTCTGGAAACCGAGTTTTTCACAGCGCTGTGAAAGAGGCGATGATGCAGTACAAATGCAAGTCCATAGCCACCGAAGTCACTGCGACGCAAGAATTTTCATTCAAGATTGAGTGATCATTCGATTGCTTATCCGATTGAGTGTCGCAAACTGGCTCCTCCATTTCTCAGGAACTTAGCCGACTCAAGGCCTATGTTGTCAGACAACTTGCGTGACAAGGCCTAAATTCCTCCCTTTTCATTGAGACATGCGCAGTCTAGGCCTTGTTTGCTCTATCCTTGGTGTAACGCTTTATATCTACCAAGGTTCAATGCAGAAGTTGCACCCCTCATTGCTGTTGGTCAACACTTAGCAGTGATATTGGAGAGGGTAGGCCCATAAGGGTTATTTCTTGAGAAAAAGTAGGAACAAAGTTTTTATATTGTCGGACATAATATATTAATAGCCCAAATTCAATACTGAGAACCGTTGAAAGATCGATGTGATCCCAAAGAGCGCCGAACAGACGAAAAAAAATAAATTTTCACCTTGACGTCATAAAACAAGGGTTTTTCAGTAGGCGGCACCAATTTTTAACCCATAGAATTTCATTTTGTGTTGTCTGACAACGTATAACCGATGACTTGATGGTATTGGTCTATCTGGTTAAATTTTTTGAATTCAAAGTGCAAATGAATAGAAATCTGATTTTTTTATTGTTGCCCTTGCTCGGATGGGTGGGGTCTTCGTTGGCGGTGGTCAAAAAACCATTGCCCAGCGTACCGGCGGTTCAGTCAATGAATCAATTGGTTGAAAATAATCTTTACAAAGAATTGGATTATTTTGCAAGCAAATTAGACGAAGAGGGAGAGTCGACTCGAATCGACGGGGTCAAGGTATTCAAAAGCGATGATAAATTCATTCCCGGCAAAGTTGCCATTTCCTTGGGTGAGTTGGTGCTCCATGCAAAAAACGGTAGCCCAGAGCAGAAGAAATATTTAAGAATTTTCAAAAATTTAGCCGATCAAACCGTGGTCTATGAGAACCACACCTGGGGAATTTACTATTACATGTCTATCTTGTACAAGCTTAAAAAAGCTGGCTTGATCGACAAAGCATTGCGACCTGCGACATTCCTCAAACTCCAAGAGCAACTCGATTGGCGTACCTTTGTGGCCTTGCCGTCGTATCAGTTGATCAATCTGCCCACCAATTATTACGGCGTGGCCTTTAGTATTTCCAGATTGCGATTTTTAATGGGCTGGGAAGACGAATCTGCAAGTCAAAAATTGCTGCAAATCATGTTGGACCACTACCAGCAGTTTTCTGGGGAGTACGGTTTTTCTGACGAAACAGATGGCCAAGGTCGATTTGATCGTTACAGTATCTTGTTGGTTGCAGAAATAGCCGAACGCTTGGTCGAAACTGGTTTGCCAGTACCCGACAATTTGAAAACCATTCTTCGCAAATCTGCCGATGTCGCATTGATGTTCATTAACAGCAAAGGCGATGGGTTCAGTTTTGGTCGCAGTTTGGGACCATATTCAGAAACAGCACTGATAGAAATACTCTCTATTTCAAGCTATTTGAATGTGCTGACCCCCGAAGAAAAAAAATACGCGTATGCTTTCTCATCGAGTCTCACCAAGCATTATTTTGAATTTTGGCAAAACCCAGAGACCAAATCGTTGGACATGTGGGGCCAAGGACGCAGAACAGACAAGTACCGCGGAAAGCATCGCATCTTGGGTGAGAATTTTTCTTTGGGCCATCAATTCATCATGACCAATGAAACCTGGAATAAAGCGGGTTTTACCAACCAAGTTCCAGCCTCAGATCTAGACAACTGGGTGGACAAAACACAGCCTCAAAATAAATTTATTCGGTTTGCCAAGGGTGACTTTGATCGCGCTTTATTTTTGCACCGAGACAAAGGCCATCTTTTCAGTTTGCTAGTGGTCAACGGTGGTAAATCTCAGCACGATAACAGCCCATACTATCCTTTGCCATACTCCAATTTCCTTGTGTCGGGTGTTGCTGACAGTGGAGCCACCCATGCCCAATTGTTGCCAAAAATTACACTGTCCGATAATAGTGTTTTACTACCCACGGCTTACATGAGAGACATCACAGTCAGTGACTTTGTGAAAAACCCCAAAGTCGTTACTGTGAGCTTTGAGCAAGACATGCTCGACAAAATAGGACAAGCTGCTCCCATTGCCGACGCACGACTGTCAGTGAAAACCACCTACACCTTTACCAGTGGAAGTATCAAACGCGAAGATGTTTTTTCATCAAGCTTTCCCACCGAGATTGATTCACTCAGCATTGAGTTTGGTACTTTCGCTAAATCGTTTACTCAAAATGGATTGTCAACTTCATTTAAATCTGGCTTGGTCACTGGATTTGGTGTTTCAGGCCTAGACGACTGTACTGCGCACGAAACCTTGAATGACCCGGATTATCAATCCCCCTATGGCGCCATGTCCTCAGTGGTTGCTTGCACGAAGGATGATTTTTTAATCAACGACAATTTTCCCGTTTCATGGACCCTCAATTACCAATAACCAACATCATCTAGGAGATCAATGTGATGCAAGATAAAAAACAAGAACAATCTTTCCGATTAAAGCCCGTTCAAATAGCGGTACTCACCTTGGGGGCTGCTTTGTGTACTCAAGTGACTTTCGCTCAAAGTAGTACAAGCTCAGAGCCGCAATTGGAGAAAGTCACCGTCACGGCTAACAAAAGGGTTGAGGCACTGGAGACTGTTCCCATGGCCATCTCTGTATTGAGCAAAGAAAATATCGAGCGCAACAACGTTCTACAATTTGACGATATTGTCAATATCGTTCCAACATTGTCTGTGACCTACGGGTCTAC
>TBL_comb47_HYPODRAFT_10001978_pt1 | contig 25935 bp, 14 predicted proteins | sample TroBogypolimnion_40_FD_10682 | JGI IMG/M metagenome (IMG submission 10682)
AAACACCGTGGCATCCGTGCAGGGAGATTCGGGACGCCACTCGGGACGCCACTCGCCTTTGGTATTGCGCACACCGGGTTCAGGCTTGACGGAACCCGGGTTGAAATGTTCGATGATTTTCTTCATGGGGAGGTTGGATCTTTCCGGCCGAGGCCGGCGGCACGGCAGGAAAATGACTTCCGTGGCATCGCTCCAGGTCTTGCCCTTTGCTGCGGTATCGGGCAAAGGCTGCTGGCACGGGTCGGTCTCCTTCCACCATTGCTGCGTCATCGGATTAGAGGCCATCCGTTTCATGTCGGTGTCAAAGTTGCTGCCGGTGTATTCGAGATACGAAAAGAAATAAATCTTCCTGTCAATCTCTCGCTCGTAGATCGAATAATTCTGGATGTGACACTCCTTGATCATTTTGTTCACGACCGGCCAGGGATGCGAATGGAGATATTCGCAGCGCGCCACCTGGTCCGGCTTCAGCCCGGTGACCCAGGCATAGCGCATGGCGTGAGCGGGGTGAGTTGAGGCGCAGCCGGACATCAGGATCACGCCAGCAGCGGGAGGGTGCAAGTTAGGTTTTTTTCATGGGTTCAATTTGGTTCAGAGGAACATGTAATGAAGCACGCACATGGCGACGAAAACGAGCGCGGTCAAAACCTTGTCATTCGCCAGCCCCGGCCAGCCGCGCGCTTTGTGGGCGTCAAACAGATGCGCCCAAAAAAGTTTCTGCGGATCTTCCGCCGCAAGTTTGGGGCGTAGCAACGTCAGCGAGACTTGCAGCGCGATGCAAAAACACAGCAAGTAAAACACCATCAGCATGAACGGCGTGGCGTATATCAACGCCGGTATCCAGCCGAAGACTTCCGGTTTCCAGACATGCAGCTTCTTGCCGGTGAATACCAGCGCGCCGTATTCCGTTTCATCTTTTTGAAACACATTGGAGACACTGACTTAGATGCTCGAGGCCGGCGTCAGCACGGGAATTTCCATGGCCGGACGATCCAGTTCGAGTTTCACAATCGTGTCCAGCGGTTCCAGCGCGGACTGCGGAATGACAATGGAAAGCCGGTCACCCATCTGTGTGAAATCAACTCTGCCGCCGTTGAGCAGCGTGGCTGACTTGATTTCCGCCGGCAAAGCCGGCAATTCAATCCGGCCATTTTTTGATTTCATGACGTGCAGATAAATCGTGTTGTCCTTGCGCGTGCTGGCGATGGACTTGGTCGGTTTCCACGGGCCGCCGCGCGTGCCGTAAATCGCCTCGCCGCTTTTTGCGAGCCACGCGCCAACTTCTTTCAGCAAGTTCGCCTGCGCGGGATCAATCACACCGTCGGGCCGCGGGCCGACGTTGAGCAAAATGTTGCCATCGCCACCCGCACCGAAAATGAGCATGTTCAAACACGCAATGGTGGATTTCACGCCGTCATTGGCGCCGCCCCACGCCCATGCGTTGTGCGCCGAAACGGTCATGCAGGATTCCCAGGGACGCTCCATCTGAAATTTTCCGATCTTCTGCTCCGGCGTGTCGTAATCGCCGCCGTCGCCGGTGCGATTGTTGATGAGAATGTTCGGCTGGAGTTCGCGAACCAGTTTGATGGTGGCCGCGCCGCGTTTGCCATACATGGCGGAAACGTCATTCCAAATCGTGATGAGCGGGCCGTAGTTTTGGATCAGCTCGGTGATCTGACCTTGCAGATATTTTTCATAGGCGTCGAGGTCGGACTTCTCGCGTTTCACTTTGCCCGCGGGACTGGTCACCGGCCAGTTCTGGTCATACCAGTCAGTGACGGAATAATACGCGCCGAATTCAATTCCCTGTTTCTTGCATGCGGCAGCCAATTCTTTCACCACGTCACGATGAAATGGTGTGTTCATGATGTTGTAATCCGTCAGCTTCGTATCCCAGAGACAGAAACCGTCATGGTGCTTCGTCGTCAGCACGACATATTTCATTCCGGCAGCCTTGGCAATACCGACCCATTGATCAGCATTGAAATTCGTCGGATTAAATTGTTTGTAGAGATTGTCATAAATCTCAACCGGGGTCTGCGCGCCACGCGACCAACCAATTTCGCGGCCGGTCAGGCTCACCGGCCCCCAATGAATAAACATCCCGAACCGCAGAGAGCGCCAGTGATCCACGGCGGCGGGATCGGCTGCTGGCCACGCGTGCGCGGGTATTGAAATGGAGTTGGTGCTGGCTGCGTCAAGCGTGCTGATTGAAACCGCCAGCGCCCAGGCCTGCAGGCATTTGCCAAGTAGTTTTTTCATCGGATCAGCTTCAATTTTGCATTATCCGGCAACTGCGGTCTTGCAAATTTATTCAGCGAAGGATATTGAACATTCATGCCGGTATTCCTCGCCCCCATTTATCGGGGTCCGAAATCCCGTTTTCAGATTGATTCGTGCGCGCCGCTGGCCGCCGCTGTGAGCAGCGGCAAGATCCAGTTCCAAGCACTGTCAAAAGGGCATTATCCTGGTGTTTTGATGGCTTCGAATCACTTGCCGGGCATCGCCAGCATCGGCTTTTGGAACGGCACTGGCGCGCAGGACTGGGGACTTGAAGCGCACCGCAATGAAGGCGTGGAAATTTGCTTTCTCGAAACAGGCCTCATGGCATTCTCCGTCGAGGCGAAGCATTTTGAACTTCACTCTGGACACTTTACAATCACTCGCCCGTGGCAACTGCACAAGCTGGGCGCGCCCAACATCGGCCCGGGCAAATTGCATTGGCTCATCCTGGATGTTGGCGTGCGCCGGCCGAACCAGGATTGGTGCTGGCCACGCTGGGTGACCTTGACCGCCGCCGACAAAGTGGAACTCACGCGCAAGCTGCGACACAACGAAAACCCCGTCTGGAAATCTTCACCGGAAATCGCCACCGCGTTCCGGGGTTTGTCCGAAGGCGTGTTGCATTGGAAGAAGCCACACATCGAGTCGCGCATGATCACGCTGCTCAACCAGCTTTTGCTCGGCATCCTCACCGCTCTCACCGAACAACAAAAGCATCAGCACCCCGAACTTACTTCACGCCGCCGCACCGTGGAACTGTTCTTACGCGACCTCGCCGCCAATGGCTCGAACCATTCCCAACCGTGGACACTCGAAAAAATGGCCGCGCATTGCGGCATGGGCATCACGGCTTTTTCTAAATACTGCCGCGAACTTGTAAACACCGGGCCGGTGAAATTTCTCAACCGCAGCCGGCTTGAAAGAGCGGCAGAACAATTGCGCCAGCAGAAAAATGTCTCCATCACGGAAATCGCCCTCGCGAGCGGTTTTAATTCCAGCCAGTATTTCGCCACCTCTTTTGCCAGACGTTATGGCACCAGTCCAAGAAATTTTCGGCAAACCGCCCGATAGTTCAAGGTTTCAAGCGTATTTCCGCGCACGGAGTCAATTGCACCGGGCTGCGTCACCGCGCTGAAATCAGTGACGTGTCCCTGCGGGGACAAAATCAGTTCAGGCACGCGAGGCAGTTCATCTGTGGACGCGGCTGATTATTTACGAACCAGTCGGGATAAGCCTTGAGTGCACGGCCTTTGTCCGAACCAAGATCCGCGCCTAACTCAAAGTCCGGCGCATATTCATGGAATCACTTTGACGGTGGCACGGCAACGCGGCAGACCACCCGTTCGCCCTGCGCGTCCGAGGTGAAATAGATTGCGCTGGCCGCATGATCAAAAATCGGGTGTGGATGCGAATCCTGCGAAGTCCAAGTTGAACCGTGCGGACATAATGGCATCCAATCACATGTCCGGGACGACCAGTCCACGCGGAGCACGCTGATCCAGTTTCCACCAAAACGCTTCGGGTCGCCCGGCACGACATAGCAGCCGTCGGTCACGAGTTCGCCTGGATGACCGACCGTGAAATGGCCGTAGCGTTTCCAATTATCCGGCAGGGCAATCTCCACCGGGCCGGTCCCATCCGGCCGGACCCAGCCGACGTAAGATTGACCGTTGGTATAACTGCCGTGGTAGATGATGGCCGAGGCGTCCCGTTCCCACATTTCGTGGCAAGTCCAGTCAGCGCGACTGCGTCCGTCGCCTTCAACGCGCAAGCGGATGTGGTTCGTTCCGTCCCAAAGCCACATACGGTTGATGCCTGATTCAAAACAATATTCGTGGTTGTAAAGAATCAGGTGGTTGTTGATCGGTGAAAACTGGACGTGAGTGATCCACGCATTTGTCACCGGCTCGCAAGCAATTTCTTTACCGCTCACTGTGTCATAAACGTGCAAATAGGAAACGAGATGTTCGCGCTGCACGCGGGCGTCAATGTCGTAGTCCGGTTTTCCTTTTAGAATTTTGTCTCCGTCGAGAGCGCGGGCGTCGGTAGTGGGCACGCACAGCCGTGTGCCGTCGGCGGAAACGTGCGTGAACGCCGTCATTTGATTTTTGGGCAACACGGCGAGAACCCGTTGCCGCCCGTCCAGAGTAACCGAACGGATTTCCCGGCCTTCAATGAAATAAACCACGCCGTTTTTGGAATCGAGACTAACACTGCCTTTGCCAAAACCTCGATACGGAAGCCCATCAAAATATACATAAGACTTCAAAACCCCTGCGGTATTGGTGGTCAGTTGGCGCTCCATTCCCGTCGCAAGGTCACGCGTGACGAGGTTTGGATTCCCGGTCCGGTCGCTGATGAAAACCAGATGCCGATCATCCGCCGTCAAACTGGATGAGGTGAAATATAGCAACTGGTTGTTGCCGGTGTTTGGGCCAGTGACAATAACCGGCGAGGTTTCATGCGATGCGTCCACGGAGACAAATTGAGCCGTGAGCCTCACTGAGGTCAATAGGAGCAAAATAAAACAAAAACTTTTCATCATTTAACGCGGTTAGAACTTATCCTCGTTTGACAGGTGCAGCTTGGAGTCGAAAAGCAGAACCGCGCCGGGCTTGGTTTCGATTGCCACCGTGTGATTTCCCAGCCGCAATTGCAGCGGCGCGCCCAAAAGCGACTTTATCTTCGCCTCGGTCAATGCACCGTCATTCCAGACCATCGCCACCTCAAAGCCGCCGCGCGCGCGCAATCCGGTGACATGACCCAGTCTCCACGCCTTCGGTAGCGCGGGCAGTAATTCGATTTCATAAACGCCATTCGTGTCGCAAACCTGACTTTGCAACAGCATCTCGCCGATGGCTGCGGTCTGGCCGAGATTGCCGTCGATTTGAAAATCGCAAAAACCAGGAAATCCCGCTGTAAGATTGGCGTTGAGGGTCTTTTGCAAGTGTGTGTCCAAAATGGTGAGCGCAGCGTCACCGTCGTGCAATCGTGCGTAGGCATTGGCTTGAAATGCACCCTGCCAGCTCCCGATTTGTCCCTTTTTCCACATTTGTTCCGTGTCAAAAATCTTGCGCACGCCCGCGGCCAGTTCCGGCGTGCCGCGCGGCGTGATCTGCGCGCTGCATATTAAGCCCCAACTCGACAGCGCCTCGTCATGCGCCTCGCGCGGCCAGTCAGCGAGATATTCCTGCAGCTCGCCCGTGGTAGGACTGACTCTCATCGGTGGTAATCGCGGCAAAGCCTTCGAGATTTCGGCGCAGATGGGGTCATTCACACCAAGCGCTTGCGCCGTGCGCAGGCAGTTCTGAAACAGCTCGCGAATCATCTGCATGCTGCCGGTCGGGCCGAGGCAAAGCGACCCCTTGCCGCCGTCGGGCTTGCGCCAGATGTTTTCGAAGTTGGAATCCGGCCCGGTCACGAGCCAGCCGTGTTCCGGTTCTACAATCAACGAATCGAGATAAAACTGCGCCGCGCCTTGCAACACAGGCCAGAAGCCGCGCAGGAATTTTTTGTCGCCCGTGAACGCGTAATGCTCCCAGACGTGCTGGCACAACCACGCGCTGCCAACCTGGAAAATCGCCCAACGCGCCTCGCCGGACACCGGCCCGGTCGTGCGCCAGATGTCCGTGTTATGATGCGCCATCCAACCGCGTGCGCCGTAAAGTTTCGTCGCCACGTTCGTGCCGTCCACACTGAGTTCGCGCGTCAGGTCGAGCAACGGCAAGTGACACTCTGAAAGATTCGCGGCTTCGACGGACCAGTAATTAATTTCGGCATTGCAATTCAGAGTCCAATTCGCCGCCCACGGCGGAAACAGGGAATTATTCCAGATACCCTGCAAATTCGCCGGTTGCGTGCCGGGGCGCGACGAAGAGATTAGCAGGTAACGTCCAAATTGGAAATAAAGCGCCGCCAAACCGGGATCGCCGCCAGGCTGATACGTTTTCACGCGCACGTCGGTTGGCTGCAAGGGAGCCTGCGGATTATCGCCGAGTTCAAGCGAGACACGGCAAAAGAGTTTCTGGTAGTCCGCAATGTGTTCGGCGAGCAGCTTGGCGTAACTGCGCCCGGAAATCTTTTCCATGTCACGCCCACATTGGACTGCTGGATCCCTACCCTCGCGACTCGGACTTTTCTGCGGGCCGTTGTAGCTGGTGGCTGCCACGAACAGCAGCGTCACAGCGTCGCAATTCTCCGCCACAACGCCGTCTTCCGTGCAGCGAATCTGACCGCCTTCGTTCTTTGCAGTTAGCCGGCCTTGAAACGTCATGCCCTTTGGATTTACTCCGGCATCGTAGTGATTAGAGTGTATGCGATAGGAATCTGAATAACTCGGACAGCGGCCCGTGAGGTTGTAAAAATCCTTCGCAGCCGCGTTCGTGTGACGCAACTGGCTCTCCAACGTGGCGGTAAATGACATTTTTCCCGGCTTGCTCGCTGTGCATCGCACGATAATCGCGCGCGCGGGCTGCGAAGCGAAGATCTCGCGGACATACTTCACGCCATCCATCTCAAAGCTCTCGCGAACGACCGCCGTGTTCAGATCAAGCTCGCGACAGTAGTTCCTCGCTTCGCCGACCGTCGGAAAATCCATCCGCAGATTGCCGAGCGCGAGATAATTTTCGTTGTAACGCCCCAGCATCGTTTGCTCGACGAGTTGCTGCGCGTCGAGTTCCTTGCCCGTGAGCAGCAGGCGCCGAATTTCCGGCAATTCAGGCAGACCATTCGTGTTGATGTTCTCGTAAGGCTCGCCCGACCAGAGCGTATCCTCGTTGAGGTCAATCCGCTCCTGCTGCACACCGCCCCAGACCGCGCCGCCAAGGTGGCCGTTGCCGATGAAAAGCGATTCACGCCACGCCCCCGCCGGTTGGCGATACCAAAGACGGAGGTCATTGGTGGATGAATTAACGGCCGCCTGGACAATGTTCGTATTAGCCGCGCTCAGGTGAAAAGTGCCACCGACTGCCAAGGCGACAATGGACAAAAACAGTCTCATGGGGCAAAAGGTTCGAATGGCGTATGGTGGTCCATATAATCTTGTGCGGCACCACTCAGATGGGTGGATTCGCGAGATGGGCTGTTTAATTTTGGAGAGGCTTTAAGGTTACGCTTCGCAGCCGCATCAACTCCTGGCCAGTGATGTCGCGAGCCGAAACGCGGATTTCGTAACTGCCCGCAGGCAAACTCACCGGTCCGAGCGATTCGGTCAGTTGACTGCCCTGCCGGACTTTGCTGATCAAATCTTGCCCAGCCACTGAAACCACATACTCTCCGCCAGCACCTTGACGTGCCGGGACAATTTCTTTTCCGGCGTCGCCCTCCACCATCCGCTTGGTCTTGCTGGTGCTTGGCGCGTCGTAGTTTGCAGCTAACTCGAACATCGCGGGTTGATTCACGCGCACTGACCAGACCACAGCGTCATTGGTGCTGATCCAATGCTGCGCGGTGTCGTTGTTCTTTTCGCCTGAGCCGAACCGTAGATTACCTTTCAGCGTGGCGTCGAAACAGCGCAAGGAGTTCGTCGCAATGTTGGTTGCGAGCAGCCGCACTAAATCCGTCTTGGGCTCGCCCCTACACTCCAACGCGATAACGGTGTCCGCCAGATCCGGCGGAGCGGCGGGAACTTCAACGACCAAATCCTGTCCCGTCCTCGAAATTTTCAATGCCTTATCGGGCTGGGCCAGCAGCCGGGCTCGGGCCACCTCGGTCTTCAACCCGCCGACCACCAACCGGCCGTCGCACGGCCAACTGAAGACATGCAGATAAAGCGTATCTCCCTTGCGCGTGGACTCACCCCAGCCTTGCACCGCGAGCGGTGTGCGCGTCGTGCCGCGGATGGATTCGCCATTCACCTTCCACCAAGCGGCGATGCCCTTGAGGATTTTTACATCTGCCTCGTCAATGCGACCATTACCCATCGGGCCGATGTTCATTAGCTCATTGCCGCCCCGCGCCGCAGACTTGGCGAGCAAGCGGATGAAATGGGAAACGGGTTTGTGCGAATGGTCGTTCTTGTTGTAGCCGTAGGATTCGTTTGTCGTTGGGATGCCTTCCCAGTCGCCATCTTGCGGCGGGAATTCGGCTGGCCGGTCACAGGTGCTCGCATAATCGCCGAGTCCGTAAATGAGCCGGCCATTCACGACCAATGACGGCTTGGCCTGGCGCACCGCCGCCATGATGCGGCGGTTTTCCTCGTCCGGCAGCTTGTGCGGCGTATCGAACCACATGATATCCGGATCGTAATTGCGGATGAGTTCGAGAATCTGCGGAATGGATTTTTCATCCACATACTTCCGCGCCTTGGGCAGAAATTCCGGATAACTATTCCACCAATCCGAGCCATGCAGCAGTTTGTCGCCGCCCGGATTATTGTAATCCCAGTCGTTGCCCGGGCCATTCTCCTCGCCCCAGTCAAACGCGTGCGAGTAGTAGAAGCCGAATTTAACACCGTATTTTTTGCAGGCGGCGCGCAACTCTTTCATCGGATCGCGCGCAAACGGCGTCGCCTTGACGATGTTGTAGTCGCTAACCTGCGAATCATACATGGCAAAACCATCGTGGTGTTTGGCGGTGATGATGAAGTAGCCCATGCCCGCTTCCTTCGCCAATCGAATCCATTCATCGGCGTCGAAGTCAACCGGGTTGAAATTGCCAGCAACCGCTTTGCGATACACCGGTATCGGGATTTTCGCCATGCGTTGGATATGCTCGCCATAGCCGCCGTAAGCCTGGCCAGCCCAAGTGCCGCTCAAACTGGAATAGACGCCCCAATGAACAAACATGCCAAAACGCGCCTCGCGCCACCAGCCAAGCCGGGCATCACGTTCCGCTGGCGTCGTGACCAACGACTCCCGACTCGGAGCGCGTGGCGGTTCGTTGGTTGCGGCTCGCAAGAGCAAGCTTGAGCTGATCAGGAAGATTGCGACAATTAGAGACTTCATATTTTGAAGGTCAGCCGATGATAGACGCCCGAACCATGTGTTTTTGATTCATTTGATTTTTGGCGCAAATTCGATTGACCGTGGTCGTATGTTTTTTGCAGATGGCTATTCCTTCACGGAATGATTTCGATGGCGTTGCTTTCCGGGTTTGCGATTTCGCTCGTAAATTTAATATCAAGTATGTCATTCGTGACCTCGCAACAGAATATTTTTATCCATAGGTCGTATTGTTTTAGTAATGACTTTCTAGTTTAGGCTACGGAAATTGCACTTGGTTTTTTCATAGGTTCGCAGGCTTCAAGGCAGCTTCAGGATCAAGAACGATTGCGGCGTGTGCGCGTCAACCGCATTCGTAGCGAGGAAACTGCCTCCCGCCCCGAATAAATTTGTGCCGAGGACCGGCCAATTCGTCAACGGCACGGCGAGGTTCGTAGAGGCCAGTGTGTAAAACACGCTGCCAGCGAAAGTGCCGTTGGTGCCGGACAAGATCAGGTTCGTGTCGCTCAGGCGCACGCTGGTAATGACCGGATGCGGTAGCGGCAGAACCGCGAACGTGGCGAACGCGCTCGTGATGCTGCCGGCATAGTTTGTGACAATGATAGAATATATTCCTGCATTGGTCACGGCCAATGCGGTCAATGTCAGATTAGCGTTGGTTGCGCCGGCGAGCCGAGAATTGGTGTTGAAGAACCATTGATAATTCAGCGGGACACTGCCGTTGGCGGTGACGGCAAAAATGGCCGTGCTGTTGACGTAAGCCGTTTGGTTAGTCGGCTGTTGGGTAATGTTCGGAGCAAAAAATGTGATGTCGCGGACCTGCAACGCATTAAGTTGGGTCGAGGAGGCACCGTTCATCTCGAAGGATTGATTAGTTGTTGCGGCGGTAAAGGTGCCAATCGCAAATTGCCCTGCGCCACCGGCGGCATAGGTGCTGTTGTAAGCCAAGGTGACAGTGCTGCCGTAAGCATCGGTCAAAGTCTCGGTGCGATTGGTGGAGCCACCCGAACGGCTGTCGTTCACCCAAACTTGAACTTGGTATTGATGGCCAACAACGAGGTTTTTCAACGTCACTGTCGCCGCCCCGCCATTGTTCCAGGCTCCGCCCTGCAAAACCGTCTGGTAACCTCCGGGCAAATTGCTCCAAGGCGGGTTGGGACCACCCGTATAAGACGAAGTGGTCGTGGCGCTCCATCCAGACCCGAACGTAACGCCGGTTCCCCAAGTCGTGAAACTGTTCACGCCGGTGAAGGTCACGCCATTGACGACTGCGGAACTACCCGAATTATTATAGGCATAAAGCGGCGTGCCGTTGGTGGAAATATCGTTGGTGCTGGAAATCGTGACGGGGGCATTCCAAACCAATGTGTTCAACCCCAAACTAGCCACGCTGCTGGTGACACTCCCCGCGTAATTGGTGACGATGACGGAATAACTGCCGGCGTTGGTCGCGGCCACTGCCGTCAAATTAAGAGTGGCATTGGTTGCGCCGGCAATAATGTTTGTGCCGTTGAGGAGCCATTGATAATAAATCGGTATCGTTCCACCTGCGGCTTGGACTGACAACGAAACTGTGCCTCCAGGATAAATGAGTTGATTCGCTGGTTGCTGCAAAATGGTCGGCGGGTTGGTCACGAGTGATTGATAGACAAACGTCGTAACTGTCAAAGGCGGCAGCACGGTAGTAAAAGCGCCGTTGGCTGGCGTGATGGCGCCGCCGTGATTTCCGATCGACTCCGTTGCAGAGGTAACCCATTGGCGAAGTGGACCGACGGCCGGGAAATTTGTCAGTGTGAAAGTTTGATTTACAGAATTGGTGTTTATGTTGACCGCGACGATGACAAAGTTGGACGCAGCCGGATCCTTGAACGCACTGACCAGAGCCGGCGAATTATTGGCCACAGCCACGCGATAATAATTCGGGCGGATAAACCGGGCGTAGTTGCCCAGCACATACGCGCGTTTGGCGGGATTGTAGCTTCCATCTGACAATCCTTCATTGTCGCCGGCGTGCAGCCACCAGTAATGCCACGCGCTGACTTGCGCGATCGTTAGAAATGAGTGAATTCGCCCCGCCCAGTTCATTCCGTTGGTGATGCTGCCGTCGTAGGCATCGAAAGTGGCAATTTCCGTCTCCCAAAGCGGCTTGCTCCCATTCGGGATGGCGGCCACGCCGTTGTCATAATTGTGATTGGCGATGATACCCACCAGCGGGGCGACGGCGGCATCATTCATCGCGTTCGACTGCAAAGTCAAATCTTGTGACCACACATCGCTCTCGGGCAACAGAATTTTCGTGTAGGCCACGTTGCTGGCGGCCAGCGCGGCGGAAAGATAAGGAATAAAATCATGAAACTGCTGGCCGGTCCACCCACATGAACCATAGTTGGTCGTGATGAAATCAGGCTCGTTCTGGATGGAGATGGCATAGATCGGCACACCAAAGTTATTGCTCATCATGGCGGCATAACTAGCCAAAATTGCCGCGTAGCCTTGGTAATTGGCCGTGCCGCTCACGAACGATCCGCCGTTGCCGCTGACGACGCCGAGCGCATTGGTCGTCTTGTAAATTGTCGGTGGCGTCCACGGCGTTCCCCAAACCCGTGCGCCGCGCGCCTGAGCCTGCTGGGCGATGGTGGTTTCCGTGGTGGTGCCGCTCGGCGAAATGGCGGTGCGCAACAAGGAAAGTCCGATGCCGATGTTGGTCGAGAAGAACATGTCGGCAACATTCGTCGGCAACGAACCGCTCGACCACGCGGAACAGGCGCCGAAACCGTCAATCCGCTGGCAGGTATTTGAATAATCAATGGTCGCGATGTTCGTCGGAACCACCCCGGTAAACTTTCGCACCTGAATGGCGTTGATTTGGGATGAATTGCCGCCTGTCGGCAGCACGCCAGTCAGTGTGAAATTTTGCGTCACGGCATTCGCCATGAAGGTGCCGATCGCATATTGGCCGACGCCACCTTGTGACTGCGTGTTGTTGTAGGCAAGCGTCACCGAATTTCCGCCCGAGCCGGTGACGGTTTCCGTGCGAGCGGTCGAACCGCCGGATCGGCTGTCATTCACCCAAACCTGCACCAGATAATTGCTGCCGGAGGTGAGGTTATTCAGCGTGACCGTCATCGAGGTGTTATTATTGGCATAAATCCCTCCTTCCAGCACTGTCTGGTAGTTGGGGGTCAATCCCGACCAAACCCCACTTGAGCCCCCGGCGAAGGCGCTGCCCACGGTGCCAGCAGAACCGCTAACTATGACATTTCCGGAAAAACTGCCGGTAAAGGGCACGGTGTTAACCGTGGCATTTGCGCCGGATATACCGCAGGCATAAACTAAACTTCCGTCGGTGAATACATCGTAATCACCGGAAATGGCAACAGGGGGATTCCAAGCAATACTGGCAGCAATTGTCGAAAACGGCCGTGCCAAAAACAACAATGCTGCCAATAAGAAATATGACCACTGCCCGCATCGTAAACAGCTCAAATGTTGGACGGAATTTCTCACTGCCCCGCCTCCTTGCCAATGAGGTTGATTTCGCGGCAGACATTGAAGCCCAGCGGCCCGTTCTCAAATTCAAAGCGCAGGGCAACGGCGTTTTTAGCAGCAAGGTTTACTTTAAGTTCGGATGCGCCGCCATCGCATTCCACTGCCGCATGGGCGAGCTTCACAAATCTTTCCGGTGCGTCGGCATAGGCGGCGAACAGCGTGTAGCTCTGGCTAGCGCGTGCGTCGCCGTGTCCGGCGAAAGTCCTGATGCACGCGATGTCGCTGGGATGTGCGAACCGAATTGTCAAAGAGCTGCCCGCGTCGTAGCCGCGGAAGGTTTTTGCGTCGTTCAGTGTTTCGTAGCCACCGGAACCGTTTTTGGTCGTGCCGTTAAACAGCGCGCTTGCGTCCTCGCCACCTCCGTCGTGCGCCACCTTATCTTCCGAAGTGGACGCGATACTGACGAGGCCGGTTTTCGCGATGTCAGCTTCAAGGCCGGCCGCAGAATCGCTCGCGATTTTTGAAGATATCTCTACGCCTTTCGAGTCCGATGGCATCCGCGTCTCTTTCACATCAAGGGCCGCCGCGGCTGGCGGAAGCCGCTTCACCGAAATTTTTCCCTCATGCGCGCCCGAACTGACCGGCAGACTCAGGTAACGCCCCTGAATTTCTGCCTTTGGCTTTTGACCGTCGAGGACGAGCGTGTTCGCTTCGCCATCCGGCAGACGCAATACCGCCCGAACATTGTCCGGCGCATTGAATTTGAAACTGAGTTCGTCGTTTTGCCGGTGCCACGAAACAGGAACGATTCCAAATTCTGTAACCACCTTGCCTTCCGCATTGGTTAAGTCGCCGAGATGCGGTTCGATGATAAGTTGCTTTGCAGCCACCGGCGCGTCACGGCGGACGCCGAGCACATACGCGCTCAGAAAAAAGCCGGGAAACATCCCGTAACAATGTGCGTGCGAACCGCCACTAAAATCTTCCCAGGAACACTGCCAAGGAGATTCGACCATGACTTTCCATTTCTTACGGTAACACTCCAAAATCTCACGGTCGTAGTCAGGACCGGCCGCGAACAGCAGCTTGTGCAGATAATAGTAAATCATCACCTGCCCCTTGAGATCGCGGTGCGCGAGCAGATATTTTTGAACGCGCTCGCGGTGTTCGGGCGAAACGATGCCGCGATCCAGCGCGAAGATTGCCGGATAAACCGTCGGCTCGACGAGGTTGTTCTCGATTTTCAAACTCGGTTTGCGCTTTGCCGATTCCGGATTATTTGCATCGAAATACCCGGAGAAAAATGTTCCGGCGTTTTCGTCCCACAGAACTTTGTTGAACGCTGCGGCTAAATCCTGCGCGTCCTTTTCAAATTTCTCTGCCTGTGATTTTTTACTGATTTGCTTGCCAAGAAACGCCGCGTCAGTCACCGCGCGAAAAACAAATGCATTTAGCCCCGCGCCTTCGAACCAGACGTAGCCGGCGGGATTACCCCAAACAACCCATTCGCGCGCGAACACCAGCCCGCGCGGGCTGCGGCGTTCGAGAAAATAATTCATCTGCGCGACCACTGCCGGCCAGACTTCGCGCACCAGCGCGGCGTCGCCGGTCGCGCCGTAGTAGCGGCGGATGCCCGTGACCCACTCGCACGCGCGATCCTCCATCTTCGCGTGAATGTCATAGCGGTCGGAGCAGGTGTGCGCCTTAATCCAGCCATCGGGCTGCAAAGTCAACGCCGTGCGGCGCACCATTTCGCCGAGCAAACGCGGATCGGAATAGAGCGGCACACCAGCAGCGCCTGGCCCGGCCATAGCTGTTCGTGTGATGTCAAATCCCGGCGGATCGCAGTCCATCCACTCGACGCGTTCCCGGTCGGCGCAATCAACGTAGGCGTCTTCGCTCGAAACCTCGCACGACCGTGCACAGAGTTTCCAAAGTTCATTCAGAAACTCGTCGTTGCACGAGAATGAGCCGGCACAGTCAAACGGATAAAGCCGTTCGATCAACCGAAAGCCCGTGATTGTCGCCTGGCCGGATTTGACGAGGATTGCGCCGCGCGTGATGCCGCGCGTATCAATGGTGAAATGTGTTTGCCTGCCGCCCTTTGCGATATAGCGCAAGTCAAACGGCTCAAACGACAGTTCGCTTCCAGCCTCGGCATCCAGCTCGACAAACGGATACGCCTGCACGATGCGGTCGGTTACGAATTCCAATTTTTGTCCGGCGGCAAGTTTCACCGGTAACTTCGCTTCGTTCGCGAAATGCACCGCCACATCCTGCTCGCGCAGCAACGGGATTCGTCGCGCTGCCAACGCGCCCCACAATTTTCCATCGGCCGGCACAGCGGGCTTCCAATTCATATCGGAATACTCCGCACGCGTCCAGTCGCCGTCCTCCACGCGGGCGTCCACCAGCGTCTCGCCGAGATTCGGCCACGACGCCTCCACCTGCCGGAAGCGTGTCGCGTCGCTGAACTTCCAATTCGCGTCCGTGTGAAATTGTTCGCTGCCGTCAATTTCGAGCAACGCTGTCAGCCCCGGCGCGTGCCGCATGACTTTGCCTCCGGAGAGATTTCCCACCACCAAAACCGCAATCGCATTCTTCCCACGTTTCACATGCCCCGTGATGTTCACCGTGTCGTATTCCGGGCCGTTCGGCTGAAACCGGTTCGGTCCGCACTCGACGTATTTGCCGTTTACCCAAAGCACATAACGCGCGTCGGCAAAGATATGCAGCGCCGCCGTCTTTGGCCCAGTCGGCAGATCGAACGTTCGCCGGAAGGCGACAACCAAGCCGGTTTTGTTCGTCGCCGCGCCGGTCCAAATCATTGCGCCTTGCAACTTTTCCCCAATCGCCTCGGACTTGATGGTGTCAAACGTGGCAAGTCTGGGCGCTTCCGCACGCAATGAGATTACGGCTAAGAGCGCGAGTAGAATGATGGAGAGAATTTTCAAATCAACTTTTGGATTAAACTATTTTGGTATTTCGGACGCGCGTTTGTATGCCGACTCGAAATGGTGCCGACCGGCTTTAAAGTGAGTCGTTTTGTCTGGAACAATTATGTCGGCTTCGGTGCCGTCAGGAATGGTTGCATCCAGAAAGATTTTTTCGTCCACCCATTTCCACGCGACTTCCACGTCGCCGTGCGGCGTAGGAACTTTTCCTTTGGCCCAGGTCAAATCACAAACGTGCGGTCGAATCGCCATTGTTTTGAATCCCGGCGACGTCGGCTCGACGCCCAGGACACGTTGCGACATCTGCACCAGCGGCGTCGAGCACCAGCCGTGGCTCAAGTCGCCACTGTTCCACATTTCGCGGAACGACTGCGTTTCCGGCACGATTTGCCAGCGGCGCATTTGCGGCGTGCCATATTTGTGGAACAAACCGGCATGGTCAATCGCCTGAAAGACCCAGTGCATAAACCACGGCTGCGTGTTCAGCGATTTTTCGGCGAGCACCTTTTCAACGATGGCAGCCTGCTGCTCTTTCGGTGCGAGATCGTAAAGCACGGCTAGCAAGTTGACGTGCGGACTGAAGGTTTCGATGTCCTTGTCCGCCGGCAGCCATTTGCCCGGCTTGACTGAAGTTTGAAATGGTTTGCCGTCGCGATAAAGCCCTTTGTCTGCATTCCACAATTCACGATTGAACGCCGCCGCGATTTCACCGCGTAATTTTTTGTATTTTTCCACGCGAGCCGTGTCGCCGGTCAGCGAGGCCACACGTGCCGCCATTTCCAGGCCGTGATAATAAAACGCCGTGAGGTAGCCCTGCCCGATGACTGCCGGCGGATGATGACAGCCGAAGCCCGCAATGTTCACCCAATCCATGAACATATAATTCGGCGCTTCGGAAATAATTCCATTCGTGCCGCGCCAAGAAGCATAGGTGTCCAGCAATTCGTGGACGTAAGGCGACATTTCCTCGACGAGCGATTTGTCACCGGTGTAATCGTAGTAGTCCATCAGCATTTGCAGCCAGCCGATGGAATAGCTAGTGTGGAAGTTGTGGTAGTGCTCATCCTTGAGCAGCCACGCGAATTTGCGAACGTCCTGCCGCGCGAGCCACGGCTGCGCGAAAGCGTAGTGGTTGACCATGGACTCGATGAGGTAATCGCCCGGATCGCTGACCGGCTCCTGGTGGTTCGGCGAGTCGAGGTGATGCGTCTGCAAATTGATCTGCACTGCCCAGCGCGACACATTCCAGAGGCGGTTCAATTGTTCATCGCTGCACGCGAATTCGCCGCGATATTCCACCGGCTGCGACGTGAAAATGGCGTCCGTATTATCTATCTTCATCGGTTCGGTGACGTTCTTCAGCTCCACAGTGAATGCCGGTGCGATTTCGTCCATAAACGGAAATTCCAGTGTTTCATGTCCGCCGCGCAGTTTGAAGGAATAGTTGCGATGCGCCTGAATTCTCACCGTCGCACCCGCACCGCCCTCGACATTCAATGTTGGATAACCGCTCAACACGCGATCGAAAACTACTTTGAAAGTGCCGTCGTTCGTGAAGATTCCATTTTGCGGTAAGCCTTCGATTTGCCGCGCGGGATAATCTGCCTCCATCAAAGGAGGAATTTCGCTGGCCACCAGCGGATCCCAGATATTAGTCACGATCTTCGATGCACTCCAATTTGCGTCGTCAAAGCCGGACTGCTTCCAGTCGGCCGGTTCTTTGGTCAGGTCGCACATGCTATCGTTGGTGAATTGCATTGCCGGCAGCGAACGCCAGCTTGCGTCCGAAGCAACCGTCTGCGTTTGTCCGCTGGCACCGATGATTTCCGCTTCGAACAAAAATCCCGGCTGGCCGCGCGAGACGGTGAAACCGATTGGCCAATGCCTGAACACTTCCGCCGTGATCACATTCGTGCCGGTGACAAAATAAGGTGTCAGATCGCGGTGATCATAAAACCAGCGCCGCGTGCTGCCGCCCGCATAATCCCGCCCAATATCCACAGGCCCGCGCGCGATCAGCCGTCCGTTGACATACAAAAGATATTTCGTGTCAGCCGTTAGCCACGCTTTCACTGCCTGCGGTTTTTCGCGCAGCGTCACGGTCTTGCGGAACATCGCTGCGGTAGCGGAAGACTCCGTTTCGGCCCAGATCCAGTCCGACTGCCAAGGCGTCGGTTTCGTGCAATCGTTGTTAAAATGATAACCGACCGACTGGACGCCGTTCGTATCCACTTGCACGATCAGGCCGGGATTGGTAATGGGCGCGGCACCGGACGAGGCGGAGATTGGCAAACTTGGTAAGCGCTGGGCTAAAACCGGAATGGCCATGAATATGAACGCCAATAACAAAAAAGATGGCTTGTGCCTTATTAGGGCAGGCGGTGGCAGCAAAAAAACAGTTGGGGTGAATGGCATTTGCGCCTGATTTTACTGCTTTTAAATTACAATACAAACATGCAATCAGACTTTGGTTGCAGCCTTATAATTTTTCAGGGATTAACCGGCGACACCCAATGTTGTATCAACCATGCCGTGTCTGCTCCGGTCTGGCTGGGCGGAGTTCTGAACGATGAGTAATCATAAACCGTGCTTTGCGCCTGATTGGCGGTTTTGCCACCGGCAATAATGGTGCCATCAGTCCATTTCTTTGATTCGGCGTGGGCGTCGGCAAAGCAGAAAGTTCCGACATTGCCGTGGTAGGTGGCAAAGAGGTCGACATAAGTAAAAGTGGAGGGATTGCCATTATTCACATTGCCAAAAAACGGACCCGCATTGAATCCACGACAATCGGCCTGTTCCACAAAGGTTATACAATCCGAAGACCTCCTAATTTGTGATAGCTTGGTGTAATAAGGAATGCCAAACATTTCCCCGGGCAACGCACCGCCAACATTCATTGTGACCGCGTAGCTGTCATAAGCCCAGCCGTTGCCAACGGGATTCTTGAAACGGACATCGCCCGGGCAGTGATAGACACCGGGACTCGGCGCAAAAGCAAATAACAAATTATTTGTTCGCATGTGCGCCTGCACGTCAGCCAAGGCCACGTCTTGCGATCCCCCCCAACTTCCAGGTGCGCTTGAACCAATCAGCCAGAATCCCCCGGCATTTTGAAGAAAACCATTGTCGGAAGGTGCCAGCAACGCTTCATTGTTATCGCCCGCATACATTGTGAGAGCCAGTCCCATTTGCTTTTCATTACTCAGACAGGCAGCCTGTGTCGCCTTCAACTTGGCACGCGACAGCGCAGGTAAAAGCATCGCCGCCAGAATGGCGATGATGGCAATCACCACCAACAGTTCAATCAATGTAAAGGCTTTTGCCCTCCGCGAAACTGTAAGTTTTTTAATCATAAAATTGATTTGATTTAAGCATTACCCGGCTTGCAGCAAATGGCACTGTCCGCCCATGATTTGTTTTTTTAATTGCATACTAATCCAGACACGTCATTTCACTGGGCACCTTCCAAATTTATTTTAATCTTTCTTTCCACCTGCACCGCAAAAGTTGCACCTAAGGCCTGTTGCCCGTTTGCGTCAAAATGCAAGTGATCCGCCTTCGTGGTGAAACTGGCGGCATCGGTGTCTATGACACTAACATTTTCCATTATGGCGGCAACCTGCGCCTGACCGCTTCGCACCAGCAGATAATCTGGGTATAATTTTGCGGCGGGCGTGGAATATACGGTTTGCCAGCTTGATATTCGGCTTAAATAAAACGGCAGCGCCGGATCAAACTTCCGTCGCACATCCCTGATAAAATTTGCCAAGTTTAAGCCATACGGCTTGGATAATTTATCACCGCCGTCTATATCCGACTCACCCTGCACCCAAATCATCCCCGCCAACTGAACTGTGCTATGGGAATATCGACGATGCAGTGCGTCAAACCCGTTTTTGACTACTTGTTGAAACGTTTTGTAGTATACCCCGCCGCCGACGGGTGAGCTATGGTCAACAGGTTTCCAGTCCACGCCCAAACTCGAACCACCTTTGGCATACTTGATAATGGCGATTTTGGTGTCGGGCGTTTGCTCAACGAACCGAGCCAATTCGCAACCCAAAGTTACTTCAGGACCAAAACCGCCGGGCGGCATTTGGGCGCAACCCGGTCTTAAAGTGGTCAACCGACCGAGCGTGCCATCAGGATTCGCTGCCATGCCGTGCGTGTAATAGTAAAACGGCACATCGGCCTGCGGTGATTGGAGGCGGGTCGGAAGTTCGCCACCTGAGGCACGACCGTCGGCATTGGATTGTCCGCCGAGCAGCACAACCCACAAACGCTTAGGCTCACTGCTATTGGTATTCAATTGCGCAAAAGCGCATTGATTTAGCACCAAGCCCAGCGCGATCGACCATGCCCAGTCTCTTTTTTTTATCAATTGGCCTCCTTTATCAGTATTTTGCAGCCAAAGAACTCAGATGTGAGACCAGCGTCGCATCAAAATCGCTCGGATCCTGATAAAAATAAGTAATGCGAGTGCCGTCGGTATTCCAGGTAGTCAAATTATACATAGTTTGAAACTTGCACCAATTAGCCGAGCCATCGGCAAACACCTCGTTGCCACCGGCGGGCAAGTTTCCCGAGGCATGATGCGGCGGTATGCCCTGAAAATATTGACTCGTAGTAGTTCCCCAACCGCCGTCGATCTTCATGACCGCATCGGCGGCGAGACACCAAGTGGGTTTGGAGTTGGCCAATTTAATGGGGCTATGGGCGGTAAAGGTGCCCGCAGGATTAAGCCAACTGGTGATGCCACCAAAGTATTGGTAACCGATGATGTATTGAACGCCACTAGGATCATATTGTGGAAAATTAGGACGATTCGGACAGGTCCAGACCGTCGGACCGGCATTTGTGCTGATGTCCATGCCGTAACCTTTCCAGGCATTTTGTTGCGGAGGATTGATGCAATGCTGAACCCACACGCCATTCGCCGATCTTACGGGAACCAGCGTGTCACTGTTGTCGCCGGCATATAACATGGAACTGACTCCCAATTGCCGCAGGTTGCTAAGACATTGGGTGCGTTTGGCCTTCTCTTTGGCACTCGACAGCGCCGGTAACAACATGGCCGCCAAAATCGCGATGATGGCAATCACTACGAGTAGTTCTATCAATGTGAAGGCTTTTGCCTCCCGTGCAAAAGCATTTTCTTTCATCATAACATCTATTTGATTTAAGCATTGCCCGGCTTGCAGCAAATCGCACTGCAAGCCGGGCAACTGTCTAATTGATTTGAATGGTAGTCGCTGACGACTACCACCTTCACCGCATCACGGATGCACCATGCGGTAAAACACTTGCGGCTGGGCCGGGTTGATTTGGATCACCTGTTGGGTCACGGTGTCGGATCCCGGCACGTTAAACCACGATGAATTGCTGGTCAGGCTTACGGAGTTCGACTGCAACAACCAGCCCAAGTAACTGGAAGGCCAACTCAACGTCAGTTGGCTTCCGGAGACTTGGACGGTGATATTTGTGCCGGTGGCCGGCAATGTGGCCGGCGCACTCGTGACCAGCAGGTCAATGGAATGGCTGGCAGTGTTGTTCGTCAGCACAGCTGTGACATTGGCCGGCAAAGTGCCCAGCGTGAGCCCCGCAAAACCCGCAGATCCGCCAATGCTTCCGTATTTAACCAGCGGGAATTCGCCGACCACATAGTTGGTGGTGGCTGGCGAAACAATGTTGGCAGCGGCGTTGATAATCAGATTGGTCGCGTGAATGATCGGCGCGGACCACGGGAATGTAAGGCGGCTGAAACCAAGGTTGCCTGGGCCAACCAATTGGCTGTCCAGCGTCAGGCTCGCGACGGGAAGCGTTGGCTGGCTGTTGCCCAAAGCCACGTCCAATGTAGCATTGTCCACCACAATATATGTGCCGCCTCCCTGATTTGCCGTAGCTGTGAACAACGTCACATAATTGCTGACCGTGGTTGAGCCTGTATAAGTATTGCTTCCATTAAAGGTAACACTATTGCCCACGTCACCGGCCACAGTGACACTGCCTGATCCGGAAATCGGCCCATTAAAGGTCATTGTTGCGTAAGTCCCACTGAAGAAAGCGGTATCAACAAGGGTCAGATTATCGCCAAGAACTACATTACCATAGTATACGTCACGGCAAGCAATACCGCTGCCTGACTGGTGGCCCAAGGTGTTTAACAATTGTCCGCCACCGGCACCAATAGTGATATTGTTCGAGATGGTGTTTCCGATGCCACCGCCGCCTAGTGCTGAATTATTGTTCCATGAACTCAACCAAGCATTGTTGGAGATGACGATGGAAGCTGAAAAGCCAATCGGTGAGTTAAGAATGCCCCCAGCGCTGGTATTGGCATAGATCACACCGCCGTTGGCGATGGTAAATTGTGAAAGCGGACTGATATTTCTGACTTCCAGAACCAAAGTATTATCGCCGACCTTGGTGAGGCTATGTCCTTGACCATCCAGAAAACTGCCATTCTGGTTGTTCGCATTAAAATCCGTCCCCAATTGCCAAGTTTGAGTGTCATTACCGATGGTCGTGTCACTCGTCAAACTCAAGGTTCGGATGCCGATGGGGAATGAATTAAGCGGATCAGCCATTCCGACGCTAGAGAAAATGGCACCTTGATTTGTGGCCACACCCGAGCCACTGGCAACCACCGCCGACGCCAGACTGTTATTGATGGTCTTGCCGCTGATATCAAACGACGCCCCATTGGTAACCGTCACCAGGGTTGTGGCCGGGCTTCCGAGGGCGGAGACACTACCGATCGCGAGCACACCACCATTGACCAAAGTGCCGCCGGAGTAGGAGTTTGCCGTCTGCAATGTCAAAGTGCCGCTGCCACTTTTGGCGAGGCCGCAATTGCCTGCAATGGCACCGACACCCGTCAACGAATATGAATTGGTAGCATTAAAATTCACCGCCGCCGGGTTGACCGTCACCGCAAGCGTAGGCTGGTTGATGGTTCCACTCACGTTCGTCCCAGCATCGGTGAAATTTGCGGTGTCACCGTTATAATAGGTGTCCAAGCTGGCACCGTTTAACCAATTCGAAGTGGTGATGATATTCCAGGCATTCGCAACGCCGTTGGCGGTGTCGCCTGCCCATGTCAGACTTGCCGCTGCCCTCGTGCTCGCCACGGTCAAAAGCAGACGGTTGGCGTTGGTGGACAGATTGACCACCTTGCCCACGAGATTGGCATTAGACACAACTTGGAAATTAGCTAATGAAGCCCCAAAAGTATTACTCACCGTCAGGAGGGTGTAAGTGCCAACGGGAGGAATGTTGCTAACGGCGATGAAGGTAATTCCGCTCGCTGAAAGGTTGCCCTTTACCGTGATTGTGTCGCTGGGACTGCTAAGATAAAAGCCTAAGAGGCCGCCATCCACCAACGTGAGGTTGTTGCTCAAGGTCAGCGTGCCAATAGTGCTGCCATAACCGGGAAGGATCTTGCTGCCGGCGCTGTTAGTTACGTTGCCAGAAACTGAGCCGCCGCCGGTCAAGTTTTGGTTGGTCGCCAAAGTGAGGCCGGCGGTTGAGAAATCAAGATTCGTTCCTGCGGGGGCTGTGATCCAAGTTAGCGAGCCGAGGGGGAAGATCGATTCACGCAGATATTCCACAAAGTCTGGCTGAGCCGTGCCCAGGTAAAAGTTGACATGCGCCAGCTGCCCCGCAAACGTGCGGCTGGTGGCATCCGCACGATTACCCAGCGCCAGTGTAAATGACGTGCCGAGATTTGCCGGTGTATAAGCGTCGGTTTCTGTGGCCTTTTGAGAAACCGGCGCGTTCGTATTACCACTGTAAAGACGCCAAGTGCCGTTGGTGTAGGTCCACGCCACATACACCCATTGGTTGGCAGGCAGAAGACTGCTAAAGAGGGCAGCGGAGTTCACGTTGTTGTAAGCCGCGACATAGCCACCGGAACTGTTTCCGCGCCAGCCAAAACCATTTGCCGCCGTGGGATCCACCACGCCATTCGTGCCCATCAAAAAGATGCGTGGATTGATGCCCCCCCCCATGTTCGCCGCGTTGACCCACATCGAAATGGTGAAGTTAGTGACGATGCCAAAGGCATAATTGGTGTTGCCGATCGTGATGGCCACCGGCCCGCCGAAACCGCCGCTCCCGGCGCTGGTCCAACTCAAGCAATTGTCGTTGCCCGCCGGCCCCGGACTGGCATGAATGTCCAAGGCGGAGCCAGTCGGCGGGGAACTTCTCAAATCGAGCACGATTTGATGAACTGAATCGGTAGTGGACGCGCCAGTGTCGTTGAAATCAAACTGGAGCTGTTTAGTTGGGATTTGGGCTGATAAAGGCAATCCAATGGCACAGAGCAAAGCTGCGATAAACAATGGAAGTCCGAATCTGCGGGTCAAAGAAGCGATAACTGCATGGCGAGAATACTTCATAATTATGTTTGGTTGGTTTCTGTTGATACGGGTTACGGTATGATCGTCACAGAATTCAAGTCAGCCCGGTATCAGCCAATTGGCTGATTTTGAAAATTTGTTCAAACCGTGTTTGCCTTGATCGAATGCGGTAATGAGGGGAGTTAATTCTCCAGCCGGATTGGGAAGACCCTCAATGCTTAAAGGAAAAACCTTGTTTATTTGGCCAAGGCGGCCTGGGCAGGGGAATCGGCGGGGCGTGAGCGCAGGAATTTGGCCGTGGCCTCGGTGCGGCCGCGAACGTGAAGCTTTTCGTAGATGTGCAGAAGGTGCGAGCGCACGGTGCTCACGCTGATGCTGAGCTTAGCCGCAATTTCCTTGTTGGCGAGACCTTCGGCTAGTTGCGCCAGAATTTCCTTTTCGCGCGTGGAAAGGCTGGTCTCAGTCGCTTTCGCGCTGGTCGGCTCGCGAAAGGAACGGACCAACATCCGGGCGATCTCGCTCGTCATCGGCGCTCCGCCGGCGCGCACTTCGGCGATGGCTTCCAGAATTTCGGATTCCTTTGAGCGTTTCAGCAGGTAGCCGCACGCCCCCGCCTTGAGCGCCTTGAAAATCGTGTCAATGTCTTTATAGACCGTCAAAATGATCACGTGGGTTTCGGGCAATTCATGGCGCAATTGGGCCGTGCATTCGATGCCGCTTTGCCTGGGCAGATGGATGTCCATTAACACCACGTTGGGCTGATGCTTGGGGATTTTCACCAGCGCCTCTTCCGCCGAATCGCAGGCGCAAAGGCAACGATGCCCGGGCGTGGCGTTGATTAAATCGACAAGGAATGAACGCAACGTGGCATTGTCCTCGACTATGGCAACCGTTGTCATGAGCGATTCGGGCGCATTGAGCGGTATGGAAACCATAGACTAATTGACATTATGCCGCAACGGTAGCGGCCGCGCCATCCACCATTCGGCTTATTCATGGCATGGGCTCCGATGCATTTTTTCTTCCGGCGGGCTGCGGGATTTTCAGCCTCACACTCACGCCAACGCCGGGACGGGCCGTCACGACACATTCGCCGCCGACCCTAGCCATCCTTTCGCTGAAATTTTTCAAGCCATGTCCCTTGCTGCGGATCGCTGCCGGGTCAAAACCACACCCGTTGTCAGCCACGACAATTTCAAGTTTTTCCTCCGTGACCGCCATTTCAAATTCCACCATGTCTGCCTGGGCATGTTGCACCACGTTGTGCAATGCTTCCTTCACCGCCAAAAAAAGCTCATGCCGCACCTTGCCGTCCAAAGTCAGCCGCGTAAACTCCACGGGCAGCTTGTAGCGACAGGCAATCCCCGTCGCGGAAAGATAATCGCCCGCGTATCCGGCCAGGTAATCGGCCAGGGATTGCAGGGTGTTTTTCTCCGGGTCAACCGCCCACACAATGGCATCCAGGGCAGTCACCAATTGCCGGGACTTGTCGCAAATGGATTGAAAGAAGTCGGGTGTCTTTCCGACCGCGTCCGCCGTGCGCAACAAGCCCGTGCTCGCCAGCACGGTGATCTCCGTCAAACTGGCCCCCAGGTCATCGTGCAAGTCCTGCGCGATGCGAGTGCGTTCCTCCAGTATGACTTCGCGCTCGGCTTTTTCGCGAATGATCCTGGTCTGCAAGTTCACCTGACGGTGCAACTGAAACACCCACAGCGCCACCAACGACAGCAGTAGCGACAAGGTGCCGACCGCGGCCAGCAAGCGCTTGAGCGTCCACCATGGCGGCTGCGATAAAATCCGGATCGCGCCGGGAGGATCCAGCAGCACTTCAAACGAGTCAATGCCGCGCTCCGGCTCGCCGTGAACGGCGGAGTGCAGGCTGGCATAAACTCCGGTCAATTCCAAACG
>TBL_comb47_HYPODRAFT_10001979_pt1 | contig 25927 bp, 23 predicted proteins | sample TroBogypolimnion_40_FD_10682 | JGI IMG/M metagenome (IMG submission 10682)
GCCACGCCATTCACCACGTCGGAGAGCCTGCCGACCCTCAAGCGCATCATGATGGAGCAGGGGTTTGAGCCGTATGGCACGGAAACCCTGTACAATGGACAGACGGGCGAGATGATGGAAGCCGATATCTTCATGGGTCCCACGTACTACCAGCGCATGAAGCACATGGTGGAGGACAAGGTGAATGCCCGTGCCACGGGCCCTCGCAAGCTGCTGACCCACCAGCCACTGGAAGGCAGGGCAGACGAGGGTGGTCTGCGCATCGGTGAGATGGAGCGCGATGCCCTGATTGGACACGGCATGGCCAAGTTCACGCAGGAGAGCATGATGGACCGCTCGGATGCACACACGTTCCAAATCAACCGGAAAACCGAGCAGCTGGACACCAGCCGCGACATGATCAACATGCCCTACTGCATGGGTCTGTACACGCGAGAGTTGGAGTCCATGCATATTACAGTCAAGATGAAAACGGAGTGATTGGCTGGAAAGGCTTCTTAGCCTCATACAAAATGCTTCGTTTACTTGTGAGCGCACTCTCTGCAGTCTTCGTGGGAGGACAATCACCATCTGCCGCACCAAGCCGCGCTCCCACACAGCTGTCGTTTATGGACACAACCAAGATTGTACCCATGGGCAACTTCACACTGGGATACCTGAACAACACTGCGGAAAACGACTGCCGTATCGGAGTCACTCGGTTTCAAGCCATTGCGACAGGACAGGTGTCGCAGTTCTCCTTCGGTGCCTTCTCGCAAACTGCAAACGAGACATGCGGAATCGGGTTCGTTCTGCGGTCCCTCCCGAATGCAACTCAGGTGGGTCTTGCCGTGTCGGCTCTGTTCTCCGACGTGGTCCAGCCTGTAGTTGGAACGAGTGAGATGATTCCCTTTCCCGTGCCATCCACGGCTGTCTGGAACTTGGAGGCAGGGGGGAACTACACCATCACAATCCAGCCGTTCACGTGGGCATCTGGAAACACGGCGGGTGGTGGGTCAGTTGGCTCTGCGACTCACTGCACATTTGATGTGCCCTATGGACTTGCGGGTCCGCAGTACGGACTTGTTGGATACCGTGGACCAACTGGACTTCCCTGCGGCTCTACGCCCCTGACTCTGATGTCGGCCGCAGATAAGATGGCTCTCCTGATGAAGCTGAAGGGCGTGCCGATTCCGAGTGCGACTCCGACTCCGACTCCAAGTCCTACAACCTCAAGTACGTCGACGCCGTCTCCTACTGGGACTCCTACGGGAACTCCGACACCAACGGGAACTCCTACGATTACGGACACACCTACGCCGACTCTGTCGTCGGGAGCTACCTCGTCGAACAGTGCGACGAATACGCGCACTCCGTCACGCACTCCTTCAGTCAGTTATTCCCCTACTCCCACGCCGGTTTCGACACCTAGCCCGTCTTCTTCCTCCACGCCTACTCCTACACCAAGTCTGTCGTTCCGTGCGACTGCTTCTGTGACGCCGACTGAGACACCTGGACCCACAGATTCTCCGTCCCCTAGGCCCGTTGCGGGAATTGCTGCGCCTGCGGTTGTTCATGTCGATGCGCCGTCGAATACAGGGGCATTGGTTGGAGCAGCCGTTGGCGGTGGACTGGCTGTGGTGGCGCTCATTGCACTTGCGGCGCGATACCGCGCAGTGTCCATCCAAATCAATGGACCCCGTCGTATCAAGTCATGGAAGCACATGCCAACGCTGGAACTCAATCACAACCCGCTGGTCGTGACCAAGAAGTCGAAATTTGAGACGGTGAACGGAGTTTAAAGGGTGTGTATCCACACTAACAAAATGAGCTTGTATCTCTACGTTGCCGACAATAACCTGCGGAACATGCTCGACAGGCACTCTCAGTCCGATTTCTGGGACTCCCAGTAAATCTCGCTTACATACAATGCAGGAGGTATACTTAATGGCTGACCATCTTTACGTCACAAAGCGCAATGGCGAGCGCGCCCCCGTGTCCTTCAACGAGGTGCTGACTCGCATTCAGCGTCTCGCAGACGGACTTGAGCATGTGAACCCTGATTTGGTCGCACAGAAGGTCTGCAACCAGATTCAGGACGGCATCAAGACCTCGGAGCTGGACGAGTTTGCCGCCGAGACCTGTGCGATGATGCAGGCCCGCTACCACCCGAACTACGGTAAGCTGGCTGCGCGTATCCTCATCGACAACCACCACAAGAACACCCCTGGGCGACTGATTGATTCAGCACAGGTGCTGTTTGACGAGAGCATTGCGTCTGAGTCGTACTACACTGTCGCACAGGACCTGGCGCTCGAGACGATGATTGACTACTCTCGGGACTTTATGTTCGACTACTTTGGCTACAAGACGCTGGAGAAGGGCTACCTCATTCGGCGCCGCGACGGACGTGTGTGGGAGCGCCCGCAGCACCTGTGGATGCGTGTGGCCATTCAGTTGCACGGAAACAACTGTGATCGGGTGAAGGAGACCTACGATGCGCTGTCGCAGGGCTACTTTATCCATGCGACTCCTACCCTGTTCAACTCGGGTACGAAGCACCCGCAGTTGTCGTCGTGCTTCCTGGTCCAGATGCAGGACGACAGCATCAAGGGCATCTACGACACGCTGGGCGAGTGTGCGCAGATCAGCAAGTGGGCGGGCGGCATTGGGCTGTCCATTCACAACATCCGTGCCCGGGGCGCAGAGATCAAGGGCACCAACGGACAGTCGACGGGCATTGTGCCGATGCTGAAGGTGTTTAACGATACGGCGAAGTATGTGAACCAAGGAGGAAAGCGCAATGGGTCTTTTGCTATCTACATGGAACCTTGGCATGCGGATATTGAGGAATTCCTGCGTCTCAAGCTCAACACGGGCAATGACGATGAGCGGGCTCGTGATCTGTTTTATGGTCTTTGGATTCCCGACCTCTTCATGCAGCGCGTGGAGCAGGATGCGTATTGGTCCATGTTCAGCCCCGATACCTGCCCCGGGCTCTCCGATTGCTGGGGAGACGAGTTCACAGAGCTGTATTGCCACTACGAGCGCAAGAACCTCGCCATGAAGGAGATTCCAGCCAAGAAGCTGTGGCAGATGATTGTGGACGCCCAGATTCAGACTGGGACTCCGTACTTGCTGTACAAGGACGCGTGCAACAGCAAGTCCAATCAGCAGAACCTGGGAACCATCAAGTCCAGCAATCTGTGCACGGAGATTATCGAGTACACCTCGCCCGACGAGACGGCAGTGTGTAATCTCGGGTCTCTGGCTCTTCCCAAGTTCGTGAAGGACGGGCGGTTTGACTTTGAGCTACTGCGGTCTTACACGTCCATTCTGGCCCGCAACCTGGACATTGTCATCGACAAGACCTACTACCCCACAGACAAGTGTAAGCGCTCCAATCTGCGCCACCGCCCCATTGGAATCGGCGTTCAGGGACTGGCCGACGTGTTCGCCATTCTCCGCATCCCTTGGGGGTCGCAGAAGGCGGCCGACCTGAACCGCGAGATCTTTGAGAACATCTATTACGCTGCAGCCACGACCAGCATGCTGGGTTCGTCGTCCGATTACTGGCGGGGCGTGTCCCTGAACTCCGAGCGGACGTATCCCTCCTTTGACGGGTCACCCATGAGCCGAGGCAAGATGCAGGTTGACCTGTGGGGAGAGACGCCCAAGTCCACCTACCTGGACTGGGACAATCTGCGGAAGATGTGCCAGGGCGGTATGCGCAACTCCCTGCTGGTGGCGCCGATGCCGACCGCGTCCACGTCTCAGATTCTTGGGAACAACGAGTGCTTTGAACCCTTCACGTCCAACCTGTACTCTCGCCGCGTCCTGTCTGGTGAGTTCATGGTCGTGAACAAGTACCTCGTGGAGGATCTGGTCAAGCTGGGGCTGTGGACCGCCGAGGTGCGGACGGAGATTATCGCGAACAACGGCTCGATTCAGACCATGAACCTCCCTGCCGAGCTGCGCGAGCTCTACAAGACGGTCTGGGAGATTCCGATGAAGACGTTGATCAACATGGCCCGCGACCGCGCTCCGTTCATCTGCCAGTCGCAGTCCCTCAACCTGTTCCTTTCGGAGCCGACTGCGTCCAAGGTGTCGTCCATGCACTTTTACGCGTGGAAGCAGGGACTGAAGACGGGCTGCTACTACCTCCGCACCAAGGCGGCCGCAAAGGCCCAGCAGTTCACGGTCGAGCCTTCCAATTGTCTGACGTGCAGTGCCTGAGGAGCACTGGCAACGAGCCTGATTTTCGCGGGTAAAGGTAAATGCCCCAAGGTGGAACTGCAACAGCAATGGGCGGCCGTCGTCGCACGCGTCGCTCCCTCAAGGCCAAGACTCTCCGTCGCATGCTGAAGAAGAAGGGCATGAAGACCACGGGTCGTAAGGCGACCCTGATGCGTCGCCTCAAGATGCGCGGGGGTGGGTCGGACCACACGGTCGCGCCAGCCAACACGAACGCCAGGGCCGACCCCCATGGATACACCGGGTCGGGGTACGTCGGATCCTTGGCGTCTGCGTAAATTCTCTGGAGTAGTAAACAAAATGCCTGCACTCTCTCCTCTTGATGTAGGTGGTATGGATGGTGGTCGTCGTCGCACGCGCCGCGGAAAGGTCCACCCGGGCCTCAAGGCGTCAACTCTGCGCCGCATGCTGAAGAAGAAGGGCATGAAGACCACGGGCAAGAAGGCGACGTTGCTCAAGCGCCTGAAGGAATAAATCTCAGCTTGAGATAAATGTCCCGCAGCAGCGTTCCAGTTGTAGCAGAATGGACACCTCCGAGTGGCCCGATTACTGTTAATGGTACCAGGTACTGGAGTCTAGAGGAAATGCGGCGCGGAACGACGGGTAATGTCGACGAGGGACAAATCCCTCCCGACATCCTCTCCGGCAAGGTCAAGATGCGTGGACCCGGCGGCGGACGTCGGCGCACCCTCAAGGCCTCGACTCTGCGTCGGATGCTGAAGAAGAAGGGCAAGAAGACCACCGGCAAGAAGGCGACGTTGCTCAAGCGCCTGAAGGAATAGACGACGCACCCATACCCCCTCCGAACCACAACACCACAGAAAGACCGCGACGACCGCGTTTTTTCTGCGGAGTTAACATACGAACTGAAATGACTCTTCTTGGCGGTGCAGCATCATATGAAGGCGGTCGTCGTCGCTCTAGCGGACTCAAGACCAAGACCCTGCGTCGCATGCTGAAGAAGAAGGGCATGAAGACGACGGGCAAGAAGGCAACCCTGATGAAGCGGTTGCATATGCGGGGTGGCGTTGGTAGCGATGACGTTGCACCGGGGACGTCGGAGGCGGACAAGGCCTTGGATGCTCCTGCCGAATTTGAAAATGAAGCCGCGTCTGGTTCTTCGGGTACCTCCGTGCAGGAGGAGGGAGGCAAGCGCCGCCGCCGCCGTTCCCGCCGCCGTCGCGAGGAGGAGGGTGGCGGGCGTCGCAAGTCCCGTCGCGGCAAGGAGATGCTCGGATACTAAATCGCCTCCGCAATCTCGGACACCAACGTAAACAACTCGTCCGTGAATCCGTAGTGGCATCCGTTCGTCTCCGTCGCAGGGGGCTTGCGGGCACTCGTGTTCTTCTTGTGGACCAAACTCACAATCACATCCTGAGGAGACAACTCCCGACACATGTGTTCGCGGCCGCGAATGAATGCGTCGCCCTCCGCCACCTGGATATCCGGGAACGGATGGGCCTTCCAGAAGTCGCGCGTAAAGCACAGCGTCGCCTCCGAGACACGCTGGCTCATGGGCAGTGTCGCAGGCGGCACGTTCATGAAGGATACGTGCTTGTGAATCTCGTAGCACGGCAGGACAGTGGAGAACAGGCACTCCTTGCGGGGCTCGGCCAGCATGTGCGCCACACGCTTCAGGACCGAGTTCGTGGGATAGACGTCATCGTCGTCCATCATGACCAGCACGTCGTGCGTCGCATACTCCACGGCCAAGTTGCGCTTGGCTCCAATGGTTAGCGGCGTGTCCACCAGAATGTACTTGACGTTGGGCATGTCGGTAATCAGGTCCTTGATGGGGTCGGTGCCGTCGTCCACAATCACCCACTCCACTCTGGACTCGGGATACGACTGGGCCACCCTGCAGTACTTCAACAGCGGAATAAAGGCACGACGATCACGGGTCAACGTGATGATGGACACTGGGGGCAGGTAGTCCTCCTTCGGAAGAGTCTCCTGAATCGCATAGTGCAGAGTGCCCTTCAGAGTATCGATGCGCTTCGCCAGCCGCTCTACGAACTCGGCGTGGCGGTCCTCGTACTGCTTGCGCGAGTAGTCCGAGACGCTCCGCAAGTCCTCGTGCGTCGTCTTGACGTAGCACTCCAGGGCCTCGATGACCGACTCCACATCGGTATCCTCCAACGTCCCCATGCACTGCGGGTGAGGCACCGACTTGGACGTGGACGACCAGAAGGCAGACTTGGTCAGTTCCAGAAAGGGCGTGATGGGCGACACTACCAATGCACATCCACTGGACATGGCTTCGTTGACGGCATGCCCGAATCCCTCGGTCACCGACAGGCACACTGCGAGTCCACACTCCTTCATCAACGCATCATACTCCTCCTCCTTCATCACCTCCGACACCAACGTGAGTTTGTCGGCGACCGTTGCGGGCATCGGGGCGATCTTGACGTGATCGGGGGAATGGACGATGGTGAGGGCAGGCAGTTCAGCGTACAGTGCAGGCTTCTGCTGCTGAATCCGCATGTACGCCTGCACCAGCGGCTTCGGGTGCCGCCACACGTTCCTACCCACGGGCACGATGCCCTTGTCGTAGTTCTTCTCGGGATTGTACTTCTTGTCTATGGACGTCCAGCCCACGTAGTGGACAGGCGCGCACCCGGGAATGGCCTTGAACATGTCTACGGCCTCATGCGTCTTCACCCAGATCTGGTCCACCATTGCGGCATACGGAAACCAGGTTTGGTAGGTCCACTCGGGATTAGGGACCCAGATGTTTACTGCCGCGAACGGAAACAGAGCGGGGTTGATGACCTCAATGAACACATTGATCTCGGCTTCGGGGGCGTGAGGCTGGAAATGCGGAACGTGTCGGATCTGAGAGTCAGGTCCCAACACGTGTGCAAACAGGGCATGAAGGATGGATGTGTCTTGCGCCAGTCCCGTTAGGGGTGTCGCGGTACCGATTAGATTCACTCGCATTGTCTTACACTTGATTGCGTTTCGTAAATGTCTTCCGCGGAGAACGACGCAGTACACGCAGTGATTTCCGCTGGAGTCCCATGGCCCTCCACGAGTCCTTGGTGCGGGAAGCACAGGGCGTCAGAACCATCGGGCGGTCAAAGAACCACTCGTTCTTGCCTATGCTCAGCACCTTGGCTACGGGCGCATCGGCTACCGTGTCGGCCCATGTCTCCGACAGTTTGGTGCAGACCTGGTACATCTCTTCGGACCCAAACCCATACTGGCGGTCGGTGATGTCTGCGCAGTACGCCGCATCGTCCAGCACGAACTTGGTGCCATTCCACGCCAGACCGTCGACGGGGCGAAAGAGGCTCCACGCGGGTTCCCAGATAAACCAACGGGACCCCACATGCAGGTATGCGCGGTCATGGAAGCGGGTGATCATTACCTGCTTAGAAGAAACTCTTGAGCTCGCCTGTCCGCGAGCCGTAGACCTGAGTGGCCACGGGGTTCGCAATCGGGTCGGGGAAGTCCATGATGTCCTTGCGGTACTGCTTGTAGGCCTCCACCTCCGACATGATGCTGTTGCCGCAGTACGTCACCACGCGCGTGTTCAGGTCCTCCAGCGACTCGGCCACGCGGTCGGGGGAATTGTCGCCATACTGCAGGTAGTAACTGCGCATGATAATGAGCAGGTCCGATTCGGACTGGTTGTCGATGACGTGCCGTCCCATGCTGCGGGCCAGAACATCGGCCTTAATCTTGGACTGGAGGTTGTCCACATTCCCCTGACTGAAGAAGGTCGTGTTCAGCGGCGTGCACGAGTGACGGTAATTGATCCGCTCCATGATTGTCGACGTCGGAACCAGACCGGGTTCGGACGAGTAAATCATCACGGCAGGCACACTGTTCTTCTCTTGGTCACCCGAGAGCGGCAGGCGCCCCGTGTGCTTAGGAGCTGCCTGAATTGCAGTGCCCGTGTAAAAGTCCGCCAGAGTCTTGACTGAGTAGTCGAGATTGAACTGCATTGTGAGTTGGCTATACAATATTCCGCCCAAACCCCGCAGTGTCTGGCGTGGCACACGTCAGTTCCAGGGTGTAGATGGGTTGAAGGCTTGTGTTCAGAAACGGTATGTTAGAACCCACCAAATTCGTGGGCTGCAAGACGTTCGAGCCATTGGCTGCCCCGTCAATGGCTTCGGGGTACGTGGGCGTTGCATTGCCGGTTTCGTCCTCCGTGTAGAAGTTCGGAATCAGGAACCCGTTGTAGCTGTTCACATACGGCAGGGTTCGTTGGGTGTTCGATGTACGGGGAACGTAGGACCCGCCGATTCCTACAGGCACGTAATCGAGCAGTCCGACAACCAAGAAGGGTGACCCGACCATCTTCTTGACAAACTCGAGTTTTTTAGATGGAGTGAGTGGAGACAGCTCGATGTTGCTGAGCGTCAGGGGGTCAAAGACGACGCGGTCTCCCACTCGGAGGTCGTTGGAGCTGAAGTATTGATACCCAGCCGTAAAGCACTTCAGAAACAGACCACTGGATGCGTCGGCCTGAATAAGGGACACTGCGAGGGTATCCTGTTGATTAAAGGAGAACCCAATGGGGTCGGTGAGTGTCAGTATCAGTTTCTGCAGACTGGGAATCGGGGCCTGCAGCACATGCGATTCCGCTCCCCACGGCTCGTAGTCGTAGTGCTGAACACCGAGGTCGAGTGCAAAGTTCGTCTGGGTGCGAGTCCGTTGCGTCAAGGCGGAAAACGCCGCACGGGTGCTCTCATTGGCCCCGTAGTAGTCACCTGTGTACGTGTCCAACTTGAGAAGCAGATACGGGTAGGTCGAGAACGCAGAGTACGTCTTTCCAGACACCTGGACTTGGATTCCCGACGAATCGGTGTTTCCAGGAATGATGGGGATTCCAAGAAACTGCTTCTGAGGGAGAATGACGCGCACCACGCGAATCGACGTGACGTTCATTGCCTGATCCACGGTTCCAAATCCCTTGCCAGAGGGTTGAACGTAGTACCTGTCCGCGGGGAGATTGCAGTTGGGGAAGGGTCCGAGCGCGCCCGGGGAGTACGGTGGGTAATTGCAGCCCAGGTACGACCACCCGCCCGTATTCGACAGACCAGGCATGGTGTTCTTCTCTCCGAGAACGTTGGAGGCGTACAATGGCACAAATGGGTTGTTGTACGTCACGACATTTGATACGTACTGCGTTGTCTGGCTTCCAAAGGAAAAGAGTAGATTTGAATACGGATTGGGCTGTTGAACCCAGTTACGCTGGGCCGTGTCAATCACGACGTAACGTTTTGACGACATGGTTTGCGGAAGATCCTGCACCGCAACGGATGCGGCTGTGTTTGACCAACCTCCGCGGTTCCAACTCATAGTTTCCCTTATCCTAGGGCCTGTAAATCAGCGAGCCAGAGTCCCGCAGCAGTCGCTGCCTGCAAACGCGCAATCTCTGCCTTGAGTGTCTCCATCTCCGCCACGTGCTTGTCGCTCACCTCCTTGGTGAAGGACGACACGGGCAGCCGCATGATGTAGTCGTATGACCCCTTGATGGTCTGGTAGCCATGCTGCTCCAGCAGAGAGTCGCACTCCATCCGCGTCTTGCGCCTCAGCTCGGGCACNGGNGTGTCCTCGCACTGCGCNACGATGAACCGCACCACATTGGTGTGAAACGGCAGCTGCTCCTCCAGCGCCTTGATTTGGTGGTTGCGGCGTGTCTCGTACAGCTCAAGCCGCACACTCCAGAAGGCGGACATGATGGCGTTCAGGGTATCGTACTTGGTGATGATCCCCTTCTCATTGAAGGCGTGCATGTTGGTGGTCTTGATCTTGGTAGTCAGCGACTTGACCAATGCAGCCTCCTCGATGCCCTTGATACGGATATTGATGTCCTGGTCCGTGGAGGTGTCCACAAAGTCCTTGATACGACCCTCAGCCAACTCCTTCTCCAGCCACTCGCGGTAGTCGGCCGTCCAAGTCCCAGGCGGGAGTTCCGTCACCACAAACTCATCGCCCACCTTCTTGTACACGCCCACGGCGCCCTCCTCCGTGTAGGTGCCCTTGAAGCCCTCGTAGTAGGGGACGAGCTTCGTGCTGGACAGCGGGTGTCCTGCGGTGATCTTGCTGATCAGCATCTTCTTGAGGACCTTCGGATCGCACGGCGGAATGTTGGTCGAGTACCCAGTGCCGATACCGCGGGCGCCATTCACCAGCAGCATCGGGAGCACGGGCGCATACCACTCGGGCTCAACGGGCAGTCCGTCGTCGTCGCGGTACTTCAGCACCTCAAAGTCCGCCTCGGGGACCAGCTTGCGAACCCCAGGTTGGAGGTAAGTGTGGATATAACGGGGAGAGGCAGAGTCCTTGCCACCCTGCAGGCGCGTACCGAACTGCCCCTGCGGCACTAGCCACGCAATGTTATTGGCGCCCATGAAGGTCTGCGCCATACCCACGATGGTCTCGTTCAACGAGGCCTCGCCGTGGTGGTATCCCGTGTGCTCCGACACGTACCCTGCGAACTGGGCCACGCGAATCTCTTGGGTGAGGTTCCGCTTGAAGGCCGCGTACAGAATCTTGCGCTGCGACGTCTTCAGTCCGTCCATCATGGAGGGAATGGAGCGCTCCAGATTGTAGTACGAGAAGTGAATGAGGTCCTTGTGGATAAAGTCGCTGTAAGGCACTCGGTTGCCACTGGGAATCAGGGCAGCGCGGTCATAGCCCTTGAGCCAGTCCTTGCGGTCATCGGCGCGTGCCTTGTTGAAGGCCAGGTCAATGGCAGGGTCCGATTCCTCGGTATAGTCAAACTTGACGGCATTGACCTTGGCGAAGTAGTCCTTGGCCTCGTCGCGTGTGGACGTGCCCAGTCCCTTGTAGTACTTGACCTTCCAGCCCACGCGGCCCTCGCCCTCGCGCCACTGCTCGTACTCGTACTGCGAGTAGAACATGCGCGTCTCCTTACCCTTGTGCGCCTTCACGATGGGCGTGGCCATGTAGGTCAGGAACCCAGGGATGGCGATGAGCTCGTGCCAGAGCTCGTGGAACAGATTGACCAGCAGGCCGCGAATGTGGCTGCCGTCCAAATCCTGGTCGGTCATGATCATCACTGAGCCGTAGCGCAAGTCTGCGGTGTTGGTGTACTTCTTGCCTGACGTCAGGCCGATAATCTTCTTCAGCTCTGCAATTTCCTTGGTCTGCTCGACCTTGGAGTCGCTTGTGTCCTTGACGTTCAGCACCTTGCCCTTGAGCGGGTAGACACCGAAGGTCTTGCGCTGCTCTTGGCTCAGGCCCGACAACGCCATGGCCTTGGCTGAATCTCCCTCCGTCAGAATGAGCGTGCACTTGGCCGAGTCCTTCGTGCCCGCTAGCACAGCGTCATCCAGCTTGGGAATGCCCGTGATACGGGACTGCTTCTTGCCGTCCGTCTTGGAGTTCTCCTTGGCGTCCTTGGCGGACTGCGCCTCCACAATGGTCGAGACCAGGTTGAGCTTGGACACCACCTTCTTCAAGGTGTCATCGGAGAGCTTGGGGCTGGACCCGAATGCCGACTGCTTGGTCGTGAGCGTCTCCTTGGTCTGGCTTGTGAAGCTCGGGTTCTCAATCATCGCGGTCACGAACACTGCAAGGTTGTCGCGCACCAGACCCGGCTTGACCTTGATCTTCTTCTTCGTCTCCAGATACTCCACCACGTGGTTCACCACCTGGCTGGTGACCGCGTCCACGTGGGTGCCGTTCTTGGAGGTCCAGATGCCGTTCACAAAGGACATTGCGAACTGCTTGTCCGTCGGGCTGTCCGCAATGGCCACGTGCCAGCGCTCATTGGGGGACTCGTAGACGACACACGACCCAGAGGGGAGGAAGCCCTTGGCATACTCCGTCAGGTTCTTGCACTTGACGGGCGTGCCGTTCCAGCTGACCTTGACGTCCTTGCCGAGGGTCATGGCCAGGTCGTATACACGGCGCTCAATCAGGTGCTGCATGTCCTCCGTGATGCTCGTCATGCCGAAGCGCGCAAAGTCAGGCGTCCAGTCAATCTGCACGTTGGACTTGGACTTGCTCTTCTTGATAACGGGCTCCTCTACCTTGGTCATATTGTCGCGGAAGGTCTGCATGTAGGAGAGTTGGCGACCTGCGTCTTGGACGTGAACGTTCATGTGCTTGGCGAAGATGTTCACCAGCTTGACGCCGTAGCCGTTCTTGCCGCCCACTAGCTTCTTCTCGTCCTTGTTGTAGTTGGTTGAGGTCAGCAGTTCACCGAAGATCATCTGGGGAATCCAGACCTTATGCTCGGGGTGCTCGGCGACGTCAATGGGCTCTCCGTCGTTGCGAATGATGAATGTGGTCCCGTTGCCGACGATATACACCTCAATGTGCTTGACGGGGTTCTCGGAGTTCTTCTGGCGCAGACGGATGACATGGTCGTGGGCATTCACCAGGAGCTCGTCCACCAGCTTGTAGAAACCGGGGTTGAAGGCCACCTCGGTCGACTTGAAGTTGTCCCCATCGCGAACGAAGACCTCCTCAGGACCCGTCACAATGCTGCCTACGTAGGTGTCGGGAAGGTCGAGGATGTGCTCGCGGTGCGTCTTGCGCTGGTAGTTGGTAGAGAGAGCCATGGTGAGATAAGGTTCAACGGCCCGCAGTCTTTTCGTTTTTAAAGAACAAGATGTCGCAAGGTCCTGTCGGTCCTCAGGGTCCTCAGGGTCAACAGGGTGGTACGGGTCCTACTGGATTTCAAGGAGTGCAGGGGCCACAGGGACCGCCATATGGCCCCCCGGGGCCTGGTTTCTATAGCTCCAGCACTCGCCTGAACATCTCGAATATCACGACGGGTACGTCAAGCATCGCCTTCTCGAGCGCGACAACCTCGTACTACTACAACATCACCTCGACCACACCCGTCAATGCATTGGCCTTTAGTAGCACGGCAACGGCGGGTATGTTCTGGATCCTTCGGAACAACACCTCGACTCTCATTACGATTCCAAGTTCAAACGTTAGTGGTATAACCAACATCGTCTACAACGGCAACAATACAGGTTCGTACACAGGCCCGTTCTACATTGCAAGTGGTAACTCCTTGACCCTCGTTTCATCAGGTGGAACCTCCTTTGTCGCCTTCTAATAAATGGCCTCGACGGGACCCACTGGAATGACTGGAATGGACGGAGCACAGGGGAAGTTTGGCCCAACAGGTGGGGTGGGTCCGACGGGATTGACGGGTTGGGGTGGATGGGGGAATCTTGGTCCCGTAGGGAGCCCGAACTTCAACCTATCGGCAGTTACATCGGGCACATCCATCACAGTGACGACCGCGTCGCTGGGAACGACGTACTACATGACTACAAATACAATTACGGGAATCACGTTGCCTGCATCCATGACGGGCATTACCACGGGGGCATTCTGGGTGTTTAATAATACGGGTGTATCTGGACTTTACGTAACCTTGACGAACGGGACTGCGACATACATGGGAAGCTCGAATGCATCAGTTATCAACATCCCAGGTGGTTCTAGCGTCGCATTGGTCTACGATGCATCTGCGACTAACTATATTGTCTTTTAGAAGTAAATGTTATCCTCGGGAATCAACAAAACAATCAGGTCATATACATCATCATATGTTACTTCATCATCTGCACCCTACCTCGGCTTTTCTCAAGGGGGTAACCAGCTATGCTGCGATGGAGCTGGTTTCCTGTATTTTTCATACACGGGTAGTAACTACTATAAAATAAACCCTGTGACTGGTACGACAACAGCTGGTCTTGCGACTGCTTACACTGTTAACGCTATATCTGTTACTCCAGCCGGTGTCGTTTTCTTTGCTAGTGGGACTTCAGTGTATGCTGTCGGTGGTACATATGGATCAACACCAGTTTTATTGTTTTCTCCAAATGGTGGTAGCGGGGTGTACTTCCAGGCGCTTGCGGTCGATTCAACAGGTACAGCAGTATATTGTTACGACGCTGCTCCCTCTGGCTCCAGGTACTTATGCAAGTATACGGCATGGTCGGGAGGAACCGCGACACGTACTGTTATTTCCACAGCCGACGCGGGTTCTAACGGATATGGATCAATTGCCGTAACAGACGGAGGAATGGTGGCGACGGGATCAGGTGCCCTTTACGACCCGATCGTTGCGACATGGTATGGACCCATAAGTGCCCTTGATCAGACCTACATTATGCTCTCGGGCGCCGCGTCTCATGCATACGGCGGACTGGCTCTAGATTCTGATATGAGCCCAGTGTATGTTTGCGGTGGCACGGCCTTTGCAAGTCCTCCTAATAACGCCGCCGCCAGTCTACTAAGGTTTGTAGCAGGGGTTAGAAGTAGTGGAATCAGTATACCAATTACAGCATGGTCGCCGTACGGCATAGCCATACACCCATACACACGCGCAATTTATGTAATCTCTCTCGGACTTGCAACGCGCGACGACAGCAAGCTCTACATAATTACGCTTACACCTCAATACTAATCCCCCGTCACGCTCACCCGCACACTCCCCGCAGGCAGGCACCATGCGAACGTAACGCCAGCCACCTGAGACTGAAGAGCAGCCACAGAGTCCGCAAGACTGGTTCCCGTGAGGTAGGTAATGTAGTCCGTAATCGGACGCTCGGTTCCGTCAATGCATACTGCAGGCGGTTCGACAGCCGCCGATAAGACCACATATCCAGCGGGAAACCCAAGACCTGCCCACACATGGAGCTTGTCCACAAGACCATTCTGCGCCGTGTCGAACATGGCCAACAATGCCGTCTTATCCGCAGCCTCCTTGGCTGTACGTGCCTGCACACTCTCCTTCAACGCATCCAGAGTAATCAAGGGTGTGGACATTTGTCTAACCCCAAGAGTTTTCACTAGACACTCCAGACAAGAGTATATGCCTCCAAGAAAGCAGTTACAAGAGGCCCCGGTGGTGTTTTCATTACGATTGCCCCTAGAAGAGCATGTGCCGACACCCGCAGAAGGCGGGACCAATTACTCCGATATCCTGTCGGCCGTGGAGACGTCCAAGGTAGCAGAGCGGTTCAATACGGATACGATGCGAGAGATACTGGCCCGCACCAAGAGCCCGACGTACTCCCCCACCACCGCTTGTTTCTGGTGCTGCTCGCCCTTCTCGTGGAAGGCGTGTGTGCTTCCCATCTCCTACGACGCGTACGAGAACATGTATGCGTGCGAAGGCCACTTTTGCTCTCCCGAGTGTGGGCTGGCCTACTTGTACGCTGAGCCTGGATCCGACACGGCTCGCTGGCTTCGTCACTCGTTGATGGTGGACATGTACCGTGCTGCCTTTGCGACCAAGGAGTTGACTCCTGCGCCGCCTCGTGCCGTGCTTCGCATGTTCGGAGGTCCGCTGGATATTGAGCAGTACCGCGAGTACCTGACGTCCTCCGATGAACTGGTGACGGTTCAACTGCCTCCGCTCCGTCTCCACGTGCCGACGATGAACGTGCAGGGACCTGCTCGCGACGTCAAGAAGTTCGTGGCGCTGTCGCAGGATACAGTGGACAAGGCGACCAAGGAGTTGCGCCTGCGCAGGACCAAGCCTGTTCACTCGGCTGCGGCAACACTGGACAAGTGCTTTTCATGATACCCTACAATGGAAGGCCGCATACCGCAGGGAACGATTACCTGCGAGCGCAGTAACCAAGCCCAGACAGCAACCTCGCAGCAGCGGGGTGCTGTCCCGCAAAGCATCTACTCGTCTCGCATGGACTCGGTCATTCACCACGTGACAACGCTACCCGCCATGAAGAGCCTGTTGTCCGTTACGCACCACGACTACCTGCCCCACGAATACGACGCTGTCGTACTGGAGCCCGACGTGTACTTCCAACTCAACGATCTGAAGGTCGTGGACGGACACCTGGATACCATCAAGTTCGTGCTGTTTTGCTTTGAGCACGATGTCCAGCACCTGCAGGAGTTCGTGGACAATTGCAATGCGGCCTACGAGCGCCGCATGGCCAACAAGTTGGGCTTGCACCGCTACTACTTTGACCAGATGGTTCAGTCCAAGGCAAAGGGTGTGCAGAACCCGCTGCCGTCTACACACCTGGTCTACACCAAGACCAAGTTCGTGACGAACAGGACGTTCGACAATGTCTTCTTTCAGCAGAAGAAGCAGGTCCACCACCGCACCAAGTTCTTCCTGGAGCGTCGCGACTGGTACGACCGCAAGGGCATTCCGTATACAATGGGGTTCATGTTCCACGGCCCGCCGGGCACGGGCAAGACCTCCACCATCAAGGCCATTGCGAATGAGGGTCACCGCCACATTATCAACATCCAGCTGTCGGAGATCAAGTCCAAGCAGCAGTTGCAGCACCTGTTCTTCAACGACGAGATTCACGTGCACAATGGTATCAACCTGGAACGCTACACGATTCCCGTGTCGGAGCGTCTGTATGTGATTGAGGACATTGACGCAATGGGCGATGCGGTCCTCAAGCGCGAGTGGAAGAAGCCGCAGGTGGTCAAGAAGGACGACCTGGAGCCCTTCATGCACAAGGAAGAGGAAAAGGACACTCTGGACCTGTCGTTCCTACTCAATCTCTTGGACGGAACGCTGGAGGCCAACGGTCGTATTCTCATCATCTCCACCAACTTCCCCGAGCGCATCGACAAGGCACTCATCCGCCCCGGGCGCATCGACATGATTGTCCACTTTCAGAAGTGCACGTTGGCCGTGCTGAACGAGATGGTCAGTTCGTTTTACGACAAGGAGGTGGCCTTGACAGACGTGAATCTGGACGGCAAGTGGGCACCTGCGGAAGTCAACCAGATTCTGTTTCGGAATTTCGAGGACCCTGACGCAGGAATCAAGGAGCTAGTGGAGTTGGCAACGCAAGACCTGTACGGGTTCCAAGATACCGAGTGACCAGCACGAGCAGGTTGTTCACGTAGTCCATGACATGTCTCTGGTTCGCGGGCGAAATCTGTGCCCACATGTCCTTCATCTTGCGTATCACGGGAATGATGGTCTCGTCCTTCTCGTACTCCGCAAACTCATACTTCAGAAAGAAGTCGGCGTTACGGGTCTTGATGGTATCGGCAAACGGAAGGCAGTGCGTTTCGATGGCCTCGACGACCATTCGAGGATTGGCCACCTTGGCTATCTTGAGATTCTTCAGGTACACGGGAAAGTCCGTGTCGTTCGGAAAGACGATGACCAGTTGCTCGATGAACGACTGAAACTGATCAAAGAACAGCTTCAACAGCTGGCTTTGAGACATTGTGTGTCTACGTTACTTCCGTGAAACTCCCTTGAACTCGTTATCCCGCTGCTTCTGCAGCTGCTCAAGACGAGACCCGAGATCATCATTGCGCCCCGTCTTGTCTCCGTCGTAACTCTGCTTGGTCGTCGGTTCAGGGGCACCTGGGGGAGGCGCAGGACCGCCGAGGAACGTATAGTGCAACTGGTCGGACGTTGCAGCTGACTTGCCGTCCCAACTCGAGTATGCATCCGAAAAGCCTCCAGCCGTACCAAAGGACCATGATTCGAGCGAGGCCGTATTGGGGGCACCCGGTACCGTGCCTGCACCAGGCGTCAGTGCGGGGGCACTTGGCGGCGTGGCCGTCGTCGGCACTTCGCGGCGGCTTGACACGGGCTTGGCAATGTATCCAAAGATGGCCTGACCGACAAAGACGTCCTTGGTCTCGGGGACATACAGCGTGGGGACCTTCTGTAGAAACGGCGGCAGTTCGTTCCGCTGCTTGCCGTCAATGGAATACAGGCGACACAGGTCCTGCTTGTTCAATGTCTTCAGCGTGTCCAGAATCTGCTTGCTGTGCGAGCAACGTCCACTGTAGAACAGGATTGGCTGGCTCATTGCGAACAAAGCCGATAAAAAACGGAAAGAGAAACACGCAGCCAAGAGTAAGCATGGAGAACCTCAAGACGTCCTTGGACGGCTACCGTATCGACTTTGAACTGAACAAGGTTCCCATTCCTCTCGTGAATGGACTGCGTCGTATCCTGCTTGCAGAGATTCCGACCGTCGTGATTCGCGACGTCGTAATTCGGACCAACACTACGCAGTTGAACCACGAGATGCTGAAGCACCGAGTTACCATGCTACCTGTGAATGTCCACCCCTCTGAGGTGGGCGTGATCCGTGATACGAAGCTGCGTCTGCACTTTGACCCCAGTCCCGAGGTTGACCGCATCGTGACATCTGACGACTTTGTGGTCTCTGGTTCGACTCGCAAGGACGTGCTCCTCAAGGACCGCGACCTTGGAACCCCGATGCTCTTCCTCAAGTTGAATGTGGGTGGCAAGCATCCCGAGGATTCACTTCATGTCGAGGCAACCCTGGGCGTGGACGAGTCGGGTGGGTCGCAGGTCTGTGTTGCGACATTCAAGAATCACATTGACCCTGAGCGCGCCAAGCTGGACCGCGATGCCTACCTGATGCCCGAGAAGGGTAACCAGGATCCCCGCATCTTTGACAACCACCTGATTCAGCGGTCGTTCGAGCAGGATGAGCGCGGCCGTCCTACGCGCTTTGACTTTGCGATCGAGAGCATTGGCGTAGTGCCTGCGCGGGACCTGCTCAAGACGGCTGTTGAGGTGTACCAGCACAAGGTCACCGAGTTCCTGAAGGAGCCGATTGCCAAGAACGACGAGGGCATGTTCGTAGTGGAGTCGGTGACCGAGGGACACACACTCGGTGCACTGGCACAGGTCCTGATTCTGGACTCGGGTCTCGTGGACTTTGTCTCCTACGACCCCGGACACCCACTGGTTCCCAAGTTGACCCTTCGCTTCCGCACCAAGGTCAAGGCCGAGACCGTACTGGAGCGCTTCCGCACGGACGCGATGGCTCTGTTTGAAAGCATTCTTAGGGGTGTATAATGGATGAGTTCTTCACCTTCGAGGCCAAGGATGTTCAGGTCCTTGGGGAGGTGGTCTTTGACGAAGAGACCCAACGCCCTGCTGCGACACGATTTTACACTCTGGACGAGCAGGTCTCGGACTCCTACGAAAAGATGGTCCCGCGAGAGAAGCGCGTAACCAAGTTTCAGTTGAAGGAGTTGGAAAAGCAGGTCGAACGCTACCGTGACTTGTACTCCTCGTACATTAGTCCAACGGCCGAGGACTACATGCTGCAGGAGCCCAAGACTCGCAGGGAGTTTGACTGGATTTTCCCTGTATACGGGAGCAAGGAGCGGGCAGCGTACGACTGGGGCGAGTGGCGGTCACTCTTTGCGCCCACCGCAATTCGTCAGCCCAATGCGTATCCTCGCATGGTAGCGGCTCTGCCTCATCCCTACGAGCGCACGGATCGCGGGGTTCCGTACCCCGTGAACAAGCCCCTTGAGACCTACGACCACGAGGGCAAGGAACCCTACCGTGTCCTTCCCACCTTTACCACCACGCGGACCAAGCGCAATGAAGACGAAACCATTACGCTGGTGCCAAACCCCATCGAGGGCACGGACGACGCGTTGCGGTTCGTAGGGTACTACCTCAAGAAGCGTGGTGTGGATATTCCCGATCCCCAACCCGACCACCCGTTCTTCATGGACGACAAGCCCAGGTACATTGAGACGCAGGCACCCCTGTCCGAGGTCGTTCCTGAACTGGAGTCGGTCATGACCCACGGAGTCAAGCGGACGACGGATCCGTACACGGAAGGCGCCAAGTACCTGAAGGTCTACGACATTGCTCTGTCCTCCATTCCGTGGTTACTGTGGAAACAGCGATTCCCTCCCGAGCCCGTGAACAACGATGTCCCACCGCCTGTAGAGTTACCGTTTCCCGAGGCAAAACAGGATGCGCCTTCGCAGAAGTTGACAGAGCAGTACGGCGTCCAGTATTTCCCGGGCATGTCGTCTCGTCTGTGGCTTCAACAGCGGGAAGACGCGGGTGCCTTGGTCGCCACGATGCTGTTGTCCAAGGCGGCCGACGCAGGTGTAGCGGCCATGTTATCCAGCGGCGAACTCGGTGAGATCGTCTTGCCTCCAGCGGACCCGAGCCAGTGTGGACTCGATGATGTCCCGTTTCAAGAGTTCCTACTTCGCGGTATTCTGCGAAAGACCAAGGACGTGGTGTGCGTGCCCTTGGATATCGTGAAGCAGGAGCGCCATCAGATTGGGTACAAGGGCCGCAAGCTTTGGAAGGACTCGACGAGCAATGACGTCTTGATGCCGACCATTCGCGCCTTGGCGGCCGTCAAGCCTCCTCCTCCGTCTGTGAAACCACCCACCTTGTCGAAGTTCGGGGCTCAACCGACGTCAGCCCTTCGCCAACAGGTCTTGGCGGTAATGAACGATCCTCAACGCCTTCCCGAAGACAAGGAACAGGACATTCAACTCCTGCTGCAGACGGCCATTCATTCCAAGGAACAGTATACGGACAAGGAGGGTCTGTTTGTGCTGTGTGATCACGCGGTGTCTATTCTTCAAGGTGACCTGGCAAAGGATCGCCTGGGGTTCTATCGGACATGGACGGCCATTGAAGACGGCTCCCGGGTCTGTCGCGTATGTGGAGAGCAGGTGACCACCGATGTCCTTGTCGACCAAGACGAGTTCACAGAAGAGGGCAGACTGGCCAAGCACAATGATGCGCTAGGGCAAGTACTGGTTGGACGGATCGGTGTGGACGAATACACTCGCGACCTTCGCAGCATGATGCCATTGTTCGCCATGACCGATCCTTCAGATGCGACGGCCTATCTGCTACTGTCTCTTCTCCAAGTGCTTCCTGATCCTGCACAAGTCACACCCGTCCTTCAGTTTGCCCGCACCATCTCCACTGCCCTCGCAAAGACGGATTCGGATGCAACGCGTCGTGCTCGTGGTACAGTGGGAATTGCCGCCGCCGCCGCCCTCCTGCAACTCCATCTTCCTGCACTGACGCCTCGTCGCTCGTTTGGTCCTCGTCCCTTGATGTTGGACGGCTATCCCCGTGACTCGGCCAAGGCAGAGGGCTTTACGATTGCGGACTCGCTGCTGCTGGTTCTTCGCAAAACGTTCGAGGCATTCCCTACCTCCTTTCAGGGCCCGTCGTTGCCCGTGCTTCAGTCGGTGATGCACGAAAACAAGACCCTGCGGACACAGGTGTTGGGTCTGCTCCCGAAGTTCGTCAAGCAGTTCCCTACACAGTTCGAACGGGCCAAGGCAGAGTTTGGTCTCCGACCGCCCGCGCCGCAACCTGTCATGATGATTCCAGTGGTTCTACCCCCCACAGAGATGGGGCGTTTTACGCGGTTCAGTCCGTGTTCTTCGTTCCGTCTTACATGGATTAGCAGGATACTGCCAATGTCTCGTCAACCCACAGTGGAGATCCGTGCAGGACTGACATCGTCTCCCCTGTCTCGTCGTGTTCGCGAATACCCCTCTGTCCGTGCCGTACCTGCTGCCGTACCCGTGTCCGAGATTTCGAAGCGACTGAAGATTCCGATTCCCACACGCATGGGCATTGAGCCCACCGACTCGTGGACCGTGAATTCCCTGCTGATTGCTCGTCTGAGCGCAATTGCTCAGATTGCCACACCTGTTGCGGACATGGATCCGACCGCATCGCCCGACCTGCTTCGCGATATCACCAAGGGGTACCTTCGCGAGATACTGACAGCCAATTGCCGCAGACCCCGAGAAGCGGCGTGTATACGACGACGTGCGTGCAAAGGACGTTACGCTGTATGCATTGTTGGCGTCGGTGTCTGCTGCCCGGACAGAGACCAACACCCTACGTGCCAAGGAACGGCACGCCTTCACAGACCGACTGCGTGCCATGACAGACTCGGACCGCGAAATCACCAAGCAGTTGTTGGACCGTGGATTGGCTCCCTTTATTGTTACTGTCGCAGACCGCGACATGTTTGCCCAGCAGCTCGAGGATCAGATTGGAAGTGCGGCAGACCGTGGAGAAGAGTACGAGGAAGAAGAGGCGCCTGCCGATCCAGCGGCCGAGCGCTACGACCTCAACGGAGACGACGCTGTAGTGGAGGATGACAATGTCCCCCCGATCGGTAACCGCGAGTAGTTTACACCGTTTCGGCCCATACTAAGCATGCCGACTCCCTCCACTCGTCTTCTGCAGCTGCACTTCATCTACAAGAAGGACATCCCCGACGACGAGCTCGTCGTGGAGCGCGTTGTCTCGACACCCGACCTCGCAGAGCCGCTGTTCAAGGTTGTCTTCTCCACCCGCACGAAGCAGGGTACGGCGGTGACGTATCGTTCGTACCTGAATCGTCAGCGTATGGAGACCTATCTGTATTCCATCCTGGAGAGCCTCCGCGCTGACACGGACCCGTTCGAGACCCTCCAGGTCAGCAGCAGCGTGCACCCGAGTTTCATGTACAAGGTGGATGAGATGAACTGGGAGATGCGGGGCATGATCATGGATGTGATGATGACTGCGGTTACGAGCGACGTGGCCCGTGTCCGCGGATAGAGCAAAACGAATTAGACACTCATACTCAAACACAACTCATGCTGACCCTTCAGGGATATCAAATCCCAAAGGACCATCGTGAAGCGATGCTGAAAAAGACGTTGACCGTCCGCCCCTTCTCCATCGTCAAGCCGCAGTTTCAGCCCAAGTACAAGGTGTGGCACGAAGACGCCAAGTCCCTGTATCTGCCCAAGCACTTTGGGATTGAGCGATACGGTCAGGTCCCCGAGCGTGAGGTGGCCAAGACAGCTGACGTGCACTGGCAGTTTGCCGGGTCCATTCGTCCAGCCCAGTTGCCCGTTGTGAACTCGTTCCTGCTCCCCGAACCACATGACGGCATTCTGTCCCTCCACACGGGAGGCGGCAAGACGGTCTGTGCTCTGTACATTGCCTCTCGGCTCAAGGTGCCGACGCTGGTCGTGGTCCACAATACCTTCCTGCGCGACCAATGGGTGGACCGCATTCGGGCCTTCCTACCCAAGGCACGGATTGGGCGTGTCCAAGCCGACGTCGTGGATGTCCAAGACAAGGACGTTGTGATTGTTATGCTCCAAACGCTTTCCATGAAGGAGTTAAATGGTAACCTCTTCGCCCCCATTGGCTTGGTTATCGTTGATGAGTGTCACCACATTGCTTCTGAGGTGTTTGTGCAGGCGCTTCCCAAAGTCACGTCGCGCTACATGCTAGGGTTGTCGGCAACTCCCGAACGCAAGGACAAGTTGATGTTCGCCATCCACTGGTTCCTTGGACCCCTGCTCTACAAGTCCGACACCGGGGATTCCGTGGACACTCAGGTGAAGGTTGAGATGTACGAGTACGAGAACAACGACCCCGAGTTCAATGAGATTGTCGTCTCGTCCCAGGGCATGGTGTCGGTGCCCATCATGGTAAACAAGTTGACTGCGTGCGAGGACCGAACGAAGTGGCTGATTCGTATTCTGGCCGACGTCGTGGAGGAGGGACGGCAGGTGCTGGTGCTGTCGGACCGAGTGCAGCACTGCAAGGACATTCTGGACGGACTGCCGTCTGACCTGAAGGAGCAGGCGTGTATTCTCAGCCAGGCAGTCAAGTCCGAGGTGCGCACGGAGTACTGCAAGACCAAGACGATTCTGATTGCGACGTACAGCATGTGCAAGGAGGGATTCGACGTCCCCACCTTGAACACTCTGGTGATGGCCACACCACGACCCGACATTGACCAGATTGTTGGGCGTATTCTGCGTGTAGAGAAGGCAGGGCGGGCTGTGCATCCGCTCATTGTGGACATTGTGGACCCACAGTTCAAGCGGCAGTTTGGTGCGCGGAATACGCTGTATAAGAAGAGGCAGTATCGCGTCACTCGAATGCTCATGCCGTCTTTGTCGGCACGTTCAGCTTCGGGGTCGGTGGAGGAGGACTCATAGGCGCTGCATGTCCGCCCAGTTCGTTCGCCGAATCCACGAAGATCTCAATCTTGTTGAGTCCGTTGGTCTCCTCGGGCTTGGAGATGTCGTTGTAGCGCTCCATCCGCTGTGCGAACTCCTTGGCTATCGACCCAGGAATAGGCGGACTCAGTTCCGCCAGACGGTCGTATTGGTCCTTGACATACTTCAGGAAGTCGCCAGGCTGCATGCGCTCATCTCGGGGCAGACGCAGTTCCACGTTGATGAAGCGATACAATTTTGAGTAGTGAATCGCCGACATGCGGTGACCCTCCGAGCGCTTGGCCCACGCAAAGTAGGTGCCAATGGTGTTCAGAACGCCAATCACAAGTGAGCCCACGCCCAGCGCAGTGGCCGCCAGTTGGTGGTCCGAGAACAAGCTAGACGAGCCAGCGTTCAGAAACGCCACTGCACCTGACCCCACAATCACGGGCAGGTCGATGTAGACCTTGCGGCGAGTGAAGATGCTCTCTGCCTTCTTGTGCATGATCGCCAGACCGTTGGCCTTCTCGCCTGTCTGGGCAAAGTACTCTTCCAGCGATATCGTCCAACTGATGCGTTCGCCAATCTGGGTGGAGGTTCCGGAGTCGCCCATTTTTGTTTTTAAACGCAGAGAACAATGTTGTGGCCGTCTAAGTACTATCGCGGCCTGTCCACGCGGCGGAAGGCGCAGCGACACCGCGAATTGACCCGCAGAGCACGGATGTCGTGGAAGAACCCCGCAGCCTACCGCCCGTTCGCAACGGATCGCGGAACACGGCATCGTCCGTCGTCGTATTCTTCCCGATTCCACACCAAGTACCCTGGCGTCACGACATTGCCGCAGATTGCCAAGGCGACGGGCGTGTCAGCGAGCGTGTTGCAAAAGGTGTACAACCGCGGCATGGCTGCGTGGCGTACAGGTCATCGGCCTGGAGCGACGGAGCACGGTTGGGGAATGGCGCGCGTCCATTCCTTCGTCCTCCACGGAAAGACGTGGCGGACAGCGGATGCGGATTTGGCGCGACAGATTTCCTCGCACTAAAGCACAATGCAGTTCAACCGCAACGGTGTCCAGGTGCGCCAATCTCAACCCGTCCGTGCCCTCAAGCGCATCACCCGCGTCGTGTCCATTGATTCTCGCGATCGCGACCCCACAAAGTACGTGATGGTGAACGGTGGTGCGCGCGTCTCGGATCCTGGCGACTATGTCATCTACCTTCCCCGCCCGTTTTCTAACGTGACGCGTATCCGCTTGAAGAACGCGGTCATCAATGCACCTTCGAGCGGCGGCGGTTGGGTGTCGGCAACCGACCAGTACGTGATGATGGGCATCGAAGGTCTGAACCGTATCGACGAGACGGCCCCTGGTGCTGACCGCGCAGGCTATGCGGATTACTCGTTTGCAAAGATCATGAACCCGAACGTCACGTCCCCGACTGCCGCACAGAGCACTGCGGCCATCTTCTACACCGACCAGACGTACGATGAGAACATGACGACGTATAACCCTCCCATTGGCACGCTCGACCGCATCCACGTCACGTTCCGTCGCCATCTGCCGTATGGTGCTTCGGCTCCTCTCAACGCTCCGATTAGTTTCGGAACCGGTGAGAATAGCCTGACGTTTGAGATTGAATACCTCGACAATGTGTTCGAGGACGTCTCATCGTTCGAGACGTTCCTTCAGACCAATGAGGGTATTCCTCGCTAAACGCGCATCGACTTGCCCAGCATCACGAACGTGTCGAACGTGAACAGGAACATCACACCCGTCAGGATGTAGAGGAACATGTCATGGTGCGAGTTCGGCTCGTAGCCCGTCTTGTTCTGCTCCACCATGGCTAGAATCTTGTCCATCTTCGCCTTCATGGAATCATCCTGACCTGTGAAGGCCTCCTGCACAGGAATACCTGCAGGCCGCTGCTTTCCT
>TBL_comb47_HYPODRAFT_10001982_pt1 | contig 25908 bp, 35 predicted proteins | sample TroBogypolimnion_40_FD_10682 | JGI IMG/M metagenome (IMG submission 10682)
AATTTTTTATACTTTCAAAAGATGATAGAGGTAGAGTTTTTTGTAATCACGATTTATACAAATTGCTTAGGGAAGACAAAGGGTTAGTTTTAAATGTAGATTTAGCAAAAGCAGAATACAGAGACAATCTTACAAATGAACGAAATGAAATCGATAGTTTTGAGAAAGAGTCTTTTATTGATGATATAGAGAAACAAGACATAAATTCATTGCTTATGATACATAGGTTTATATCGAGTATCGCTTCTGGAGTTAGACGACCGAGCGACGCGACAGTAGCCAAAGAGATGAAAGAATATCTCACATCATTTCTATCAAGAAATAAAATAAACCTATGACATTAGAAATACAAGACTTCACAGGATTTGAAGCAGTAGCAAAACGTCTTACAGAGCAGAACTTACAAAACGAGGACGGGAAACAAGCAGTATATAAAGTATTACTGCAAGTTTTTAAACATGGTTTCGATCTTGGACGAAACGGAAAGATAAAAGTCGAGGCATAAAGAACTACAAGCAACTCTTTAATGTTGCTTCGAGTTCTAGCCCCCATTCACGCACTGCGTTATAATTTGATGTAGTTTTCACAGCTGTACATTTATCATCATTGCAGTGTCCATTATCAATAGTTGGACGCTCTGGCATAGTGACTTTGCACTTTTGAGGAACATTTATAACGGACGGCATTATCGCCTCATTACTACAAGCTGTAATCGAAGTTATCAATAAAGCGCATAGAAGCGTTACAGTCATTTTTACTAACATTTGTATCCTCCTTAAATAGAGTTATATATCTTGTTTGTATAACTGTTTTGGTCTGTATATCGTGAAGCATTTTTGGTAATGCTTTTATCTTATTTTCGTCTTGTGCATTAGATAAGATAAGGGCATTTTGTAGTTTCAAACTATCCGCGCATGCTGTAAGCTTTTGAATCTGTTGTGCGTTCTCTAGTTTAAGTGCATCTATTTTACCGTCTTTCTCGACTGTAACTACTCCAATAGCTAACATTAAAACCATTATTACATAATATAGGGGGCTTATCATTGTCTATCCTTAATTAAGTACATGAGTATATTGGAAACTGATGCTATCGCCAGCGCATCCAAATATTAAAGAAATTATAACCAAAAAAATTATAACTTTAATTCTCATCATGCATATGTTCCTCTAGCAGCTCAGTTTGTTCTTTTATTTGCTCTCTTACTGCCCTTGCTATTTCTAGCGTTGCCCTTGCTATGCTTGCTATATCTTCTATAGTTTTTTTTTGTATCTCTTCTTGTCGTCCTTGACTTATCATGATTAATGGCATCATAATACCGCTTATTACAGCCAGTATGAAATTTAAAAATGTATAGGGATAGGGGTCTATGGAATTATGAAAATATATATTTCCTATACACCATACAAGTATAAACACACTGAAAAAGATAACAAATCTCCAACTTCCCATCGTGTTAGATGCGATATCCGCCATTAGTTGCCCTATTGTTCTATTATCATTCATTTTGAGTGTGATAGTAATAATTGAGCAATAGCGATCAAAGCCATTACAACGGTAAAAATAAGCGTAGTCTTTTGAGGCACTGACGCTAAGGCATCCTTAAGCAAGCCATTAACTGAAGCATCAATTTTGTTGTGAAGCTCTAAAACGTCCTCGTGTGTAGCAGTTTCCCCAAAACGTTCTTGTAGTTCATTTATGCTGATATCAAGTTTTTCTATACTTTCTTGATGTGACTTTATTTGTGATTCATGATGTTTTTTCCATTCATCAATTGCGCAAAATCTCCCGTAAATTTCCTCATGCTCCATTATTACTATCCTTTTTGAAATGAAATATAGCTGCAATTCCCGCAAAGAACATTCCGGAACCTTGGCCGAAAGCTGTCATATCGAAAGATGCGTGATTGTAAATAACGTGCCAACCCTGCAAAAACACTCCAGATACCCCATATAAAGCGGCTAAGACTTTTGAATAATCAAAAGTTTGATTGTCTACCTCGGTAAATATGTTTTTTAAAAATTGATTCATGATATTGTAATCGTGACTGTTTTGCCACTGCTCCAAGCTTCATTAATCTTTTCATACAGCTTATTAAAAGCGAGAATAGATTGTCCTACATCATCAATATTTATTACTTCTGTACCGCATATTATACATCCATCTGTATCTACGTGAGTATTTCCCCAGTGAATGTAAACTGTTGAGTAGTTTGGAACATTATCAAGCATAGGAACAAATCGATTAAAATGTGGGCTAAAATGTTTAATAAGAGTGTATGTACCTCTCGGTATAGCCGTTTCGTTTTGAACTTTTGCGCTTGGACTAATCTCTAGATGTCTGTCTGTTGGTTCAAGCGTAACACATTCCGCAATTCCATTTACCGACAAAGCCCCTATAGTTGAGTTTGATCCAAACTGATTTCTTTTTAATTCTATATTCATCATTTTACCTTTATATCAACTAAATTTATTTGTGCGCTTGAATCTTTATTCCAATGTGTCGAACCAAATGCACGAACCGCCGCATAAATTAAATCTGTGCGCTCTTCCGATACCCCGTTAAACTCTAGCATCTCTTTAAGCAGTTCATCACATATGTCACGTGGAATAGTCATAGCCGTGTATAGTCCATCATGTATGATTGCGCTACTTAATAAGTCCCCCTCTAATGGGCTTCCGAAGATGCTCCAAAATGGTTTAGGAATACTGCAACCGTCGGTTATGAAACCACTCTTGCAAGTGATTAGATACTTATCGTTTTCATAGGAAAAATCATTTATCAAGCTCCAATTAGTTTTATCGACTTCTTTAAGTTCAACTTCTCCTATAAATTGTTTCATAGTTTTGAAGCCTCATTGAATAATGCTTGAATATCTGAGATATTTAAAGCGGTTGAAATTTCAGAAACAAACGGATCGTTAATATCTAACCCTAGAGCCAAATCCCACTCATCCTGAGCATCTTTATTTGTTGCGAGTGCCTCGTTAAAAGTTGCCCAAAGACTCATAGCTTTTAATTGGCGCATGGCTTGAACTTTAGTAATTGAAGTAACTTGCACTGGTACAGGCTGTGGAGTTATAAATTTACCATCTATAAAGCTATCTCCGATACGAGCCACAAGGTTATCATCTTCGTGTACCTCCTCGTAAGGATGCGCGCTATCTGGATGAAACTGACTTATAAAATCATCATCAGCTATAATTACGTTTATTACAATTCCATTCTCAACTATTGCATATGTTTTACTCATTTTTATTTCTCCTTACCAAAATATGATGACTTTTCCAGAACCACCAGCACCACCAGCAGCATTTGCTGTGCCAAAAGCACCACCGCCTCCTGAACCAGTATTTGCTAATGCTGGTGCTCCATTATGTGATGCTGTAGTTCCACCTAATGCTATTAATCCATTTATTCCTGCACCTCCATTACCACCATTACCACCATTACCAGCACCCAATGCACCATAAGATGTTCCTAGTTTTCCAAATGCTTGAACCCCACCACCAGCAACAACTAAACCATAAGACGATAGTCCACCAATACACCCAGCGATAATAATAGATACTCCTGTGCCTACTATAGATGTAGTTCCACCAATTGCTCCGTCTCCAGTAGAACCTGCTCCACCAGCACCTATTGTTATAGTTAACACTTGCCCTGCATTAGCATATAAAAGCTCAGTAAAATAAAATTCCCCATTTCCACCGCCGCCATTTCCTGCGTAATGGGCTATATTAGAACCACCACCCGCACCTCCAGCTGATCCAATAGCTGCCATGATTAAGTAAACACCAGCTGGAACAGTAAAAGTACCGCTTGATGTAAAGGTTTGATAGTTTTGTGGGAGTCCTTGCATGCTGATATTGCCAGTGCCTATCAGTGATATACTGTTTACTGTCTTTAAATTTGTCAAAGATGCATATAACCCATCAAAGTAAGTTTTCAAAGTAGCTTTAATGTTTGTCCAACTCACATTATTTAAAGCACTTGTAACGCTGTCAAATAAGCCAAATAAGTCGGCATTTACGGGAGTTGTCTTAGATGGTGCATTGTATATATCTGCTCCCGTTCCATCGGTCGCTAAAATTGTTGATGCCGTGGTAGTTGGTAGCGTAGTGATTGTAGAAATTACAAAGTCAGGGCTATAACCGCTTATAATTGCATTGCTTATAATATCTTTTACAACTACACGAGGGTATCCCCAAGTTGATGTTACATCGCCTATTACAATAAATACATCAGTAGTGTTGTAACAGAATCTTACATTCAACTGCGCTGGAGACGTTGAGCCTATGATTGTAGCTTTAGTGTTGTGCCACGTGTGGTCTGAACTTCTCCAATTACCCCCGACATATAGCAAATAATCTATATAGGTTCCATCTGTGCCACTATTTTGAGTAATCGCTATCTCCATACCGCCTGAGAGAGTTTGAGAGTATAGCCCCGTGATTTTAATCTGAATTGCTCCCGTTACCGCCCCGTCTTGATTATAAACCCAAGAGGCAGAATTGCGGATAGAGTGTTGGATATTTGAGCCTTGAAAGTCTGCTATAAGTTGCGCTTTCCAAGCTGTATTGGCTGTATTTCTTACCCATAGTTTTTCTGTTGTCTCATCGTGCCAAGTCATTCCGGCAATTGGAGAAGCAGGGGCAGAGTTTCCACTCTGGTTTGAGCCCAATGTATTATTAGAGTTATTTAGATGTGTTAAAAAATCTACGCCGTTACTATCGGCTATAACTATAGAATTTTGAGACATTTAAACTCCTTTTTGTAAAATTGTATCATAATTAATCACTCCATTGTATAAATTTTAATCAGTATCCCGCACTTAACCAGTTTACTATTCGTGCAACACCTACGCCACCGTTTACAACCTGCACTGTAAAGCCGTTTACAGTTTGAGAAGTTAATACAATATCATCTCCAGCGGTCGCCCCAATTATCGTTATTTGAGTATTCGGTACCCCGTGGAATGGTCTTGTAAATGTTACCGCAGTTCCGTCCGTTGCAACCGATACACTGTTTCCCGTATCTACTCTATCTGGTACATCGACCGACCAAGTGAAAGCACTCACTTGAATATTTGTAAATGAATTTTCAGAAACTAATACTAATCTCATTTTAAAGATTCTTCCGACAAAATCAGACGGTACAAAATCTCTCCATCCAGTAAATATACCGTCATTTTGAGCAATATTGATTTGAGCTTTTACTTGATAACCGCCGTTTATCACTCCACTAATTGAAGATTGAGCAGACACTAAAGTCCATGTGCTAACAAAATCAGATGGATTGAACCCTTGTGCCGAAAATGCACAAGATACGTTACATATTTGAGCCGTACCGATATCAATAATATGTGAGGTTGGAACTTCATAATATCCCGTTTGATTTGTACTTGTTAACTGTACCGTACCTGCAATAATTGCCGCATATCCGCTACAAGTTCCACTCCACCCCGTCGCATCTTCATCGTATGTTACTATTACATTTTTAGGCGGCAGTTGCCCTGCTATTTCTATACTTTGAGCGTTAGTTGAATATATATCCGTATTTGTAGTAGGAAATAGATAATGCGCCTTAATCCAGTATAAACCGTCATTTTGTGGTAAGACTGTGTTTTGTGAATATCTGCCTAAAATCTGCCCACTGTCCCAGCTTGTTCCAACCCTTACCTCATAATCAATCGGCGCACGAAAATCTGTTACTACGTCCCAAGTGATATAAATTGAAGTGTTTTTATAAAAACTATTTACGTTAGTAATATCTGGTAAAGGCGATTGATAATCAGTACCTTTTATTTTATATGTATATGGGGTAACGTCCGCCAAACTTTGTTTAGCTGCTCCAAAAATATTAAATGATGGAATTTTAATGTAAATAGTCTGTCCTATTTGATCGGTTGTAAATGGTACTTTTAAAACTGCGTTCGAGTCCACTTTGGATATCAAGCTCCCTACTGTATGGGTAGCATTTATAGAGTTATAAAGCCCTCTCTGCAAAGGCGATAATGTGTACATATTCGCACTTGTCAAAGTAGCGTTTTGAAAGTTTAAAAGTTCATTATCAATATATAGGAGATTTGCAAAGTTTAAAAAATCTGCACTACTTCCACTTGATAAAGTCGCACCACTCATGAAAGTATTTATTCCGATTGATGAACCGATATCGGACGTTAGCAACCCTTGTGCCGTAGGCGTTGAGATTGTTCCCATAAACGCATAAGACACATTATCATATGACAAATAAACGTCGCATCCTGCCCACAAGTTGCCACCACTTGCCCCAATCCATATCTCTAAACCATTTGATAAAGTGTCAGGCGGTTCTAGTAGCATAGGGGCGTTTGTATTTCCTGCACTTGCTGTATATGATGGCATATACCCACTAGCTGTCTGATTTGGATATAGAGTTGCATTAAGCGTTCCGAATGGATACTCATCAGCCGTGATTGTTAATTTTCCGTCTTTACTTTCTGTTATCTCAGTAATTCGAACTGGAAATTTATTTAATCCCAACCCTGAGTCTGTTATCGTAATGATGTCCATAGGTTCAAGCAAAATATATTTCCAAGATACATCAAACTGATACGTATTACGCACATATAGAGTTCTGTTACAGATAAGTTGAACTATCTTATTCGCTACATCACTGCTACAAATTTCGTGCATCTGTATCGGTTGATTTGGCTTCAGTCCAAATAAGTCAATATTTGCTAAATCATCGTGCATTGCAATAGCAGTATTATAATAATTGCTTCTATCGAGATATTCGATTTGAAATTGATTATAAGCATCGGCGGGGCTTGTTCGTGTAACTTGTACGGGGCTTTCACGATTAATAAAATCATCATCTGTTAAATCATATATCGGTGTAATATTTGGCGTGAAAGTCGCACCGTTTGCGGTTATAGCTGTATCTCCATAAGGTATGATTTTAATCACGCCCTCGCTGTACACCATCTCGCTATTAGTTTCTTGCATAATATTATCGAGTATATTTGTGATTGATGTTTGGCTGTTTAGATAAACGGACAATAATAACCCATTAGCGATACAGTAGTTTGAGTAGTTTGTTAAGTCTCCGATAAATGATGAGCTTATTCCTGCACCTGAATATTGATTAGTTAAAACGTCTATTATTATATCCTTTGGATTTGCATCATACCCGTTAAAGTTGATATTTTTCCCATACACTTCATAATTCATATTTGGCATTGAGCCTGAACCATCCATAGTATAATTAGCGGCACATACATAGGCGATACCTGCATAGTTGAGGGCTTGTGATGAGAAATTAGAAGTGACGTAACCCCAAGGAGATTGAGGATAAGTACCATTAAATAGAGTTAGCCCCGCGCCCGATAATGTTTCAATCGTCTTGCCTTGCCATACCTGACCGATTTTTACTATAGGTCCCTCACAAATAGCGTTAATAATTGAAGCTGTGTAAGTATACCCCGTCGTTACGCTACCGCCTCCACCTTTCCCGCCTCCTGATGATTTTTGAGGATATGCTTGAAAATTTGCATACCATATCATATTGTCGGAAACTCTCGTAGTTCCATAGACTAAAGGCACTGCACCCCCTAAAACAGAGGTATTTACCTGAATACCTGAAAGTGATGTGACCTGCGGTCCAGTTGCTGATTTTCCACCCATTAAAACACACTCCAAAACCCGACTATTCTGTCTTTCAAATCTCCCTCGTCCCATTGAGACATAATTACTCCTACGTCCATTAAGGCATGAACTATCATTTTATTTTCTACATCTACAATGATACCGCTATGAGATATCAATCGACCGAACTTATAAAGTACAATATCCCCATTTTTTGGTTTATCTATTGTATGTGCATATTGCTCAACAAATTTAAAGTAACTTTGCTCGTGTGAGTGCATGTTAAAATCAATAGGATAATAGCCCGTATCAAACTTTTCAACTATTCCAGCGTTACCAAAAACCTCAATAAGTATCTGCCCACAGTCCACACCCGCGCCTTTGACTTTACCCATAGCATGATAAGGAGTTCCTACCCAGCTTTTAGCTTCTTCTACAATTATTTCTCTAGTCATTATCCGATACTTTCGGGGACTGGCACGAATGGCATCCCTCTATAATTTATAAAGTTGTTAAACTTATTTTTACATGTCGTCATTGTTTTGTCACACCCTGCTGATATACTAAAGGTATCTCCTGATTGAGGATTATTGTTGAAAGCATAAGCCACTGTCGCTGTTCCTCCTGAGTAGTTAGATATTGATCTTTTTGCCCCTGCGTTTACACCCGTTAAACAAGTTAAAACTCCACTTGTAAAATATCCATTTGCATTCGCTAATCCGGTTGCAATATTCTTATTGTCAATTAAAGTTGATAAAGTGAAATTTGTAGTAAATGATGATTGAGATAATGAGCATCCAGTGTCATATAAAATATGTGAGCATGGAGCCTGAAAAAGATTTTTAGGCATTTGGATATTGAAATATTCAAGCATACTTTTAACGTCAATTTGAATATATGTTCTATCGCCCGTAATTGTTGAAACTTTTCCAGAAAAAAGTTTCACCACCCCCCCACTCGTGTCTCCCCATGTTGGCATAAATGTTCTATTTAATGTACACAATGCACCATCAAGCGCACCATTAACCGCCGCTTGTGCAAGTGGTATTCCATTTATCAATATATTACTATTTAATAAGTCTGGGAATATTGATATAGAAAGTGAATCAACCGACGTACCTTTTACGAGCTTATAGTTGTTTTTTTCCATTCCTGCAATTGATAAATATGTATTACCACCGTAACTGATATTTATATCTGCTGACGTGAAATAATAAATGCTACCATCTATCAAAGTGAAAGTGTATAAATCTGCCATATAGAAATTATTAGTGGCTAGTAAAGCTATCATAGCAGATGAAGCGGATTTCATAGTTTAACCGACCTTAAAGATATTTTTTTTACTTCATACATATTATACAAGAATTGGTCATAATCTTGCGTATCATCTGTAAATCTACAGCGATAATAAAATGAACCGCTCCATGAGACAACTTGTCCGCTAGTCGGAGCAGTTGTAAAAGTTATCAATCCGTTTGTAATTGTATAGGCTGTTGTTGATACTCCATTTATATAAACAGTAAAATTAAAAGGGTTTTGAATAGGCTCGATAAAATTTCCCATATAGCGTACTAATTGAAAGTTTTTGTTTGTTCCATTCCCTATGCCTATGTTTTGGGAAGTTGCCGTACTGTCATCGGGGTCAAGATATAAGAATGTATCGTATGAGCCTTGCATTTGATTATAAAACCCTAAAACCGTTGATAACTCATTATTATTCTTAGTTGTCCGTAGAGTATTATAAGTAAGTTGAAAGTTCCATATAGGGAAACTCATCATAGCTGTGCGTGATTCTTTACCGTTTACGGATTGATGAACAACCGTTTTCCATTCTGGCGTTTTTGTTCTCTCTAAATTTAAACCTGCTAGCTGTGGGAATATTTGATTACTCATTTTTAAACCTTTGCGTTTCTATGCGCCATTTTCATAGCCGATACTAAAGCATCTTGATTGTCAATCATAAACGATTTAACGCCCTTTGCATCCATAGCCGTAATATTTACGTTATATGTATGCCCTCCACCTACACCCCCGTTTTTTAAACTCTCTCTTAGTGGTTGAGCGATATGAGCGGGTAATACCATCTCATTTTGGTGTAGCTGAGTAACTGGATTAACGCCGTTTGGAATATCAAAACCACCCGATGCCGAGTGAGATACTTGGCTTAATGCACTGTAAGCACCCGCAATACCTACTCCCACTGTCGCACCTGCTAAAGCCGGAGCCGCTGGACCTGCCCAAGAGTAAGCCGCCAATAGCAAAGTCCAAGCCGCCGCCGCCCCTGCCGCAATACTTGCATAAGCCTCGGCTAAAACCATTCCTATTCTTGCCGTTACTCCCGTAGCCGTTGCACCCGTCTTTACCGTTTCAGTGGTTACGTGAGCCGCCACGACTGTCGCATTCGCCCCTACCTCTGTAGCTACTTTAGCCGCCGCCGCTGTTTTATCTGTTGCCATCTCTACGGCTTTAGATGCGACTTTAGTACCTGTTAAAGTTTGCCAAATAGCTGTTTTTCTTGCCGCTGTAAAAATCTCTAAAGCTATCTCTTGTGATGCCATTTGCACCATACCCGAGAGAATGGCTCTTCCCATATTTCTAAAAGCGTCAGCTAAACTACTTGTTTTCATAATAATAGAGTTTATAGCATTAGCCAAACTGTTCTCCATTATGTTTGAAGCTTGTAGCCATAATCTGCCCGATTCATTTGCCGATTCTCTATTTAGTTTATCAAGATTTTTAAAATGGTTTTTATCGTTAGCTATATTCTTCTCGTTAGCCGCTTTTGCTTGTGTTGAATCTTCGCCGTATATTTTTATTTCTCTATCTAATTCTATTTGAGCCGAAGCATAAGAAGCGTTTTCATAAGCGATATCGTTTTCTAACTTCTCTCTATTAGTGATCTGCTTATTTTGTAGCTTCATTTCATTTATAGATTTATCTCTATCTATACTTTCCTGTTCTTTCCCCTCTGTTTTCTTAGATGATACTGAAGCACTTCCTTTTTTCTCTTCTGATATCTGCTCATCTATTCTTACTTTTAAATTAGCTGATTTATGCTCTATCTCTTGCTTAACTTTTTCAGTTAATTTTCTTGCACCTGCTTCGCCCTCTTGTAGTTTTTTATCCCAAAAAGCTTTCTCTTCAACCAAAGAGACGGCATGTATCTCTTTTTGTGCATCGAGTTCTCTTTGCATCTCCTGAATAGGCGACAGTGACTCCCTCTTTGATTCTTCTATAATGCGCTTATGAGCCTCTTGTGCCTTTGCGATAACTTCAGAGTGAAGAGCTGTTCCGTTTTTAGTTTGAGATATAAGTTTATCCCAATAGTTCGCCTCTTGCTCGAGAGACATTTCTTGACCGCTTTTCTCTATAGCTAATTTCTGAACATTCAAAGCCTCTTCATATTTTGCTATCTCGCTTGATAATCCCTTTGGTTTTTTACCTTTATCTGGATCATCTCTGCTCGTTCCTTTTAGCGTTCCTTCTTTGATATAAGCTTTATCTTTTTCAAGGGCTAAATATGCTTTTTGTTTTTCTTGAAGTGATTTTATATCTTTATCAATATTTACACGCTCGTCTATACTTGCAGTATTTCTCTTGATAGTTAAATCTGAGATAGCTTTTCCGACTTCTGTATATTTGTTTTTTAAATCTGCCAATCTTCCCTGAGCCGTACTTGTATCAATATTAACTTTATTGGTAGTTATATTTTTATTGTTACCGCTTGCTATTTCGTTAGTCCTTTCTTGTATATCGTCAGCGGCTTGATGTATATCTGATAAGAAGCTTTTTAAATTTTGCTTTACGTCTGAGAAATAATTAGCCCATTCTTTTTTTGCATCACTGAAATTTAAATGTAATAAATCTTGAAATGAGTTTGAAAGAGTAACTATCAATTGTCCTACACTATTTGCGCCGTTGATGATTGTGCTTGTAAAAATATCCCATACGCCGCGTATGCCATTAACAGACATAGAAATTCCTGCCATAGCGATTTGAAACGTAGTTGCTAGGAATGATACCGCCATTCCTGCGTGTTCACTAGTTGGAGTTAATGAGTCAAAAATAACTTTTAAATCTGTAAAAATTCCATAAGAAAACTCGTACATGCTATTAAGTGACTTTCTAACGCTATCTACCATCTGATTAAAGTTTTTAGATAGATTTTCTTGTAGCGTTACTGCTCCGTCTTTTAACTGTGCAAAAACGTCTTCACTAGCCTTATTTTCTATTTGTTGGATACTGTTTATAACTTTATTTTTAACACCTTCCCAAGTATTTGACTGAGCCTCGACCATAGCATCGTATTTGTTAGCCATGTCGATATAAGCTTGACCCAAATCTCCAACGGCTTTATGTTGAGCTATCCATGCCTCAGTTACACCCATTTCAAGTGATAGTTGTGAGCGTTGTCCAGTCATTAAGTCACGTATTTCAGCACCTAACCGATTCATAGGGATTGATGTAGCTTTAGCAACTGAACCCATTTTCTCGACAAAGTTAGTTAATTGTTCTGTACTCATACCCGCACGAGTAGCGGGACCAACTGAAGCCATAAAGCCTTTCCCAAGTTGTTCGAGTGGGATACCGGTGTTTACAGACGCTTGACGTAACCTATTGAAAACCGACTCGCTTTTAATCATTGCGATATTAAAGTTTTCTTGTTCGTCTGCTACTTTTTTGGTGCTTCCCGTGTAATTAGTATTAGCCGCCAATTGTCCTGCTATACCGATTTTTAACTGTTCGAATTGTGAGTCTACTTCTAGTGTTTGATGAGCAAGTCCGCTTAATGCCTCTTCTAATTTATTTATTGCTTGAAACGCCACATCATAAACAAAGGCAGTTTTTATCATTTGGCCAAGCGACACAAGAGATGACTTAGTTTTCTCTATACTGTTAGATAAACCGCTTCCTAAATCTTCGCCCTTTAGCTCTTGTATCTTGGAAATTACTTGATCTATATTTCCCTTAACATTTGTAATAGATGTTTTAATATGCTCTTGAAATTGTGTTGTTCGTTCATCGAATTTATTAAGTGAGTCATTTTGGATATTTACTAAATTTTGTAAATTTCTTTCAAGTGATTTTAGCTCTGCCTGAGCCTCCATCACGTCGGCGGTTATGTTGATTTCTACTGTATTATCTGCCATTTATTCCTCACTTATCTTTGGTCTAATTTTATCTGAATTGTTTGCTATAAAATCATCTATTGTCTGAACTTTTGGCGGTTTGTATTCAAAGCCTACATGTGCGGCGTGAAGTATGTGCATAGGTGGGTGTTTAGCGTAATATTCGTTCAGTGCTACTATCTCATATAGCGTAGTTTGCTCGTCTATCATCCGTGGAGTCCATCCCGTGCACGCTATTAAATGAGAATAAACTTCTAGCCAATCGACTGGCTCACCGCCTGATTTTTCGCTTTTCTCTAATCCTGACAATTCTAAAACATCGTTAAAAAGTGATACTAATAAACTTTCTTCGATTGACTCAACAAAACCATCTTTTAAATCGGTATGTACTTTGATGAATGAATCTTTTATCGCTGATACTACAATAAATTTATAGTCTATCTCTGCGCCGTTCTTAATGTCTTCAATATCTTTTAATATGGACAAAGTCCGCCCCGTTGAAAGGGCGGTAAGAGTATAAACAAATTTACCGATTATGACTCTTTTTTGTCTCATATTAGTTAGCCGTGTACAACGTAAATGCGTTACCCGCATCATTTGCAAACATAGCTAAATCAAGTTCAGGGATCATAAAATCCTCTTGCTTGAAACTCAGTGCCATTTTAGGAGTAATCACACGATAGAACTCAATAGAAAGCTCTTTACCACCGTGTTGTGTAACGTACATTAAAGAGAAAGTTACAGTTGAACCGATCAGTTGTTGACTATTAGTGATAGTAACTCCCGTAGTCGCTGTATATCTGTAAGAGATTGATACCGCCTTACCTGCATCAGCCGCCGCAAACGTGTAAACACCTACTGCCGAAACTGTGTATTGTCCTACGGTTGGAGTACCACTTGCAATATACTGAAATACTGCCGAACCATCAGCATAAACAACGCCTAGGTCTTGATTAAACAATGAACTATGAGAAACTGTAACCGTATAAGTTGTTGAAGATGGAATCGTACCCGCTTCGCCAGTTGCCGTTAAGATTTGACCCGTAGTTAGAGTCTGACCGAAGAAGATATCATTATATGCAGTCGCATTGATGGTCGCTTGTTTTATTTTCCCTGAAAGTTTGATAGTAGATGTTGCTACATCAATAGGGAATTGAAAAGAACCGAATAGCTCTTTCATGTTTTTTGTCTCATCAAAACTAAAGTCTTGAATTGAACCTAATTGCTTATAAGCCGAACCCGTTACGTTTGCTTTTGCATAAATAATTCCGGGACCAAATACTGTCTGTTGAATGCTCATCTTTTAGCCTTTTATTAAATTTTTAAGATCGTCTTTTGCACGATACATTTTGTTATAGATTTCCGTTTCCACGTTTAACCCGTGAAAGTGTTTTGAAAACCACGCCTCAATCACATCATCAAATTTTCCAACTTCTTCGATGATTGTGTTTTTTGTTTCTTCTACTTCTTTTACTTCTTCATCCATTATAGAACCTCACTTGTTTTGATATTAATAGGTATGATAGCGATAGAATAATCACCTAGCACGCCCTCGACAATCTTAGTCTCGCCCTCAATCCAACAGTGCGAAACAACACCGCCTAAAGTAAATGTACCCGTCATAACATCAGGAAGAAAAACAGTATCAATCTGCGTTAATATATTGTTTATATCCACTGACTGCGTAGTTTTTCTATCCCCTTTGCTATTGAGGTACACATACCAATCGCATTTAAGAGTTATAATTTTCGGCTGTCCTACTTTTTGATATGTGCTTTCCCCAGTTTGGTTTTGGAAGATTGCAGGACATTCGGTAGGTAGGACATCGCTATAAATTTTTAACTTTCTGCTACGAGTTTGTACACCGTTAATTTTGTAAGCTAACGAGAATAGTTTGTCGTATATCGCTTCACGGTTAAGCATAAATAGCCCTTTCAATTGCGTTGTTAATTCTGCTCATAATCATCTCTTCATTTTCTTTTAATGACGATCTCATGTATGAGTGATCTTTATCATTTACATAATGACCAAGATTATATTCATGAACGTAGCCATAAGGAAAACCTCTATCAGATACACCACTAGCGGATAAAGTTCCTATAATCTGATCTCTTGCACTCTCTATACTATCAGCTACACTGTTGCGTAGATTTCCAGATTTTATATTTAGTGCTTGACCTGATAGCTTTTGATCTCTTACATAGTCTTTCAAAAATGCCAAAATTGATATAATCTCCCTTGTTATATTCTCTTCGACCGTGTTAGAAATCTGCCCTATATATAGGATTAACTCTTTATCGCCAGTTACTGAACTCATATTGGGATAACCTTTGTATAATTCGCAAGAAGTGATTTAAAGTCATCTCGTAAGTCTTTTTGAGTGTACGATACCGTTTCCCCGTTTATGACTTTTGAATTGACTCCAATTCTATCTTTTAAGAAATACTTTTGTGCTACTAATTCGATACAACCTTGTTCGACCGCATAAGGCACTGATTGATAACCTGCTTCGTATATGATTTGTACATTACCAGTACCCCTAGGGAAGCGAGAACCTACTAGCCATATACGATTGTTATCGTATCTATAACCGTACTGTATGCCATCTGGTGAAAGCGGTATTGATTGATTTCCGATTGTGACNCTTGTNCACCGATACTATCGGATAATTAGCCGCCATAATCTTATTCGTTCCCGTTCCGTCTCTCATATCGATATAATTCTGAATCGAAAAATCTCTGTTAGCCCATGACTCTATAAAGTCACTCGCCGCATTGATNAANCGATTCAATAAAATATCATCAGTCGATACAAAACCGCCGCTTACATAAGGGGTAAATAGCGTACTATCAATCCCAATACTAAATGTATTTTGATCGATAACCGTTACAACATAAGTGTTTCCGTTGAGTTGTACTGTGCCATTTATACCACTTATCAACATTTGTAAACCGTTTAGTAAATTGTGATTATTAGCAGTAATTACACAAGGATTAGCGAGTGATACACCCTCTATATTTATTCCAGTGTTTACTCCTAAATAATTCTTTACATTTGCAAGTGTTGTTAATGTTGCCATTTTAAGACTCTAGTGGCAAAGTTGGAGCAGTAACTTCGATCTTCTCATTTGCCGCAGTGCATCCGTGAGCAAATAAATCGCTCATCGCTTCATCAGGAGCAGTGACGATACCCTTTTTAACAGTTAGCTCGATACCGTTCCATTCCATCGAAACTGTGCCTTGTGGAGCTCTTAATTGAATCATTGTTTTTTCCTTTATTTAAGTTAATCCCTCAAAGAGAGGGATATTTTTTAGCTGATTGCGATATTCGTAATCATTCCAAACGCTGGCGGGAAGTAGTTTTGTAGCAATTCGCTTACATAAGTACCGTACTCATACTGACGATTTACAAGAGGCCATTCGATAGCATAGTAGTCACGTTTTCTGTGTTTCAATGCAAGAGTAGTCCCTATGTTGTTGTACTTGAAGTATTCCGCCGGTAGGTTTTTACTCATTAAAATAATTGTGTTATCTGGAACATCGAAAGACACGATCACTTTCATTGAGCCACCGACTGGAGATTGAATTGATACTAATTCATTTCCGCCATCTACTTGATGATTTCCGCTTGCATCCATATTGTAACGAACAAGAGCAGATCCACCGTTTCCAACTACTAACTTGCGTAGGTAGTTTTTCATTTTTGGAGATACAATAAGTGCATCTGGACGAGTTTTGTAATTAGAAAGCATTGACACACAAGCATCATTGATTTGAACTACACCCGCAGCACCGTCTGAAGAAAGTCCAGTTCCAACTCCTAACGTACCGCTCGGCATTGTGTAAAGGTATGAACCTGAACCGCTTGTAATCATTGAGTTGATGATACCGTCAAATGCATATGCATCTTTAGACGCATTGTCTGTAACCGCAGATATGTTTTGTGTACCTGCTGCCGCCGCTGTGATGATGTATGAGTTGATTGTAGTAATCGCTCCAAGGACTTCATTACCTACGGTTCCCCAATACCACGCATATCCGAATGCACCCGTTACAGGAGCTACAGAACAAGTGATACTATCAGTTGAGCCAGTTGACCATGTCGGAGATGCTACTAATGATTTAGCGCCATGAAAACCTGATGAAACAGTTGTTGAACTTACGCCAGCATTTGTACGAGTTGTAGTAAGTGCGATACCGTTAGCTACGCTTGATTGTTTTAGCCCTTGAAGAGTTAAAGCAACACAATAAACTTTTTGAGCCGCACCGATTGTTCCGCCCGTTGCTGATACTGAAACAGTTGGTGTTGGAGTTGTACCCAAGTCAAAAGACGAGTTACCACCTAAAATCATAGTCTCTTCATCCATTTGCAATTGGTAAAGGTTAGACTCAACCGCCAACGCTAAAACGTCATCAAATCCCTCTGCAGCTTCATCAGCTTCAAAAGACACATGATCTTCAATCCCGATAGTTGCATAAGTTGCAATTTTAGGAGTAACGANAACTTGTTTAATCCCGCCTCTTAATCCCTCTGCTACACCAATAGCTGTGTTTGCGCTATCAAAAGATGTGATAATTTTCCAGTGTGTCGCAACGTCCCCGTTGCCTTGTGTACGTGGAATCATATCTCTAAGTGGCGTGTATACTGGAACAGCTCTTACTGCTGGACGTTGTAGGTCATAGTTTATTAAGCCTGTTGAAGTGCTAAATCCCTTTGACAACTTATTGTTAAAATCTGAAATCGCTTTGCCTCTTGCTTCTGCGATTAAACTTAATGTAGTGCTTGTTTCATCCATTATGGACTCCTTTATTTTAATAACCCATCGCTTCGCGACGTGCTTTTTCGATTATTTCAAGTTGTGAAAGTTGTTTCTCACTTTTTTGAAATTCATCACCGCCTCTGTCTACTACTCTCAAAGTTGCCTTATCGAGTGGTTGAGCTTCTAACTCTTTCACTCTTTTTGTAAGGGCTTCGATTGTAGATGACATTTTTTCCATTTCTTCGAGTTCTTCAGGTTCTTGTGCTGATTTAGTCACTTTCTCTTTCTCTTCTTCTTCGTCGTCGTCAATGCTTCCATGCATAGATTTACACATTTTTTGGATAGCCTGGGCGTGTGAGTGCATATCTTCAAGGTTCTTTTTGTTTTTACTTGAAATTTGTTTACCCGCTTTTTCTAACTCTTCGTTTTCGTTTTCGTTTTCGTTTTTACTTTCCATAATCTCAGATGATATAAACTCTTTGATTTTTTCAGCTGCATCTATCAAAAATTGAAGTTGTTCTGTCTCATCTTCGCCCTCTTCTTGTGCTTCGTACATTTCGCACTCAATAACCCAAACAAGTTGTCTAAGAGCGTCCATAGCCATTGAAGCATCGGATATCTCTTTGGTATCGAAAGACTTTTCTACTTTCTCCGCAGATAGTGGTCCCTCTTTATCAATCTCTTTTTTCCACGCCGATACAATTTTAGCTTTGATTGCTTTTACGTCCTCTTCGCTGTATTTATCTGCGTTTTTCTTTTTATTGATATAGTTCCACGCTGCACGAATATGCTTTTCAGTATCTATCGGGTACTTATTGTTTTTTTCGTCCGCAAACTTAACATGGCCATACTCTTTTTCTCCCTCTTCGGGCTTTACGTCTTCACGTTTTTCTGTCTTTTCGACAACTTCGTCATTAACTTCGTCCATCAAATCCTCCTTTTCAGATTTTGCCAATAATATTTGAGCCTCTTTGTTTGCAGGTTTATTTACAAGAGAGATCTCATTAAGTTCTAATTCATCAATGATATTGCTATCATCTTCATTACGCTTTAGAATAGTGCCACCGATTGAAAAGCCTTTGTATATTCCACCATTTACCTTAGCGATAGCATCTTTATCAGTTACAGTTGCGGTTATATACGTCTTACAACTATCATCACACGATTGTGTGTGTTCTGACACTACACCTGCATTTGTGTGCTCTTTGTGCATCTCTTTGAGTTGTCCTCCCTTTGCAAAAAAGTCGGGTAGTGCATTCGCTAGTGTTTCAGATGGTATGATATCCCCGTCTGTATCTTGTGCATCACTTGAAGCAATACCATATAAGGTAAGGCTTCCATCCTCGTTGGCTACGGTTTTAGCTATTTGTGTATAGAAATTCATTTCTCAATCCATCGCATCATTGCAGTTAAGTTTGTAGCAACGCCAGACTTGTTATATCCATAGACGGCATAAATTTTATTTGGTGCTAGATTCCATTTTTCAGACACGCCGTAAGTATTTTGTTGTTGAAATGACGTAGAGCTATTCGCATAAGCCGCAACGGGAGTCAATACAGTTCCAGTTATTGAAGTAAGCCCGATATTCATTCCTATTGTTAATCTTGACGCATAATTTTTATCATCCCTATTATGATTGACCGCTACCATAGGCACTGATGTACCGCCCGTAATGACGGCATCTTCATAAAACGTTATGTCAAATGGTGCGTGGTCTCCAAAAATTGCATAACCTTTCATTACTGTTTTGACGTCTGTTCCGCTCATGAATAAAGCAAACTCTGCGCCTATCGGTATTTGATACGAGCCATTAGCGACTGCCGAAAGCTCAAACGCTTGACCGTAGTCAACTGCTTGCTCCCACTCTGTCATTGTTGGCGCTGTCTTTTGTATTCCCATTTTATTTATCTCCTTCAGATACTAATTCCAGAATATGTGTACAATTAGGATGGGCTGGTGCGTTACCAATTCCCCCAAAATTACTATCGATCGGGACTACACCCATAGCCACCGCTTCATCACACTCATCACATTGCCTACTTTTTGATGTGCGTACTTTCAAATATCTTTTTCCGATAACCTCATCACTGTTCTGTGCAAACTTTAGCTTTGCCGCTGTGTCTGCTTGCGCTAGCTCATAAGTAGATATAGTTTTTGCTCTCTGCTCGCTGAACGCATAATTTGTTTCAAGTTCTTTGGCTAAATCTTCCGCACTTAAATCGTTCTCGATAGCGTTGATAATGTCAGCCTTAATCATATTCTTTGTGCTTTCGTCAAGCTTAGTAATCAATTCAGCGGAGTTTTGTTTAGCATATTCGATTGCCTCTTTTTTAATCAGTTCATTGCTCATCGCTTTAGTATCGCCGATATGTTTCACTTCTTTATCGATTGAGTTTATATATTGAATTCTCGTTGCAGTTTGGATAGAGTTTACTAAATCGCTGAGACCTGCAATCATCAATCCGTTGAGTAAATCGTCTGCATTGTCTGAATCATTGTAATTATCTTTGATATAGTAGATTACTTCATCTCTTATCTCATCTAAGTAGTCTTGCGCATCGAGAGTTTTTGCATATTTTTGAATTGTCTCATCTTCATTAACCGTTACGTTTGTAGGAGGTGGCAATAGTTCATCATCCGACAACGGGTCAAGTCCTCTTGTTTTTCTTACTTCGTTGACTGTAGCTGTCATATTACGGATATTCATATCATCTATTTTTGCTTGTACTTCTGGGTCTACGCTATTCTCTGTAACGAAAGAAAATACGATATCTTTATAACCAAAATGATTATTGATGATATAATCAATTAAAGATTTTACATATATTTTTAAAGGAATAACCCCCTCTTCATCTGCCGTTTGCTTATTAACTTCTGCGGTCGCTCTATTTGCTTGCTGTGCAAATGCCTGAGGCGATACACTGAATACATAACATACGATGCGTGCTAACCATTCGTCAAATTTATCAGTAATAGGGTTTTCTTTAGTTGGATTAATTGTAACGCCGTGAGGAGTAAATATAGCGTGTCTGCGTTTAGCTGTGTTACCCTCTAAAATGCTATCCCAATACTCTTGGAACAATTTAATATTTTCGAGTGTCCAATTTTCAGGCGTTGACATAATAGCGGACGGAATGTTTCCCTCAGTATAGTATTGAAGTTGTGATAGTTGACGTTTGAGAGCGATATTAACAGTCATAAGTATTTGTTCTACGGGGCTAAACCCGTAAAGCTTATATGAGCGTTTATTTCGTGGTCTATAGATCATCTCTTCTTTAGTGTAATCTACAGCAGGAACACCGTAGAAAACAGCTTGATAACTTGCATCAGGCGGATTAGGGCTTCTACCCTTATCGTCAATAAGTATTTTTATTGAAGCACCATCAACTATTTCGAGAGCGTGGATATCTCCACCAACTGTTCTATTAACATAAAGAGTCGGCGCATCTATTACAAGTAGGTCATCTAGTAAAATTCTTAGCCATGTTGCCCAGTCGTTTTCTTTGTCTGGATATGTAAAGAATTCTTTCAATGCTTCACATCTTGCATCTGATTCGCTACCATCTTTCATATTAAAATCAAAGTCTAATATACAAAGTTGGTCTTTACGTGTTTCAATTACAGCACGAAGAATATCAAGATTTTCAGAAAGCCCACGCAATTCTTTGGCGGTCACGTTCTCATTTTGTCTAGGGGTATATTGTAGGTTTGAGCCTACTTGATATGCAAATTGTCTCCCAAATGCTTGTGTCTGTGCGACTGCATCAATTGGTTGTGCTGGAGTGAACCATCCCGAAGTTGAAACCGATTTAAGATTCTTTTGCAATCTTTGTGACTTGCGATTTTTGCTCATGCTGAAATTATAGCATGAAAACTGATTAAATTTTATACAATTGAGTGATTATTTTTTTATCATTGACTTATAGTAGTCTATAATTGCCGTTGTATCGTTATTAAATCCCATTAATTCTTTTATAGCCATTGCGGTTGTGTCGACCTGATCGTCATGTTTAGCGTTGGGGAATGATGCGTGTTCGGTTAAGAAGTCTGCCATAAAGTCGGAACTATTTGGAAGATGGACATAACCACTCTCGACGAATGCTACCACCTCTTGTACTCTTGTAACTTTATCAGTGCTGACCTGAACTGCAACAATTGGCAAAGATTTATTTCTTCGTAAATTTTGTATAAGTGCCGTACCACTTGACTTATCCTCTATTAAAACTTTTGACGGTTTCCATTTCTCGTACTCACTTATAGCCATTCTCTCTAAGTCTGGCATCTCCCATTTTCCACGTGTGATATTTATTAGATAAAGCTTGTTTTCGCTTTTACCCCATGTAGCAATTACTGAGAAGTCATTAAGCTCTTTAGTTTTTTGAGCAGTATCGAGTGTTTGTATAATTATGTCATAACTCGGCGGTTGTTCAATGTAATACTTCCACCATTCAGTTTTTATAATCCCCCCTCCAAGTGGCGTAGGTCTGCCTTGATAAAGTGATTCAAAGTCAAACGTGCCTATATTTTTCTTAATGCGCTTAAGAGTATCGGATGAATATTTATTATCCCACAGCGCTACGTCTCCCTCATTGAGCGCGGGAAGATGTACGACCGTCCAATTTTCAGCAAACTCTCCTCCGTTTTTCTGTTCCTCCAATAATCTTCCTACCAAATCGTCGGAATGCCAACGTGTCATGACTAAAACAACAGCTCCGTTTTTCTCTAAACGTGTATAAGCTGTTGAGGTGTACCAATCCCAAATAGATTGACGTATCGTGTCACTGTTTGCCTCCGCTCTATTTTTTATAGGGTCATCAATAAGCAAAACGTGCGCGCCTTTACCAGTAGCAGCTCCGCCGACACCTGTTGCGAAGTATCCGCCCGTGTCGTTATCTAAGTCCCACTCGTTTTTGGCTTTAGATGATTTACTAATGCCTATTTCAAATACATTTTGAAACTCTTCGCTTGTTACGACATTACGAGCTTTTTTGCCAAAGTCACGAGAGAGATCGGCTGAGTAAGTAGCGGCTATAATTCTATTGCGTGGATTTCTTCCGAGGTACCACGCTGGAAAACGAATTGATGCCAACTCGCTCTTCCCATGCCTCGGTGGTACAGTTATTATAAGTCTATCAATCTCTCCTCGCTCTATCTGCTCAAGCGCTGTAGCAATTTTAGTATGATGTGGTGCTATCTCATAAGTTGGAAAAGTGTATTTTGTAAAAGAGAGAAGAGATTTTTTAGCGTTACGCCGTGCTATCTCTTGAAGAACCTCAGCGTTCGAGAACAATGCCATACCGTTCTGCCATTTCTTCGAGTTCGTTTTCTGGCAAGTTCTTTATGTTAGTATTATTTTGAATAGCTGTGTTTGTTTGTACGTTTATTTGTTGGGAGGAGTGTCGTTGATTTACCCCTAGAGTTAAAGAAGCTTTATCTATTGCATCTTGAATGTTTTTATAATCCGATGATCCTAGCTCTACCTCTTCAAGATTTTGTACTCCGTTTCCAATATTTATTTTTTCTAATTTTTTATTATCTTTTAAATGTTGTGTTATCCTAACCAAATTCAATTGCGTTGCATTTGTAATAAGCCCTCTTTCAAATATCTCATTTTGGGCAACTGCTATGATTGCGCCCATTTCTTCATCTGAAAGTATTGACTTTGCCGTTAATAAGGTTATTTGGGCATCAACATATTGCCCATTTTTTGGCTCAATACCTTTAGTAAGATTTCCAACCGTCCCTTTTGACGCGTTGTATTTTTCAACCAAGGACCTGTGCGAGAATCTTCCAGTCTTCCAATCTGCAATAAGATTTATTTTATCACTATCGGTAAGTTTAGCCATTTACTTTTTAAATCCATCTCCCGTCGCTACTGACGGCGCAATATAAACCCTATTAAGTTCATTCTCACATATTTCACAATGCTCTATTCTATCACTATCGGCCATAGACTTTTCTATATTTATTTCCATATTGCAATTAGTGCAAATGTATTTATATATCATATCTTCAATCCTTTTATAGACTTAAAACAACACGAAAAATGTTAAAAAAACGTGCTGTTTTAAATCTATTATCCGAGAATAAGATAACCTATCCCGGACATTTTATTGACTGTATTATACTACAATTTTAGTAAAATCTAGCCTTTGACATGGAATGAGTTTAAACATTTCATCTGCTTCTTCTTCTGTTATTATATCACTTACATATACATTACCGCCCATTACTTGATAAGCATATTTATATTTTATTATCGGTTCTTTGTATATATAAATATTATCCATAAAAAGTCTATCAAGATATAAACAATTTATTTCATGTCCGAATGAATCTATAATTCGATTTTTATCTAAAAAAATATATGCTCCGTTCATCAAATCGCTCGTTATCTTTTCCCCATTTCCGAGTGCAATTAGTGTCTCTGCTGCTGTTAGTGTTTTATTTTTCATAATCAATCCAAGCTAATATCATCTGACATTTCAGCCATAACACTATTATCAAGATCATACAATCTAGTTTCGATTAAAGCATAATACAAACTCTTAGTCTCTCTATCAATATCACTCAACGATACATCAATTCCGATCTTATGCAACTCTTCTACGTTTGCGCTTTTTATTATTTCTGTCATTTTATTTCCTCTTTCAATTCTTTTCTTAAGTCTTGGAGATCATTCATAAAATTTTCATATGAATCAATTTTAGAAATCATTTTGTAAAAATAAATAGCGTCTCGATTGCTTTTTTCACATACCATACATAATGGATTGTTTAATTCAAATTCATGCATTTGAATTGTTGTGATCATTGCTTCATAGCCGTATTCACATTCGTCAACTTTCGCACCGAGCTTTAATAATATCGAAGCTTCTTGTCTTGTATATATTTCCATTTCTTTCATTTTCTATCCTTTTTTATATTTTCAGTAATTCTAAGTTTGTTAAATCTCGAACCAATCTTCTTTAATGGTTGACTCTTGTTCAGCAATAATCATCTCTCTCATGCTAATTTCATCTTCTCCGTAATCACATACTTGAAACAGCTTTGAATCAAACGCAGAAAATAGTTCTTTTTTATCTGAAGATACTATTATTACGTCTCCCGCCTCTTCCCCAATAAAAAATGGAGAAACAGTCTCTATACCATCATTTCTTACGACTTTAAAAGTTCCGCAATCAATCCCATAAACTTTTGATACTAACATTTTCTATCCTTTTTTTGTTTTGATACAAGAATTATAATATACTAATCCTTAATTAATTATTAATAATTATATAAAAGGTCGCTACAAATAACAAAAGGCCGCTACAAATCTCTTGAACGGGCTTTTAACCCGTTGTGGACGTACTTTCAAGGCTTTTTTAAAGGGTGTACACTATTCTGTATACAAGAAATAGAAAACTCGCTTAAATATAGCTTAAAAAGCACTTGTGCTTACATTATATATATAAGTTCTATATTTATATACTTTTATAGGTGTTTATATAGGTATTTATAGATTTAGATAGTGAAATTTGTACGACCTGCTAAAATGCTCGAAAAGCCCTATTTTACGGCGTTTAGGTCGTTACAAACACCCAAAAAGGCCGCTACAATGCTTGTACGGGCTAATTATTAATAATTATTTAATGATTACAAAGTTATAATTTTGAAAAAGGAACAATATGAGATTAGAAATTTTAAGAAAAAAAATTAAAGAGTTGATTTCATCGAAAAAAATAAACAAGATGAAATTATCAGTTTCTGCAGATGTAGGGTATTACACGATAAATAATATCCTTGATGAAAATTACAAGTTTGAAATAAAACAGAATACACTCGACAAAGTAGAAAGAGCTATTAATGCTATATCGTGAATTTTACGACAACGGGTATAAAATCTTTGGATTATACTCCATACTCAAAAACGGACAATGCGAATGCATGAATCCAAAATGCACAGCACAAGGTAAACATCCACGCACAACCAACTGGCAGAGTACGCCGCCGTGGGATGAGGATCAACTTGAATGCATGGAAGAGATGGGAAGTTTTGACAGTGGTTACGGTATATTATGTGACGGACTATTAATCATTGATATCGATGAGAAGAACGGAGGGGCACCAAATTATCAAAAACTATTAAAAGTAATACCAGAGGTAGGGTCAAGCGGTTTCGTTGTAAAAACGGGCTCAGGTGGCGTTTCACGACATATATTTTTTAAGGCTCCAAAAGATATCAAATTACAACAGCAACACAAAGACTATAAGGGGATTGATTTTAAATCATCTGGTTTTGTAGTAGGCGCAGGAAGTATTCATAAGAGCGGTCGAAGATATGAAGTAGTAAGCGGTGAAGTTGATGAGATAAGTGAAGCACCACAAGCACTTATAGAATTACTTAGTCAAAA
>TBL_comb47_HYPODRAFT_10001983_pt1 | contig 25880 bp, 17 predicted proteins | sample TroBogypolimnion_40_FD_10682 | JGI IMG/M metagenome (IMG submission 10682)
CGGATTATGCTGAATTATGTTCAGCCGGAAGTACAATAACAATTCCTTTTGAAAGTATAGGCACAAGCACCCAATTATACCTGATATTTGCATGCGTTACACCCGGCGAAGAAGCTGTACTGAAAGTATCAGTAAGAAAAACTAAATAGTTGTAAATGGTTCATATTTAAAAACAATTACAATTATTAATTTTTAATTAGTAATTATTAATTGTCTTCAATTATTCCGTTTCTGTAGTATTTTCCTCTTCAGTTTCATTTAACGAATCATAAAATTTCTTCTTATGCTTCACTATCTTTCCTTCGACTACAAACACAATTGACTCGGCGATATTAGTGGAATAACTTGCTATACGCTCAATTAGGTTAACAATAACCATGATATTTGTAGCCACTACAATCACCTCTGTCTTATGCATCATCTCATCGAGTATCTTTTCAGAAATTTCATGGCATTTCTCTTTAATTTCAGCAGCATTATTAAAAATATCTATTGAAAAAACCATATTATGAGATTTAACCAAACTAACTACATCTTTAAATAACAAAGTAGTAGCTTCGCAAACAACAGGGATGCCTAATTCTTCTAAAATATCAGGATAATCTGCAATAGCTTCTATCCTTTTGGCAATACTAACAGCATGGTCGCCGGTACGTTCCAAATCATTGTTAATTTTCAAAGAAGAAAGAATAAACCTTAAATCAGATGCAACAGGTTGCTGCAACGCAAATATATTTTGGCACAATTTGTCGATTTTTACATCCAATTTATCCACCAGCACATCGTTCTCAATAATTTGATTAGCTAGTACATTATCACAATTCAAAAGCGCATGTAAAGTGTTATCCACTTGTTGATTTACAAGTTCACACATTTGTGTAACTTTTCTGCTTAACTTTTCCAGTTCTGTATCAAAAATCCTATGTTTTTCCATTATTTTTAAATCCTAATTTAAATAATTTGCAAAATTAAATATAAAACTCTTATCATTAATATAAATAAATATAAAATATCAACCAAAACGACCTGTAATATAATCTTCGGTCTGTTTCTTTTCAGGATTAGTAAATATTTTCTTGGTTTTATCAAATTCAATTAACTCACCTAAATAGAAAAAAGCAGTTAAATCGCTCACACGTGCAGCTTGTTGCATATTATGTGTAACAATAACTATGGTGTAATTTTCTTTGAGCTGCACTATTAATTCTTCAATTTTAGAAGTAGAAAGAGGGTCCAAAGCACTTGCAGGCTCATCCATCAGGATAATTTCGGGATTAACAGCCAAAGTACGCGCAATGCACAGACGCTGTTGCTGTCCACCCGACAAACCAAGGGCAGAATCGTGCATCCTATCTTTAACTTCGTCCCATATTGCAGCATTCTGCAAAGCTTGTTCAACAATCTCAGTTAATTCTTTTTTATCATTAATACCATTGATTCGAGGACCATAAGCAACGTTTTCGAAGATAGATTTTGCAAAAGGATTTGATTTCTGGAAAACCATGCCCACTTTTTTACGCAAATTCACCACATCAATATTCTTATCATAAATATTAATGCCATCAATAGTAATATTACCTTCAATTTTAACTGAATCTATCAAATCATTCATTCTATTGAGAGTCCTCAAATAAGTTGATTTTCCGCAACCTGAAGGACCTATGAATGCTGTAACTTTTTTCTCAGGAATGGCTAATGAAATATTATTCAAAGCCATTTTACTTCCATAATATAAATATAAACTCTCTGTATTTATTTTTGAATGTATCATTTCTAGTTTATTTTCTTTTTACGAATTCTATATCTTAAAATTATAGCAAATATGTTAAGGGTAAATGTTAGCAATAACAAAACGCAGGTTGTACCGAACTGTATAGGAAGTGTTTGATCAACATTTGCAGATTGGGTAGTCATTACATAAATATGGTATCCTAAAACCATAAATTGGTCGCTTAAGGCATGCGGAAGCGTTGCTAAATAATATGCAGCCCCTGTAAAAAGTATTGGAGCCACTTCGCCTGCACCACGGCTAACTGCCAGAATTGTACCCGTTAATATCCCCGATAAAGATCCAGGAATAACAACTCTACGTATAGTTTGCCACTTAGTAGCACCTAAAGCTAAACTTGCTTCACGCAATTCGCGCGGAATAGTCTTTAATGCTTCTTCAACAGACACAATAACTACGGGTAAAGTCAACAATGCCATCGTTAAGCTCGCCCAAAGAATATTTGGTTGCCCCCATTTTAAAGCACCTCCTAAAAAGACATTATCCATCTTTACACCAACAAATTTTATGAAGAATCCTAAGCCAAACAAGCCAAATATAATGGAAGGAATAACTGCAAGCGTTCTTACAGCAAAACGAATAGAGCGAGCAATAAAAGAATTCTCTTTTGCATACTCTGTAAGATAAATTGCTGTGATAACTCCGAAAGGAACCGCTGCTATTGCCATGATTACCACTAATAATGCAGTGCCATAGATAGCCGGAAATATACCTCCTTTTGTCATGCCTTCTTTAGGGAAAGAAGAAATAAATTCCCATGAAAAAGCACTTTTACCACCATTAATTATCACTACAAGCATAAAGATTATGATTGCTATGATAAATAAAGCAGATGAAAGCGTTAATCCTTCAATTACGAAACCTTTAATATCTATTTTTTTAGTTTTTATCATTTCCCTTGAATTCTTTTAAGTAAACGACCTTTAACATAAAATTCGGCAATTGCATTCAAAGCAAATGTGAATATAAATAACATTGAACCGATAAGGAACAACACATTATAATGAGTATCACCAAAAACAACCTCAGCCATTTCTGCACCTATCGTAGCAGCCAGAGTTCTTACAGATTCAAAAGGATTAAGACCCATTAAGGCAGCATTACCGGTAGCCATCAAAGCAATCATGGTTTCTCCAAAAACTCTGCCAATACCTAATAAAATAGCAGCAAAAATTCCGGGAGTTGCGGCAGGTAGCATAACAAAAAAGGCTGTTTGCCATTTACTGGCACCCAAGGCTAAGCTAGCTTCATAATATGTTTTGGGAACTGAAGTAATGGCATCTTCGGCAATAGTAAAAATGACAGGAATTGCCGCCAAGCCCATAGCTATACCTCCAACGAAAGCATTTAACCTATAACTGTAGTGGAAAACGCTTTGCAACACAGAAGCAATCACCATTAAAGCAAAAAAACCGATAACAACCGAAGGAAAACCTGCCAACATTTCGATAGCCGGCTTAATAATTTCTTTCATGCGTTTATTAGCAAAAACAGCTGTATATAAAGCAGCCATGATAGCCAACGGCCCGGCAAAAAGGATTGAAATCAAAGTAACTTTAAGAGTGCCTATTATTAAAGGAAGAATTCCATAGCGTGGATTATCAGACACCGGCTGCCAGTCTTTAGACTTTAATGTAGCCAATGCATTCTTATTATTATCTTCAGTAATCTTACCTTCGGGAGGATTCTCAGGAATAGTTTCTTTATTAGCTATTTTATTGCTTGTATCTACTGCGGTTTCAACTCCATATTGCTCTTGTTTCTGAGGTTCTTCTGTAGTAACCCCATATTGTTCCTGCTTAGGTTCATCGTTAGTTTGCACTCCATATTGCTCTTGTTTTGGAGCAGATTTTGCTTTTTTTACTTCTTTTGGTTCCTGTTTTGGCTCATCATTAGTCTGAACTCCGTATTGCTCTTGTTTAGGAGTATTGTCCTTTGTTTCTGTCCCGTAGGTTTCTTGTTTTGGAGTTGAAGAATTATTTTCTGCTCCATAAGTTTCCTGTTTATCTGCATTTGCAACAGGAGTATTAGTTGCAACTATTGTAGTATCTTTTTTAGCTTTTTCGGGTGAAGAATTAGATGAAAAAATTGGCAAAGCTTCTCTAAAGACAAAGAAAAAGATTAAAACAATGATAGCAATTGATAAGAAAGCAACACCTTTTATAATCTTTTCGGCAAAGAAATCATCCCAGCGTATTTTCTTTTTAGTAAAAGAAATACCTGTAGTCTGTTGGGGTATTGTCTTCTTTTTAAATAAACTCATAGGTTTTTAATTCAAGTAATTATTAAAAAAAGAGAAAATCAGGAGACATTATTTCAATTAACATCTCCTGATTTCATTATTTTTATTTATTTAAATTATCTAACTGGAAAGTAACCAATTTCAGTTACATATTTTTGTCCGTCTGCACTTAATGTCCAATCAATAAATTTCTTCATTTCACCAGTTGGTCTATTTCTTACATACATATATAAGTATCGGGTAATAGGATATTGACCACTTTTAATTGTTTCTGCTGTTGCTTCGTAAGCAGTACTTTTGTCATCCTTTTTTACTTTAATGATTTTAATTCCGGCAGCATAAGCAGCACCACCGTAACCAATTCCTAAAGCATCTTTTTTAACTGCATTAACAACTGCAGCAGTTCCAGGAAGAGTTTGACAGCTTGGAGCATAGTCAGCTTTAACTACAGCTTCTTTAAAGAAAACATAAGTTCCTGAACTATTTTCACGACCGTATAGTTTAATCTCTGCATCAGCACCACCTACATCTATCCAGTTTTTTATTTTACCTGAAAAAATCAAGCTAAGTTGTTTTATTGTTAGTTCACTTACTTTATTAGATGTACTTGCGTAAATTGTGATACCATCTTTAGCACATGGAATTTCAACACCTAAAGTATTATATCTTTCTTTAAGTTTATTGATTTCTGATTGACTCATCTTTCTACTTGAGTTACAAATATCAGTTGAACCGTTTATTAAAGCAGAAACACCTGTTCCTGAACCACCACCTGTAACTTGGATATTTGTGTTAGGATTTTGTTTCATATAAACTTCTGCCCACTTTTGTGAAAGGATTACCATAGTATCTGATCCTTTTACAGTAATACGGGTTGGAGCCATAAAAGAGAAGGTTATAATCATTGCAACTAATACTGATAGTATTGTTGCTAATTTCTTTAAATTTATTTTTTCCATTATATTATATTATTAAATGTTTTTTAAATTTTTTTATTAATTAAAATTTTGTTGTTAATCTTAAGGTAAGAATGTTTTGGTTGAAAATAGAGCTGTAATCATTTACACCTGATGTTCCATCATAATTTGTATATTTTGCAGTAACATAACCGGCATTAGTAGCAGGATTTACAGCAACTTTTTCATTTTGAACAATGCTATACATTAATGATAGTCTTACATTATCATTAAAATAATAATGCCATGCAAAATTAAATGTAGTATAAGCTAAATCAGAAGATCCACTAGTTTTTGAAGCAATTTTACCGGCAACACCTGCATATTTTCTTACTCCAATATTAGTTCCGTCAATATCTGTATTAGGATCATAATAATCCATACGGAAAGCAAACTGATTCTTTTTTCCTACGTTTTTGATTAAATATGCATAGTAACCTCTGAAGTTATTCTGGAAATTAGCAACCTGATATGTACCTGTTCCGCCAATATTCCCCATTGTTGCATTTTGTCCTTGCATATATTCACCTTTTAATGAAAGTCCACCTAACCAATCGATGTAAACCTGCATTTCTGCTCCAAACCAATTTCTTTTTATTGCATCACCAACATTTACTGTTGACACTGTGGTATAATCTCCATTTAAAGTAGTTTTGCTTTTAGATGCAACTTTACCATAATATCCATTTACACCAAAATCAATACCTAACATTGAATTAACTTTTAGATTATAGGTAACTCTTCCCATAAAATCTTTGTAATTGTCAAAATCTTTATTTTCGTTATATGATAAATTGTTACCAAGACTATCTTTTATTGTCATTCCTTCTGAACCATTAAATATAGCTAACTGTACATGTATAGGAATATTTTGTGGATTAGCTTCCAATTTAAAACCCATTCCTCTTTCACCAGGATATAAGGCCTGAATAACTCTCGATCTTTCCGGTACTTCTCTTACTGCCGATGATTGTTCTACTTCGTAGTTAGGACGGTTAAATTTACCTGCCCATAAACTGAATATATTTAACCAACGATCGTTTGCTTGTACATAAGCATCTTTAATAGATAAGTTAGGTGCAAAACTATTAAGTCCCGAAGAAGTTGATTTGATTGCAAGACCAGGTTGGAAGTCAGGTTGTAAAACAAAGTTTACACCATCAGTTGCTTCATAAGTTAATTTAAATCTCGCTTCTCTTACTGAGAAAAAAGAATTTGGCTGAACCGATTTGTCAGCATAATTTTCAAATTGTGATAAGATATAACCTGAAAATTTAATCTTTTTTAATTTTGAAAGATCACTTTCTACTGTTGATAATCTTTCGTCAATACCGTCAACGCGATCTTTCACAGTATTTACTTTTTCTGTTGTTTCTTCATTTGTTTGTGCTTTTATTTTTGTTGTAAATAAAATGCAACTTAAAACCATAACCAGTAAACTAACTTTTTTCATTTTTTTAATTATTTGTTATTAAATTTAATTTCTAATTTTTTGACACGGCAAAATTAGTTCTGAAATTCAACAAATCAGTTAAGCTAACATTAACATTATATTAATTAATTGTTAAGTATTAGCGTAAATAGGTATTAATAAGTGGAAGGCGTAACAATTACTTAACAAAAGGCTAGAGTTACAATAACGCAAAAGCCTCTATCAAATTAATGACAGAGGCTTTTTTGAATATGTATTTACTTTTATTATATAAAACCCAACAATTTTTTATTGCGAAATTATAAACTTCGTTATATGGATCTTTTTATTTTATAAAGTTAGCTATTGCCACGTCGCAATTGTGGCAAAATCATCCGTTGTAAGCGGTGTGCCTCCTGTAAATTTCCAAATATACGATTGTATATCTGATTCATGACTTACTAAAGTTGTTTTTCCTTTTAAAGCACCTATAAAGTGTACCATTTGGTCGTTATTGCTAATTACTATTGGTCTATAAATAGAATTTAAAGTAGGTGCATGATGTGTTAAATTGCAACAATAAGATTTTAAGCAAAGATTTACAGTATCTCCTACAGGTACTGTCACTGTGTCAGAAACAATGATAACGCCTGTTTGAGTAGTGTCTACTGCTGTTGTGTCATCAGAGCCTGTATTACAAAATACAAGACCTGCAGGAAAAACAAAAGTAGTAGGGCTTGTGCCTGAATTTGTCAGTTTCATGTATAAATTAACGAATTCGCCAGTACCGTGAGTTATCCAATCGGTTTTTGGTGAATTAGCTTCATAAACTGCCCAAGCAGATTGAGTTTTAACTCCGGAGAAAGAAGCTTTCCCTGGATTTCCTCCTAATATTTTGCCAACAACTTTTATGTTTGATGGGATTGCCCAAACTGTTCCAGTTGGAGTACCGGAGTTTGCGCCAAAACCCGCTAAGCTTGTGGACAATGTAGTGGTTACTGGAACATAATTGATCACTGTTGTTTTATCTTTCAAACAGGATACCATAATGATAGTTAAACTAATAACTAATAATACTAAATAATGAATTGTTTTTTTCATAGCTTTTTTTTTAAATAACGCTGCAAATATAAACATTATTTATATAATCACCAAATTAATTTTAAAAATAATTAATTTTAATTTCTTTAAATAATAAATTATTTGAAATTCATTCAAATAAAGCTCCTTAATCATCTGAATTAACACATTATAAAAATTATAAGAAAATTAATGGAGCTTAAGAAATATTTTTTACAACCACAATTTTAAAACAATAATTATGAAACTTTAATTATATTAAAAATCAATAAAAGTAGTAGAATTTTAGAGAATTAAATAAAAAAAGCTCTCACCATGTAAATGATGAGAGCTTCCTATTATATATATAAGATTTTATTTAAAGAGCGTTACATTTCCTGTTCGTTCTTTATAAATACCATATAGTTCCTTATATTTTATGTAATAAACATAAACACCATGTGGCAAGTAATCTCCAACATTGTTGAATTTGCCATTCCATCCTTGTTCCCAATCGGTAGTAGTAAACACTTCTTTTCCCCATCTGTCGAAAATAACCATTAAGTATCTTTGAGGATCAACTCCTTTTCCTTTAGGTTTAAATACATTTATATCCGAAGAGTTACTAGTAGGGTCAAATGCATTTGGGATATAAAAAGTAGTAGGCGTTTGTACTGAAATCCATCTGAAAGTAGAATCCTTGCACCCAAAATCAGAAGTTACATATAACCAAACAATATATTTCCCCGGGATAGTATAAGGGTGAGTAGGTGATTGAAATGCAGAAGAATCATTAGCTGAATTTGGATCACCAAAATCCCATAACCAATTAGAAGCATAAGTAGAACCATCATAAAAAACAACATCAGGAGCATCTGTACTTACCATAGTAGGTGTAAAAGTAAAAACAGGAACAGGATTTGGATACACATTTACATATCCATAAGCTGTATCTTTACACCCATTAAAATCGGTAGCAATTACCGGATAATAAGTACTCACTATTGGTGATACATGTATAGGATTAATAGTTGAATAATCAGTTAACCACAAATAAGAATCGTTAGGATTACCACCATATACATTAATTGTTGCTGTTTGCCCTATACAAATTCCAACACTATCAGCTGTAATAACTGGTGGCATATTTACTGTAATTGTTGCATTAATTGAATCTTTACAACCATTAACATCTGTGCCAAGAACATTATATATAGTTGTTGTTGGTGGACTAATACTTAATGGATTTACACTAGAAACATTAGCACCATTAACTCTCCAAGAATAAGTAGTAGCACCGGTAGCAGTTAATACTGCTGTTTCATTCAAACAAATTGTAGCATTATTAGAACCGACAACAGGATTTGGATTCACCTGAATTAGTAGATTCGTATCGCGTTTACAACCATTAATAGTCGTCCCTTGTAAAATATAATCAGTACTTGAAGTAGGACTTACTGAAAGAGGATTGATAGTATCTCCAGATAATATCCATATATAGCTGTCAGCTCCACTAGCAGTTAAAATTTCTGGATCTCCAACACAAATGAGATAAGAACTTGGCGTAATAACAGGCATAGGATTAGGATATATTGTTACTAAAGCTGTATCCGTGTTAGTGCACCCAAAAGTGTTTTTTCCGGTCACAACATAAGAAGTAGTTGTAGGAGGTGATACATGTTTAGGATTTCCAGGTGTTAGGCCGTTGTCCCAAGTATATGTAAAAGCACCTGTTGCAGTTAAAACTGCTGAGTCTCCTTTACAAACTGAAGTATCGTTAACAATAACATTTGGTTTAGGATTAACCGTTATTGTATGAGTCATAGTTGAAGAGAAACCACCTGAATTCATAATAAATAGATTTGCATTATATAAACCAGGAGTATTATAAGTATGTGGTCCTGGAAATTGTGTGTAATCGTAAGTATTATCACCAAAATCCCATGACCAAGTAGTTATTTGTAATCCACTTATACTATTATCTATAAATGTAAGAGGTTGTCCTTCACAAATTGCAGTATCAGATGCAAAATTAGAGATAGTTGTCATACATACTGTTTGATAATTCCAACAGGAGCCGGTTGATGCACTTACACCCCAATATACATTTGAATTGCCTCCAAAAACATTAGTTACAATATCACCGGTGTAAGTTATAGTTGGTGTAGTAGGAAGTGAAGTTGCATTGCCAAAATAGACAGTAATCGTTCCTGGACCAACACCCGAGGGACCAGGTGTCCAAACGAAATGGAATAAATGATCCAATCCATCTGTTATATTGGCAGGAAAACCATTAGCACTGCAATAGGGTGCTAATTCATTTGTATTAGGTGTAAGAATAGTCCCTGTAGGAGGACAAATTCCAGAAGGTGTATAGGTCGTATGATTTGGGTCACCATTTTTATTTATTGATATATGATGATAAGCAGGATCTGATGCATTGCCCCAATAAGTATCCATAACTACACCTAACGAAGGAGTAATGCCTCCAAAACCCACTAATCCTCCGATAGAAACTGTAGAAGAACTTAATGGTTGTAAAATGAAAGACATCCCATCTGCGCCACAATTAGTGCCCCATACAGAACCATTGCTAAGATTATTTCCAAAATTAAGAGTTAAGGTAATATCAAAAGATTGTGTCAGATCTATTTTATAAATATTCCAAACAGCCCCGCCATTAGTAGTTGTGTGCGTAAGTTGATAACAACCGGTTGTACTGGTAGCAACTGCTGTTCCACATGCATTATATTGTTGTGCAGAGATGTTTAGAGCTGTAAAAAGAAAGAAAACTATAAAAATTGATTTTATAGATAGTATAGAGAAACAGTAGAATGTAAATTTATTTTTATTCATAATAAATGAATCATTTTTAAGATTTTTTAATTAAAACTTTTTAACAAGTTAATAAAAAGTTATTGATTTTATACTCTTTATAATTTATTACAATACAAAACCAATTAAATTATAACATTTTTAAAATACGTTACAAAGATACAATTAATATATAAGACAACAAAAACATTTAAAAAGTTGCTTGATAAAATGAGTTTTTTGTTTTTTTAAGAAATAATTAAAGAATATGAAAACAAATGAATAGCCTAAAAAAAAAGAGACTACTCATAAGAATAGTCTCTTTTTTATGAAGTAAAATATTTTTTTATTTAAATAATGTCACATTCCCAGTTCGTTCTTTATAAATACCATATAGTTCTTTATATTTTATATAATAAACATAAACACCATGTGGCAAGTAATCTCCAACATTGTTGAATTTGCCATTCCATCCTTGTTCCCAATCAGTAGTTGTAAAAACTTCTTTTCCCCATCTGTCAAAGATAACCAATAAGTATCTTTGAGGATCAACTCCTTTTCCTTTAGGTTTAAATACATTTATATCCGAAGAATTACTAGTAGGGTCAAATGCATTTGGGATGTAAAAAGTAGTAGGTGTTTGTACTGAAATCCATCTGAAAGTAGAATCTTTGCAGCCAAAGTCAGAAGTTACATACAGCCAAACAATATATTTCCCCGGAATAGTATATGGGTGTGTAGGTGATTGATTTATTGAAGAATCGTTTGCTGAATGTGGATCGCCAAAATCCCATAACCAATTAGTAGCATAAGTTGAACCATCATAAAAAACAACATCAGGAGCATCCGTACTTACCATAGTAGGAGTATAAGTAAAAACAGGAACTGGATTTGGATACACATTTACATATCCATAAGCTGTATCTTTGCATCCATTTAAATCAGTAGCTATAACCGGATAAGAAGTGCTCACTATTGGTGATACATGTATAGGATTAAAAGTTGAATAATCTGTTAACCACAAATAAGAATCATTAGGATTTCCACCATAAACATTAATTGTCGCTGTTTGTCCGATACAAATCCCAATACTATCTGCAGTAATTATAGGTGGCATATTTACTGTAATTGTTGCATTAATAGAATCTTTACAACCATTAACATCTGTGCCAAGAACATTATATATAGTTGTTGTTGGTGGACTAATACTTAATGGATTTACACTAGAAACAGTAGCACCATTTACTCTCCAAACATAAGTAGTAGCTCCGGTTGCAGTTAATACAGCTGTTTCGTGCAAGCAAATAGTATCATTATTAGAACTGACTATAGGATTTGGATTTACTTGAATTAAAACATTTGTATCGCGTTTACATCCGTTAACAGTAGTTCCTTGTAAAATATAATCAGTACTTGAAGTAGGACTTACTGAAAGAGGATTGATAGTATCTCCAGATAATATCCATATATAGCTGTCAGCTCCACTAGCAGTTAAAATTTCTGGATCTCCAACACAAATGAGATAAGAACTTGGCGTAATAACAGGCATAGGATTAGGATATATTGTTACTAAAGCTGTATCCGTGTTAGTGCACCCAAAAGTGTTTTTTCCGGTCACAACATAAGAAGTAGTTGTAGGAGGTGATACATGTTTAGGATTTCCAGGTGTTAGGCCGTTGTCCCAAGTATATGTAAAAGCACCTGTTGCAGTTAAAACTGCTGAGTCTCCTTTACAAACTGAAGTATCGTTAACAATAACATTTGGTTTAGGATTAACCGTTATTGTATGAGTCATAGTTGAAGAGAAACCACCTGAATTCATAATAAATAGATTTGCATTATATAAACCAGGAGTATTATAAGTATGTGGTCCTGGAAATTGTGTGTAATCGTAAGTATTATCACCAAAATCCCATGACCAAGTAGTTATTTGTAATCCACTTATACTATTATCTATAAATGTAAGAGGTTGTCCTTCACAAATTGCAGTATCAGATGCAAAATTAGAGATAGTTGTCATACATACTGTTTGATAATTCCAACAGGAGCCGGTTGATGCACTTACACCCCAATATACATTTGAATTGCCTCCAAAAACATTAGTTACAATATCACCGGTGTAAGTTATAGTTGGTGTAGTAGGAAGTGAAGTTGCATTGCCAAAATAGACAGTAATCGTTCCTGGACCAACACCCGAGGGACCAGGTGTCCAAACGAAATGGAATAAATGATCCAATCCATCTGTTATATTGGCAGGAAAACCATTAGCACTGCAATAGGGTGCTAATTCATTTGTATTAGGTGTAAGAATAGTCCCTGTAGGAGGACAAATTCCAGAAGGTGTATAGGTCGTATGATTTGGGTCACCATTTTTATTTATTGATATATGATGATAAGCAGGATCTGATGCATTGCCCCAATAAGTATCCATAACTACACCTAACGAAGGAGTAATGCCTCCAAAACCCACTAATCCTCCGATAGAAACTGTAGAAGAACTTAATGGTTGTAAAATGAAAGACATCCCATCTGCGCCACAATTAGTGCCCCATACAGAACCATTGCTAAGATTATTTCCAAAATTAAGAGTTAAGGTAATATCAAAAGATTGTGTCAGATCTATTTTATAAATATTCCAAACAGCCCCGCCATTAGTAGTTGTGTGCGTAAGTTGATAACAACCGGTTGTACTGGTAGCAACTGCTGTTCCACATGCATTATATTGTTGTGCAGAGATGTTTAGAGCTGTAAAAAGAAAGAAAACTATAAAAATTGATTTTATAGATAGTATAGAGAAACAGTAGAATGTAAATTTATTTTTATTCATAATAAATGAATCATTTTTAAGATTTTTTAATTAAAACTTTTTAACAAGTTAATAAAAAGTTATTGATTTTATACTCTTTATAATTTATTACAATACAAAACCAATTAAATTATAACATTTTTAAAATACGTTACAAAGATACAATTAATATATAAGACAACAAAAACATTTAAAAAGTTGCTTGATAAAATGAGTTTTTTGTTTTTTTAAGAAATAATTAAAGAATATGAAAACAAATGAATAGCCTAAAAAAAAAGAGACTACTCATAAGAATAGTCTCTTTTTTATGAAGTAAAATATTTTTTTATTTAAATAATGTCACATTCCCAGTTCGTTCTTTATAAATACCATATAGTTCTTTATATTTTATATAATAAACATAAACACCATGTGGCAAGTAATCTCCAACATTGTTGAATTTGCCATTCCATCCTTGTTCCCAATCAGTAGTTGTAAAAACTTCTTTTCCCCATCTGTCAAAGATAACCAATAAGTATCTTTGAGGATCAACTCCTTTTCCTTTAGGTTTAAATACATTTATATCCGAAGAATTACTAGTAGGGTCAAATGCATTTGGGATGTAAAAAGTAGTAGGTGTTTGTACTGAAATCCATCTGAAAGTAGAATCTTTGCAGCCAAAGTCAGAAGTTACATACAGCCAAACAATATATTTCCCCGGAATAGTATATGGGTGTGTAGGTGATTGATTTATTGAAGAATCGTTTGCTGAATGTGGATCGCCAAAATCCCATAACCAATTAGTAGCATAAGTTGAACCATCATAAAAAACAACATCAGGAGCATCCGTACTTACCATAGTAGGAGTATAAGTAAAAACAGGAACTGGATTTGGATACACATTTACATATCCATAAGCTGTATCTTTGCATCCATTTAAATCAGTAGCTATAACCGGATAAGAAGTGCTCACTATTGGTGATACATGTATAGGATTAAAAGTTGAATAATCTGTTAACCACAAATAAGAATCATTAGGATTTCCACCATAAACATTAATTGTCGCTGTTTGTCCGATACAAATCCCAATACTATCTGCAGTAATTATAGGTGGCATATTTACTGTAATTGTTGCATTAATAGAATCTTTACAACCATTAACATCTGTGCCAAGAACATTATATATAGTTGTTGTTGGTGGACTAATACTTAATGGATTTACACTAGAAACAGTAGCACCATTTACTCTCCAAACATAAGTAGTAGCTCCGGTTGCAGTTAATACAGCTGTTTCGTGCAAGCAAATAGTATCATTATTAGAACTGACTATAGGATTTGGATTTACTTGAATTAAAACATTTGTATCGCGTTTACATCCGTTAACAGTAGTTCCTTGTAAAATATAATCAGTACTTGAAGTAGGACTTACTGAAAGAGGATTGATAGTATCTCCAGATAATATCCATATATAGCTGTCAGCTCCACTAGCAGTTAAAATTTCTGGATCTCCAACACAAATAAGATAAGAACTTGGCGTAATTACAGGAATAGGATTTGGATAAATTGTAACCAAAGCAGTGTCTGTATTAGTACAACCAAAAGAATTTGTTCCTGTCACTATATAGGAAGTTGTAGTTGCAGGTGAAACATGCTTAGGATTTCCGGGCGTTAATCCATTATCCCATGTGTAAGTTGCGGCTCCTGTTGCTGTCAGAATAGCTGTATCTCCTTTACAAATTGAAGGGTCATTTACTAAAACATCAGGTTTAGGTTTTACTGTAATAGTATGAGTCATTGTGGAAGAAAAACCACCTGAATTCATAATAAAAAGGTTTACTTGATAAACTCCGGGAGTTGTGTAAATATGGTCTGCGGGAAATTGACTGTAATCATAAGTTCCATCTCCAAAATCCCACGACCAGGTATTTATGGGCAAACCACTTACACTATTATCAGTAAAAGTTAGAGGTTGTCCAGTACATACTGTTGTGTCAGAAGCAAAATTAGAAATAGTTGTCATACATACTGTCTGGTTATTATAACAACCACCGGTTGCAGCAGTAACTCCCCAATAAACAAATGGATTACCTCCAAAAACGTTAGCAACTATATCGCCGGTATAAGTTAATGTTGGTGTACCTGGGAGAGTCCCTCCAAAGCCAAAGTACACATCCATTGTTCCGGGTCCGGGCCCTCCAGGATTTGAAGGAGACCATTTAAAATGAAATAAATGATCTGCACCATCAGTTATACAAGTAGTCATTGGAGTTGTGCAAGGCCAGTTTTGAGCAGCTGTATATGATAATAACTCATTAGCTGTGCCATGAAGGACATCACCATTTTTATTTATTGACATATGCTCAAAAGTTGGATCAGTTGGATTAGCTGTATAGGTATCCATTTGAACAAAAACTGAAGGAGTCAAAGCTGGATCTTCACCCATTGAACCACCCAGATAATACGTACTATTACTTAAAGGTTGTAAACAAAATGTCATCCCGTCACCTCCACAAGTAACACAATTGTCCCAATATATATTGGGGCGTGTGCCAAAATTTAGTGTCAATGTAATATCAAAAGGTTGTGATAAATCTATCTTATAAATATTCCATATTGCTGCACCCTGACTACATGCATCAGTAAGCTTATAACAACCAGATCCAGCTGGAGTCTCTATTGCCTGCCCCCCGCTACTCACTACATTATATTGTTGAGCACTTACATTTATTGCAAAAAAAGAAAGGATAACTGTAAAAAATAAATTTCTTACAGCTTTTATCAATACAAAGAATTTAGAGTTTTTAATGTTCATAATATCAGAATTAAAAAGAGTTCAATTGTTTTACCTACATTTAATCATGTACCTATCATCCCAAAGTATATCTGTAAACTTACCTACAAAAATACAATAAATTTATAATATAAGACAAGAAAAATGTTAAAAAGGTTGCCTCAGCATGTAAAAATAAATTGAATTATACTGTAACTAAAGAAGAAGGCTGATGATTACTGTGGATTTAATAAGCTTTATCAACTGAATATCCGTAGCTTTTGTGAGTGTTATTGATTATAGTTAAATTTTCTTTTTTTTAAACGTTCCTTATTTAATTGTCTTTTAGTGTATCCTTAACTTTCGTTAAAATATTTCGTAGGTTTGATTTATTATACCTATCTTTGTAAACTATAAAACAGCATTTATATGAGAAAGTTATTTATCATCACAAGTCTTTTATTCATTACTTTAATAAGTAAAGCAGGAATAGTTCCTATTGAAACTGCTCAGAAAGCTGCACTAAACTTTTATAGTCAGCAGATAGTTAAAGAATATCCCCTGACCAATCTTAAGGATATTTACATTAAGGATATTTTTACTTTTAGTGATAATGAACAGGCAGTTTATTATATTATAAACATTGGTGAAGCCGGTTATATTGCAATTTCTGCAGAAGATAACACCAATCCTATCCTTGCTTACAGTTTCGAAAGCAGTTATAATCCTGCCAAAGTTATTCCTCCTTTTGCTATGTGGATGAATCATTATAAAGATCAGATTGTGTATGCAAGGGAGAAAGCTATTGAGGGCAATAGTCTTATTAAAGATAAATGGCAACAGCTACTCAATAACACCAGAGCCTTGAACCGCTCAAGTTCAGTGAGTCCTTTTACGAAGTCTAAATGGAATCAGGATGGGTACTTTAATGTTAAATGCCCTGCTGATACTGCCGGCCCCGGCGATCATGTATATACCGGTTGTGTAGCCACTTGTCTTGCTCAGCTTATGTATTATTATCGTTTTCCTGATTATGGAACCGGCACTTATCAATATCTCGATTCTACTTATGGTGTTCAGTCCTACAATTACCTGACTACAAATATAAAATGGAACAATATGTTGGATGTTCCTTCTACTGCTAACCCATCTATTAGCGATCTGATGTACGGTTGTGGCGTTGCTGTTGATATGAAATGGGGGCCTGCCGGTTCGGGGATGTACAATCATTCGGCTGCTCATTGTCTTAAAACATATTATAAGTATTCTCAAAGTGTTACTTATCTCTTTAAAGATAGCACTACCATTAACTGGGATAGTGTTATGGTTTCGCAGTTGGATAAAAAGATGCCTATGTATTATGCAGGTTGGTCGGTGCCTAACGTTGATGGTCATGCTTTTGTTTGCGATGGTTATCAGGACACCGCTTACTTCCATTTTAATTTTGGTTGGGGAGGTGCTGCTGATGGCTATTTTTATCTCAACAATCTCACGCCAAGTGGAAACAATTTCAACCTTGCTCAGGAACTTATCGTTAATATTTATCCTGATACTGCACTTTACACTTACCCTGTGTATTGTAGTGGGCTAGTAACTGTTACTGCTAACGAAGGTAGTATTACCAACGAAAGTCAGCCTGTAAATCAATACCAAAATAATAGTGATTGTTCGTGGTTGATACAGCCTCAGGCCGACTCTGTAACTTCAATTACTCTGAGCTTTACTGATTTTGCCACTCAGGCTAGCCATGATTACCTAAAGGTTTATGCCGGTAGCACTACCGCTGCTGCTTTGGTTGGCAATTATTCGGGCAGTACTTTGCCTGCTAATCTTACTGTAAATAGTTCTACTGCTTTGCTTAAGTTTACTTCGGATGCTGATACTGTTGGCCGCGGTTTTAGTTTAAATTATAAAGCTAATACACCTTCTTATTGTCAGAGTTCTAAGTTCCTCTTTGGAGCTACCGGTAATTTTACGGATGGTAGCGGCGCTAAGAAATATAATAGTAATACGGATTGCAAATGGTATATTGTGCCAACGGGTGCAGGAAGTATCACCTTGCATTTTAACAGTTTCGAGACTGAACTTGGCAAGGATATCCTCTATGTTAAAAACGATAACTCGCCTTACAATACTTTCGCAAGCTATTCGGGCTCCACTTTTCCTAATGACGTCACTTTTAATGTAAGTCATTTGATGGTTGAGTTTATTTCTGATTACCAAAACGAATATCAGGGCTTTGATATTTCCTATTCTACTTCCGGCATGGGGATAGGTAATCTACAGACTGTTGATAATTTAACCATCTATCCTAATCCTGCCCATAATGTACTTCATCTTTCATTCAACAGTTCCGAAAGGCAGAACATCTATTACCATATTTATTCTATTGATGGTAAGCTTTTAATAAGTGATTCGTGGAATGGCATCGAAGGCAAGCAAGATAAAACCATTAATGTTGGTTCTATTTCCTCTGGGGTATATCTGCTTGAGCTAAAGAATAAAGATAACGAAACATTCAGGCAAAAGATAATTATCAATTAACAATATTAAAAAAAGAATTTGTTTCTTTACAACAAAAACTGCTAAATGGAAGCTTTCGTTTAGCAGTTTTTGCTTTTATACAGTTATTATTTTAGAGATAAAGAACAACATTAAATGATCAATAAATGAATTTTAATCTATTAACAGAATCAAGCTAATAACAACCTTTAAAAATCTTATCTTATTTAATAAAAGTATTCAAACTATTACTATCATTATTATAAAGATTTCCATAATATACGTATAGCAATTAAATAGGGTGATTGTTATCTCAAATAGGTTGATTTTGTGTTAAATTAATTAAGAATTATAGGCTAGTATCTAAGCATAGATTATAATTAATATGTGATTCATGTCTTTTCATAAATTTAGTTTCATAAATAATTTCTTATATATATTAATATTTATAAATCAATATTATATATTTTGAGTTTGGTATTAAATATGTTGATATAATATCCTATTTATAATATTAATTATTTAGTTATATTCATATAATAAATTATTAAATTAATATAATAGAGTATAATATAAATATAAATTACTAATAAATATATATAAAATATAATTAATAATATAATTATTATGATTTAAGATATATAAGTATATATATATGATATATAAAATATTATTATATTAATGTAATTTATCATTTAAAATTTATAATACTAATTTATATGTTATAAATGATATATTATATTTATTAAACGTTATAATATAAATATATAAAGACATATTATAATATTATTATAAAATTAAATTAATATTTAATAATAATATATATATTTAATATCAGATATTATATTATAATAAAAACTACTTATATATTATTGATATTATATTATAAATTATTAATAAGAATAATAATCAAGTTATTGAGGGTTATTGTTATGTTATTACATTTCATATTAATATTATTTAAAATTTCAATATTATTAATATTAATATGAACATCTTTATAACAAATCTAGTTTTAAAATATAGTACTTAATTTTGATTGCTTTATAATAATATCTTGCTTTTGAGGGATAACATTCATTTGATTTATAGTCATGCGTGAGCTATTGGGCATCAGGCAATTTCTGCCAAAGGCTAAATCCAAAAAGAGAGAGTTCAGCACTGTAGAATTGTAAGTGCTTTAGATAAAGAAATTGTTTGAGAAAAGGTTCTTGGCGAAAGAGTGATGACAGTTGTGAATAATAGTATTCGGCTAGGGAAACACAGTTATGAAAAGAGCCGTTGCATGCAACGACTCTATAGTTATATAAATACGATTAAGTGTGTATATCTTCTTATCGGAAGTAATTCATGTGATATTCTTATCTCAACACGGTAACTACACCTTTTAAGCCTTGCAAACCTTCAGCATATTGTGCAGTATATAGTAACCTCCAAACATATACGCCTACTTCTACATCCTCTGTCTTACACTTGCCATCCCAAACCTGATCGGGTCTATTGGTTTCATAAACAAGTTGTCCCCAACGGTTGTAAATGTATAAATGATAGGTGTAGAAATTGCATTGATACTTAGGCCCAAAATTATCATTTAAGCCATCACCATTATTAGGCGTAAACGCATTAGGGAAATAGATATAACAACTGCAATCAGCATATTTAATAGTAAAATTATTGTTGATAGCACCACATTTATTCGAAACAGTAACACCATAAGTGCCTGCCTCACTAAATGAATTATAGAAATCGTGCGTGCCATCGCTCCAATATACATTGTAAGGTCCTGCCGGAACAACAACATTATAAAGTTTCCCTTGACAAAGGGAAGTATCGTTTGGCAAAGGGAAAGCAGGAGGATTAAGGTTGGTAATCACAACAGAAGCAGTGGTAGTACAATTAAAACTATCGGTAACCTGCACCCAATAAGTGCCGGGCAAAGAAGCATCATAAGTAGCAGCAGTTGAATTATCCTGCCAAAGGTAAGTATAACCGGGAGTAGGTGGTGTTAATACTAAAGTAGTTCCAGTACATATCAAAGAATCAGGTCCAAGATTAACAATAGGATAAGGCACTACTCTTATCTTAATAGTATCGTTGCCGGTGCAGCCACTAATGCTGCCTGTAACTACATAAGAAGTAGTAACAGCGGGCGAAACAGTGATAGTGTTTGAAGTCCCCAGGCCATTAGCCCATACATAAGAATTGCCACCACTAGCAGTAAGGGTTGTGGAGTTGCCAACACAGATAGGATTAGTTGATGCAGTGATATTAATATTTATTGAACTGATACTTACATTTACATAAACGCTATCAGTTGCCTTACAACCATAAGGGTCAGTAACAGTAAGATTATAATTAGTAGTAACAGACGACTGAACACTTGGAGTGGCAATAGAAGGATTGCTCAAACCTGTAGTAGGTGTCCATTGATAAATAAGCGGTGTTGCCCCTGTGCCTGAGCCATCAATAATAGCGGTTGAATCGCAGGTAATAATGTTGATATCCGAGCCTGCATTAGCGGTCGGTTGTGGGTTAACAGTAACAAGAACACTATCGGTAGCAAAGCATCCATTTGGATCAGTAACCGTGAGAAAATAATTTGTAGTAACTGAAGGGTGAGCAATAGGTGTTGCAATATTAGTATCACTAAGTCCTACAACAGGCGACCATGAATAAACAAGAGGATATACGCCGGTACCTATACCATTGATTTGATATCCGGCAGCGGAATCACAACCACCTATATTACCGGCAGGACCAGCTTCAGCTGTTGCTATTATGTTAAAAGTAATTTTAATATCGTCAAGAAAGTTACCAACACTTAAACTACCGGTAGATGTGTGAGTAGCTGTAAACTGTAGACTGTAATTTCCAGCGACAGGTATTGTGTAGTTTAAATTACGATATTGCCATACAGTGTTATCTCCAAATACCCCCAATACAGTTGTAGGTCCTCCTACATAAGCAATAGAAACACTCATGGAATCTACCCCAAGTCTGCCTCTGTGAGCAAAGCCAACAGTAACATTTGCACCTGTACCGGCATAGAAATCCTGATAAAGAGTGCTTGCTACATTAGCATTCAATTCAATAAATTGAACTCCCGAATAGGCTGTAACACCATTGAACCCCGAATTCCATACTTCTATCAAACCATCCGGTTCGCTGGTACTCCAACAAGTTATTGCGGACTGTGGCACCATAGCCATCCCCCCCGGAGCTGTAACTATGGAGTCTTCAAAATTGGTATTGCATAAGAAATTACATCCGGTTTGAGCAGTAACACTATTAATAATAAAAAACATCATCAATAGCAATCCTCCTATCAAAGGCTTCCTTAAACTATTTACAGATACTTTTGTCATAATACATTTGTTATAGAAATGCTTTACAAAGATAAGTATAATAATTAACAATTCTATTATAAGACATAAAAAGAATGAAAAAGGTTGCCTGAACATAAATATAAATATTCATTTGATAGAAGCATAAAATAAAAAGCCATCATCACAAAACTGATAATGGCTTTTTAATCTAATATCTTATGTATTTATTTGTCATTATTCTTTCCTTCTTCCCAACTTAAATTTGTTTTCAGTACCATGGAATAATCTCACAATATTCTTTTTATGTGTTAGAGGAATAAATACACCAATCATTATTGCAAAAATAATTAAAGCATCATGTTGTCTGTGCAATAAAAATATTACAATAAGAGGGACAGCTATAGCAGTAGTTATTGATGATAAAGACACATACCCTGAGAGTAAAAATACAGAAATAAAGATCCCCAAGCTTATTAAAAACAACATGGTTGGGAACAATGCAATGATTACTCCTACAATAGTTGCCACACCTTTACCTCCTTTGAATCCAACATATATTGGGAAGATATGCCCTAATACAGCAGCTAGTGCTAATATAAGGAAGTAATTGTTAAGTTGTATGTCTGAATAAAATTCAGGGGCAAAGAAATAACCAAGGTCAACAGCAAGCCAACCTTTTAATCCATCTAAGATTAAAACAATAATTCCGGGTTTAGTTCCAAGAACTCGGATAGTATTTGTAGCTCCAGCATTGCCGCTGCCTTTTGTACGAACATCTACATTATAAAATAATCTTCCAATCCAGACAGATGTTGCCGCAGAACCTATAAGATAAGCTACTATAACACCTAATAAAACACTAATTGTAATCATTGTATTTTTCTGATTAAATTTTTATTTGAAGGGAACAAAGATACAACTAATTTTCTTTTTATTTTTATTTTAACATTATAATTAACATTATTTAAAATTAGGTGTTATACCATTAACATATTAATACAATTGTATTTTAAATCTTAACAAATGAATCATCAGGTAGAAATTAATTGGGAAGGCAATATGGCTTTTGAAGCCACCATTAACGGACATAATTTAATAATGGATGCCGATTTTAATCACTTTGGAAACAATACTGGTCATCGTCCAAAGCCTTTATTACTTGCTGCTTTAGCAGGATGTACCGGCATGGATGTGGTGTCATTATTAAAGAAAATGAATGTTGAATTTGATGATTTCAAAGTATCTGTTGATGGTGAACTTACAGTTGACCATCCGATGTATTATCACAAAATTCATATTATCTATATCTTTAAAGGGGGTAATCTGGAAATGGATAAGATTAAAAAAGTTATTCACATGTCGCTGACTAAATATTGTGGTGTATATGCCATGCTTTCAAAAGCATCAACTATTACCCATGAGATTAAAGTGATTGAGTAGCCTTATTTAATATAACAATCAATTCGCTTACTATCATTGCTGTGGCGCCCCATATTATTTGATCCTTTATCAGATAACAAGGAGCGTTAATCTTTAAATTGTTTGCAAGTTTAATTTCCTGCATGCTCTTGTTTAATGGATTGATGAGTTCGTCAAGCTCCGTTTCTATAATCATCGACACTTCTTTATCGTCTTTAACAAACTGTGGCTTTTCTTTTGCATAACCCACAACAGGTTGAACTAAGAAGTTGCTTGGCGGAATATAAAGCTCAGATAACAACCCAATAACTTTAACTTTCGAAGTATTAATACCTACTTCCTCATTGGCTTCTCTTAGTGCGGTATTTATTAAATTACAATCTTTATCTTCGAACTTACCTCCCGGAAATGCAACTTGCGAACTATGTACACCATCATATTTGGGACGTAAAATAAATACTGTCATCAATTTATCTTTATCAGGATATAATAGTATCAACACTCCACTCTTACGGGCTTCATCATAATTTTTTATAGTATGCATTGCTCTTATCCTCGACTCGGGCATCATCTCCAGATGAGCATCATAGCCCGGCAAATCTTTACTAAGTTCTTTGCTTATACTTTCAATATAATTGGTTAAAAACATATTCTTTTTTAAATGAAATTCATTTTATTTGCATTTATAAACAAATTATTCTTAATTTTGTATTTGCTTAATCAATTAAAAATACAAAAATGAAAAGAATAGTTAGAATTATAAGTTTAATTTCTGTTGTCTTAATCCTTTTTGCTTGTAGTAAAAATAAACCCGATAAGGTTGCAAAAGCTTTTCTTACCTCGCTTTATAAAATGGAATACGATTCGGCAAAGACTTTGTGCACCAACGAATCTTATGGTTATATTGAATACAAGAAATTAATTGATAGCTACGTTACCTCTATCGAAAGCACTCCTACTGATAAAATAATTATAGATATTACCGAAACTAAGGTTGACGGTAACAATGCGGAGTGTAAATATAAGATTAGCGGTGTGCCTGATTTGCCTAAAGAAATACAGACCATCGATTTAATAAAGAAAGATGGAAAGTGGCTTGTGGATCTTCATGCTGAGAATTTAAATTTTAATTCGATGAAGCAAGAGCTTGATTCTACTTTTTCAAAACAAGATACGATACTACCAATCGACTAAAATAAATTACGAATGGTATTTGGCGATTTAGTGATTTAAGAAAACAATCTTTCCTGACAAGTTTTTTATTCTGACAGGTATAAATCAAATAGATTATTATTAAGTTAAAAACAATATTACAAACAATCAAAGCATATGCAGACTCCTACTTATTTAAATCCCGGTGACAAAATTGCTATTGTGGCTCCTGCGCGCAAGATTTCTATGGAGGAACTTCAGCCTGCTGTTGATGTGCTAACTTCCTGGGGTTATGAAGTTGAGTTTGGTGATAATCTTTTCAAAGAATTCAATCAATATTCAGGTAGTGATGAGGAGCGAGCTTTGGATTTTCAGAATGCTTTGGATGCTGATGATATTAAAGCTATTATTTGTGCAAGAGGTGGCTATGGTACTTTAAGGATCATCGATAAATTAGACTTTAATAAGTTTATTAGCAACCCTAAGTGGATCATTGGTTATAGTGATGTTACTGTTTTGCATTCGCATATCAACAAAAACTATTCTATTGAAACACTACATGCCACTATGCCTGTTAATTTCCCTAAGGATGGCAGTATTAATCAAGCTTTAGCTAGTCTTCAGATAGCTTTACAGGGCGAATCTTTAAGTTATTGTATCGAAAAGCATGCATTAAATCGTAATGGAATTACTTCGGGTAAGCTTTGCGGAGGTAATCTCTCTATTTTGTATGCGCTTTCGGCTTCTGTTTCGGATATCGACACTAAAGATAAGATTTTATTTATCGAAGATCTGGATGAGTATCTTTATCATATCGATCGCATGATGCTTAACCTTAAACGTAGCGGAAAGCTTGCCAATTTAGCAGGTTTAATAGTTGGGGGCATGAGTGAGATGCGCGATAATACGATTCCTTTTGGCATGACTGCCGAAGAGATAATTATTGAAGCTGTTGCTGAGTACGATTATCCTGTGTGTTTTAATTTTCCAGCCGGACATATTTCGGATAACAACGCCTTGATTATGGGGCGAAATGTTTATTTGAATGTTACGGATAGTGTTGTTTTAAAATTCGATATATAAACAAATAATCCATTAAACATGGCTGAACATAACGAGCTGGGGGCTTTGGGAGAAAGGCTCGCATTGGAGTATTTAAAAGAAAAGGGTTACGAAATACTCGAAACTAACTGGCGTTCGGGGCAGTTGGAGATAGATATCATTGCAAAGAATAAAGATTTTATTATAGTTGCTGAGGTTAAAACCCGTTCTACTAATGTTTTTGGTGAGCCCGAAGAGTTTGTTAACAAGCAAAAACAAAAGCTCTTGATAAAAGCAGCAGAAGCTTATGTTATTAAAATGAATCTGGATACCGAAGTTCGCTTTGACATTATTTCTGTGTTGGTAAGCAAGGGCAAACATCAGGTTAATCATATCATAGATGCCTTTTATGCAAGGCTGTAAAAAAGTACTTAAAGTGCCTAAAGTTTGAAGTTTGGAGTGCCTAAAATTGAAGATAAGACTTTTAGTACCTTATCATCCAATTTAACCCAGATTACGCATTAAGATATTAAAATGTCATTACAAATATCAAGATGCCAATTAAATAACCAATATTATTTTCTAATGCTACGCATTAGAAAATAAATGCATTA
>TBL_comb47_HYPODRAFT_10001985_pt1 | contig 25875 bp, 16 predicted proteins | sample TroBogypolimnion_40_FD_10682 | JGI IMG/M metagenome (IMG submission 10682)
TGAGCACGAGGAGGAGCGAGATGACCTGGATGGTCTTGCCGAGCCCCATGTCGTCGGCCAGGCAGGCGCCCAGCCCGAGCCGATTCATGAACCAAAGCCAATGGGCGCCGTGCCGCTGGTAGGGCCGCAATTGCGCATGCAAGTCGGGGCCGGGATCGGACTCAGCGGTCACCGAGGGATGCTGCATTTCATCCAGGAGTTGTTGCAGTCCGCGGCCCGCGATGAGGCTCGACCATTCGGCCCGCGCCGCTTCGGCTTCGGGAGCCTCTTCCGGTCCGCTTTGAAAGCCCGAGAGGAGCCGGAGCCCCTCCAGCAAGGTCACCCCATCACGACCGACGGTAGACTGGACTTTCTTCCAATGGGCCAGGACCTCCTGGAGCTTCTCCTGGTCCACCTGGACCCATTTGCCTTTGAGCAGGATTAGCCCCGAGGCCGATCCCAGGAGCGCCTCCAGCTCTTGGGGCGTCAGTGGCTCGCCCTCCAAGGACATTTGCACTTGGAAATCGAGGAGGTTGGCTGTGCCCAGAAGTCCAGCGTTGGCCTCGCCGATCTGAACGCTCACTCGCGGCCGGGGCGGATGGCCGCCTTTCCACCAATCGGGGATGCGCACGACTACCCCGCTTTGCTCGAGGAGCGGGATGTTCTTGAGAAAGGCGAAGGCCTGGTCCGGACGCCAGACTTGGGGATGGAAGACCGCGCGGGAATCGAGGATCTCCCGAGCCAGCGGGCTGAGCTCCGCTGCGCGTTGGATCGGCGAGAGCAAGGCCGCGAGGGCGGATCGGTTCTTCGCCCCGGCATAATCCTCCAAGGCGCGCCCGAGGGGAACGTGCTGCACGGTGCCCTGCTCGGACATGCGATGGGTGTAGGTAGCCAGGAAAGCAAACGGATAGGCGGGGTTGCGCTTGTTTTCCGCCAAGTGGAACGTGACACGTCCGACGCCGTGCCAAACCGGGTTGGTCGCTTTTAGCCAGGCGACGGCGCCGCCGGGAGTCTGGGCGATCCGCTCGCGGGCATGGGCTTCAAGCTCGTCCCACAACCGGGCTAGCAGTTCAGCATCGAGGTACTCCAGACCCTTCATCGGCGGGGCCGCATCCGCCATCGTGGCCAACTCGACCTCGGCTGGCTTCGGGATAACGAGGTTGCCCGGTTTTTCCAGGTTCGGATTGTGGCAGAGGGCGGTAAAGAAGCGCCTGGCTAGTCCCCGCCAGAAGACAAACGTGGGAGGCAGGATCTCGTGCAGCGCCGCTCCCGCCAGCGCTTCCAGGCCGCGAGCACTCGAGGCATCAAACGCCGCTTGCAAGCGGGCGACGGCGGCCTGGCTGAGCTTGGGCTGAGCCGCTTCGTCCGGTTCCAGGAACAGATGGCCACCGGGGGACAGGGAAAGTGCATGCGACATGGTCTGCTTTTTATATACCGCCAGAGCCTCCATCGCTCAAGGAAATGCCAGTGGACAACCCAAGCAAGGAGTTTATGTTCTCCATGATGTCGGATAATAATTTCAAGTCGCTCTTTTGCGAACGGTTCAGGTGCGCCCCCGACGAGTACGAACCACGAGTATTCGGAAAGTGCCTGTATTTCCACGCCCGCTTGTTAGCGCCCTTGGCCCGCCTGCTGAGCCCGTTCATCTTTGTCGAAGACGTAAAGTTCGTTTGCGTGCTGGGCCGGGCAACCGACTTGGAGGACGCGCGGATCGATGTCGCGAATTTCAAGGACTCCAACCGCTGGGTGAAGGGCACTCTGCGGCGGCAGTTCAAGATCCGCGTCTCGGGAAAGAAGGCGATGAACCTGGCCTGCGAGATGCTTCGCAAGCCGGGCCAAAGTCAGGGCCCGGAGACGGCCAAACCACTCTGATCCGCATACCGGGCATCGAGGATTAACCCGGGCCGGCGAGGGCCACCGCCAGCGCGGCCACCGTCAAAATGAGCATCAGCCCGGCGGGCATGAACTTCCGGGTCTTGAGGACGCGGATGACAAACACCACCAATAGCGCCCCTAGCAGCGCCTCGGGCACCACGCGTTGCGGGATGAGCCCGCCCGCGCAGGCAGCCAGCGCCACCGCGAACGAGGCGGACATGATCAGCGAAACCCGGCTCTTCGCTTTCAGAAAGCCGATCAACCCGCCGACCAGCAGCAGCCCGATGTAAATCCACAGGACAATATGTTGCATAATTTATCTTGTGCGGGAATGTAGCCCCAAACCGGGCAAATGACAAAAACTGGTTTGCGCCGCGATCCGGTTGCGGAGCCAGCGACCAAGTGTTTGGCCGGTATCTTCGCCCGCGAGTTTTGGCGCCGGCTGCCGCCGAAATGATCCACTTCACCGGGCGGAACGCCCGGTAAACCCGCCAGCCTGACTCGCCTGGGTTTCTCCGGCTCAGGCCCCCGTTCGGACCGTCCCGCCAGCGGTTACACTCGCTTATAGGAGCCCAAGGCGGGCGCTTCGGGGTTCACCTCGGGGCCGAAATAGCGGAGGCAGACCAGCGGCTCGGTCTGGCTGGTGTTCTCGAAGGTGACCCCCGCCTTCGCGCCCTCTTCCGTGCAGAAGTACTCGTCGTCGGTCAGATCGCCGAAGCGGATCAGTTTCGGGCTGACCAGGGGCTGGCGGTTGATGGTGCCGGTGCCCTGGACACAAATAAGACCGTAAGCGCCGCGGTCTTTAACCACGCAGGCTGCGCCCGGGTCGACGGTGAGTTCTTTGGCGGTGAAGAGTTGCTGGCCGCTGAATTTGCCATAAACGATCCAGCGATCCTGGTAACCCTCGCTGGCAGTGTCGGCCACCGGGATGGGCTCCAAATAATGGCTGTCTTTGAAACTGGGATCAACATTGGCTTCCCAATCGATCTGGTCGACGATGAAATCAAAGTCCTTGTGTTTGTTCTTGGGCATGTCCTTGACCAGCAGGCTCCAGGGGACGTAACGGCCTTCGACGAGGCTTTGGTACATCCCGAAGACGTCGCTGCCCCACTGGGGCTCGTAGGTGCAGAGGCTGCCGGGGGCGTGCAGGATCGAGGGGCCGACGAGCCAACCGGTGCCGGGTTTGAGGCGGTAGGCCTTCGAGAGGTCGAGGATGCCATTGTCGCCTTTGTTCCAGTCGGCGATGCACTTGCGCACCTGGGCCTTGGTGGTGCCGGGCTCAAGTCCAAAGAAGGTGTGGGGGAAGTTATTGCCGACGTTATTGTGCTGGGGGGGGAAATAGTAGGACTCGGGCTTGCCCTCCTGGCCGACGAGCTTGGCCTGGGCGGCGCTCTGGTGGAGGTGGAGGGGAATGGGGCCCATATTGTCGAAAAACTTGGAATAGACCGGCCAGCGGCCGTATTTTTTCCAAATCGCGTTGCCGACGACGGTGGCACCGCAATCCTGGACCGCCTGGCGGAGGGTGAAACGCCCCTTGCCGGTGACGCAATAGCTCAGGCCTTCGTCCGGGACCCGGCCTTCGTTGGCGGCCTCGGTGGTGGATGCGAACCAGCGCTCATCGATGCCCCCGCGATCGGCGCCATAAGCGTAGGTGTCGTCGGGATGCAGCTTGAGCCGGAGGCCGGGTTGGAGGAAAGAGCGAGGAACCCAGGCGGGGGCGAGGCGCAGCAGACCGCCGGTCCGCGCCAGTTCGGTTTCCACCAGGGTCTGGGTGTTCCCCTTGAGGATCTTGAGAGAGTTTATCGTCTTCATGCTCAGTGCTTTGATCGGACAAATTGCGTTAACCGCCGTCCGCCTGGGCCATTGCCCCGCGCGGCTTTTGGATGGGAAAACCGTCGCAGATTTCCCACGGACTGGCAAGCGGGAAGAAACTAGGGTATCGACGTCCCGGCGGAAAATGGGTATACTTCCCGCATGTCATCCGCACTGCAAAGCCTGCCGCCGGTCATCCTGGCCTCCGCTTCGCCCCGGCGGGCCGAATTGTTACGCCAGTGTCTATTCGAGTTTCATGTGGTCCCAAGCGACGCGCCCGAAATTCATCACGACCAGTTGACCGCCGCCGAGGTGTCTCAGATCAACGCGTATCGCAAGGCCAGAGCGGTGGCCAAGAAATACCCGGATGCGGTCGTGTTGGGGGCTGACACGCTGGTCTGCCTGGAGACGCTGCTGTTCGGCAAACCGGCCAATCTGGAGGCTGCGTACGGGATGCTGGAGCAGTTAAGCGGCCGGACCCACCAGGTGGTCACCTCGATCTGCCTGCTGCATCTTCGTGAGCGGCGCCAGCGGTTGTTCGCCGAGACGACGGAGGTGACCTTCCGCTCGCTGGACGCCGTACTCATCCGTCGCTACCTGGAGCAGGTCAACCCCCTGGACAAGGCGGGAGCCTATGCCATCCAGGAGCATGGCGACCTGCTCGTCGAACGCATCTCCGGCTCCTACAGCAACGTGGTGGGCCTCCCGGTCGAACGACTGCGCCTGGAGTTAGAACAATGGGTAAAAGCGACCGCCTGAGCGCTCAGTTTTCGCTCGCTTCCGCGGCGTCGTTGAGTGATCTTGCCTTTGGCTCACGTTGAAACGACTATGATTGCCCAGAACTCGAATAAGACGATGGCGGTGTTCCTTGACCTGGAAAACATCGCGCTTGGCGCCCACGACGCCCATTACCCGGCCTTCAATATTCAGAAAGTCCTCGAACGCTTGCTCCTCAAGGGGCACATCGTGGTCAAGAAGGCCTATTGCGATTTCGACCGCTACAAGACCTTCAAACGCGACCTGCATGAGGCCGCGTTCGAGTTGATCGAAATCCCCCACGTCCGTCAGTCCGGCAAGAACTCGGCTGACATCCGGATGGTCGTGGATGCCCTGGACCTCTGTTACACCAAGAGCCACGTGGACACGTTCATCATCCTGAGCGGCGACTCCGACTTTTCACCCCTCGTGAGCAAGCTGCGGGAGAACGCCAAAACCGTTATTGGCGTCGGCGTCAAGAACTCCACCTCCGACCTATTCCTCAACAACTGCGACGAGTTTATCTATTACGATGACCTGGTCCGGGTGGAACCGCCGCGGCCGCGCCGGCGCGCGCCCACTGCCGCCTCCGGCACCAAGGCGGCCGAAGGGGATGGGCGCGGACCGGATCTCGAGCGGGCGCTGGACCTGGTGGTCGAGACCATGGAAGCCATCACCCAGGAACGGGATGCGGACGAGCCGATTTGGGGATCGATGATCAAGCAGGCGATCAAACGCCGTAATCCCGGTTTCAACGAACGCGCTTACGGATTCCGCTCGTTTAACGACCTGTTGCTGGCCGCCGAGAAGCGGGGTCTCCTCAAACTGGAGTCGGACGAGAAATCCGGCGGCTACACCGTTCAAGCGGCCGAATGGGGCCGAGAGTCCGGGGCAGCGAGCGAGCCAACCACCTCTTCCAGAAGGACCTGAGGAACGCGGCAACCATAATCAACGTGGCCGAGGCGGCGGGCCAGGACGAACTTGACCTCGCCCGCGCTGACCTTCTTGTCGAGTTTCATGGCGGCGAGCAACGCCCCGCGCTGGGGGTGGTTCAAGTTGACGGTGGTAGGCAGGCCAGCGCGCGCCAGGAGCGTCTCGATGCGCGCCGCCTCGATTTCGGGTAGCCCCAATAGCTGGGCAGAGAGGCGGGCGGCGGCCACCTGGCCGATGGAGATGGCCTCACCATGCAGGTATTTGCCGTAGCTGGAAATAGCCTCCAAGGCATGACCGATGGTGTGGCCAAAATTCAGAATGGCGCGCGGACCGCTCTCGGTTTCGTCCTGGCGCACCACCTCGGCCTTGATCTCGCAGCAACGGGCGATCACCGCGGCCAGCACCCTCGGATCCCGTTCCAACAACCGGGGCAATTCGCGTTCCAGCCGCCGGAACAGGCGGGCATCGTAGATGATCCCGTACTTAATCACCTCGGCCAGCCCGGCACGGAATTCCCGCTCGGGCAACGTTCGGAGCGCGTCGAGATCGCAGAGCACCAAGCGGGGCTGATAAAACGCGCCGACGAGATTCTTGCCCGCCTTGAGGTTGACTCCCACCTTCCCACCCACGGAGCTGTCCACCTGAGCCAGCAGCGTCGTGGGCACCTGAACAAACGGGAGACCGCGCAGGTAGGTGGCTGCCAGGAACCCGGCCATATCGCCCACCACGCCGCCGCCGAGTGCGACAATGAACGACTTACGCTCCAGGCGCGCGCCGGCCAGCCGACCATAACCAGCCTGAATGGTCTTGAGGCTCTTGGCGGTCTCGCCCGCCGGAACGGTGATCCGTTCGCAGTCGAATCCACTACCGCGGAGGGCCTCCTCGGCCGCAGCGCCGTAGAGCGGCATCACGTGGCGATCGGAAACGATCGCGCAACGGCCGCCCAGCTTCAGGGCGGCGCAGGCTTGGCCCAACCGGGCAAGCAACCCGGGACCGATCCGAATCTGATAGCTACGATCATCGAGAGATACTGGAACAATGCGCACACCGCCAAGATAGGGGTTAGCGGCGCGGCGGCAAAGCTCAGAATCGTCTTGGCGTCGACGCCTGGGGAGCGTTAGTCTTCGGGGGATGTCAAACCCGTGGACGCTCAATCGCACATGAACGCAGCAGCCCTCATCACCGGCGGTTCGCGGGGCATCGGGCGCGGGATCGCTTTGGAGTTGGCGGCGCTCGGTTACGACCTGGTTCTGAGTTTTGCGGAAAATGTCGAAGCCGCCAGCCAGACTCAGGCCGAGTGTCTGGCGCGGGCCGCCACTCGAGGTCGCACCATCCGCGTCGAGGTTTGTCGCGCGGACATCGGCGAGACGGACGATCGGCGGAGGCTGATTGACTTTGCCAGGGCGAGCTTCGGACGGCTGGATCTTCTGGTGAACAACGCGGGGGTCGCCCCCCGGCAACGCGCCGACCTCCTGGAGGCTTCCGAGGAGAGTTTTGACCGGATGATCCGGGTGAACGTCAAAGGCCCCTACTTCCTGACCCAACTGGCGGCACAATGGATGATCCAGCAGCAACAGGCGGGCCTGACCTCGGCCGCCGGGAAGCCCAAGATTGTCACCATCACCTCGATCAGCGCCTACACGGCCTCGGTAAACCGGGGTGATTATTGTGTGGCGAAGGCGGCGCTGGCGATGCTCACGCCGCTCTTCGCCGCTCGCCTCGCCGAGTATGGCATCCGCGTCTATGAGATACGCCCCGGCATCATCGCCACAGATATGACCGCCACGGTCAAAGAGAAATACGACCGGCTCATCGGCGAGGGGCTCACCCCCCTGCCCCGCTGGGGGACCCCCGAGGACGTCGGCAAGGCCGTCTCCGCCCTAGCGCAGGACCTTCTGCCTTTCAGCACCGGCGAAGTGCTCAACGTGGATGGCGGATTCCATCTCAGAAGACTGTAGGATAATCCATGCCACTCAAAATTGATCCTCATTTGACCGCGCAGCAGTTGACGCCCAAGCTCCGGCGGGTGTTCGAGCTTTCCGCCTCCAAGATCCTATCGATCGAGAGGACTTGGAACCCCGCGCAGGGAACGCCGGTCTTCACAGTCAAAGGCCGTTACACCTCGCGCGGGTGGACGGAATGGACGCAAGGCTTCCAATTCGGCTCGGCCATCCTCCAATTTGACGCGACCAACGAGGCGCGGTTCCTGGAGCTGGGCCGGCTCAAGACCCTGGAGTTGATGGCCACCCATGTCTCGCACACCGGCGTCCATGACCACGGTTTCAACAACGTCTCGACCTACGGCAACCTCTGGCGCCTAATGCGGGAAGGGGCGGTTCCCTGGAACGAAGACCGGAACCATTTCTACGAACTGGCACTGAAGGTCTCCGGTGCGGTCCAGGCGGCCCGGTGGACGAGCCTGGCGGACGGCCGAGGTTATATCTACTCCTTCAACGGCCCGCACTCGCTGTTCGTGGACACGGTTCGCTCGCTGCGGTCCCTGGCCCTGGCGCACCAACTCGGCCATGTCCTCATGGGCGAACGCGACCAGCGGATCTCCCTCTTGCAGCGGCTCCTGGTCCACGGGGAAGCCACCGCGCGCTACAGCATCTACTATGGCGAAGGCCGTGACACCTATGACCTCCGCGGCCGCACCGCCCATGAGAGCCTGTTCAACCTCAATGACGGCAGCTACCGCTGCCCGAACTCCCAGCAGGGCTATTCGCCGTTCAGCACCTGGACTCGGGGACTGGCCTGGGCGATGCTCGGCTACGCGGAACAACTAGAGTTTCTCGACGCCTTGCTCACCTCGCCCGAGTCCGGGAAACCGGCCAGACCGCAACCGACCGATCCCCAGGAAACGTCCCGATCTGTCACCGAGTCGCAGGCCATCTTCTTGAAAGCGGCTCTAGCCACGGCTGACTTTTATCTCGACCATAGCTGCGCCGACGGCATCCCGATGTGGGACACCGGCGCCCCGAACCTGCATCGGTTGCGCGATTACGCCGACCAGTCGGCGGACCCGTTCAATCCGTGGGAGCCGGTGGACAGCTCCGCCGCCGCCATCGCGGCCCAGGGGTTGTTCCGGCTCGGGCATTACTTGCGCCGCCAGGGCAAGTTGAAGGCCGCGACGCGCTACCGGCAAGCCGGGCTGACAGTGGCCAACACCCTGTTCGACGAGCCGTACCTATCACTGAGCCCCCGGCACCAGGGGCTCATCCTCCACTCGGTCTATCACCGGCCCAACGGCTGGGACTACGTTGCCCCCGGCCAAAAAGTGCCCAACGGCGAAAGCTCGATGTGGGGTGACTACCATGCCAGAGAATTGGCCGTCCTCCTTTGGCGCGAGGCTCGGGGCGAAAGTTATCTGCGTTTCTTTTGGCCTTGACCCGCGGTCTGGCCAATCTCTCCTTCACAGAAAAACTGCTGGCCATCCTGGCTGCGAGCGGCGAGATTGCCGGAACACTATGGCCGCCGTTTTCAAGTTCACACGGATTGCATCGCTCAAGTCGCCGTCCGATTTTCGCGCGCACGCCGCCACGCTGGGGCTCGACCTGCCATGCGACGATGAGATTCTACCCCGCGCGACCTCGCCATTGGCGCAGCCCGTGGAAGGCCTCCAGGTCAACGGCAAACGCATTGGCAACCGTTGCGCCGTCCAGCCCATGGAAGGCTGGGACGGCACGACCACTGGCGGGATCACCGACGAGGTGCTGCGACGATGGCAACGTTTTGGGCAAAGCGGGGCGAAACTGATTTTCGGCGGTGAGGCGATGGCGGTGCGGCCGGACGGCCGCGCCAACCCGAATCAGCTCATCATCAACCAAACCAACCAGGCCGGTTTGGCCACCCTCCGCCAGTCATTGATCCAGGCGCACGAGGAATGCTATGGCGGATCCGAGGATCTGGTCATCGGGTTTCAATTGACGCACTCAGGACGCTTCTGCAAGCCGTCTGACAAGTTTCGGCTTGAGCCCCGCGTGGCCTATCGCCATCCCCTCCTGGACGGTCCGTTCCAGGTCACCAGCGACGCGCAGGTTTGGACCGACGCTGAACTGGAGCGCTTGGTCGAAGATTACGCGCGGGCGGCGAAAGTGGCCTGGGAGGTCGGCGCGGACTTCGTCGACCTCAAGCATTGCCACGGATACCTGCTGCATGAATGCCTGAGCGCCTTCACGCGGCCCGGGAAATACGGCGGGGAGTTTGAAAATCGGACCCGCTTGCTGCGTGAGATCGTCTCGGCAATCCGCGCGTCGGGCAACCCGATCGAGTTGGCGGTGCGATTGAGCGCCTTCGACCTCGTTCCTTTCCGGCCGGACCCCGCCACCTCCAGTCCGGGGCGACCCGGGGTCGGCGTGCCGATGCCTTTCAGCACATCATTGCCCTATCGTTATGCCTTCGGGGTCAACCAGGATAACCCGTTGGAGTTTGATCTGGCGGAACCGCTCCGCTTCGTCGAGTTATGCGCCGAGCTGGGGATCAAGATCGTAAACCTGACGGCCGGGTCGCCCTATTATAACCCCCACATCCAGCGGCCCGCCGCTTACCCACCGTCGGATGGCTACCAACCGCCGGAGGATCCGCTGGTGGGAGTTGCCCGCCAGATCCAAGCCGTCCGCCAGATCAAAACCCGGTGTCCAGCGGGCCTGGTTCTGGTTGGCACGGCCTATAGCTACCTGCAAGAGTATCTGCCGCAGGTGGCCCAGGCGGTGGTCCGCCAGGGCTGGGCGGATTTGGTGGGCATCGGGCGGATGGTGTTGTCCTATCCGGCCATTTTCGCCGACGCCCTCGATCGGGGTGCCCTCACCACCAAGCTGATCTGCCGGACCTTTAGCGATTGCACTACCGCCCCACGCAATGGCCTCATCAGCGGCTGTTACCCACTGGACAAGCACTATGCCGCCAAACCGGAGTTTGGGAGGCTTAAGGCCATCAAGGAAGCGGCCCGTTGAGCACCGAGCAAGCCGACGATGGTGGCTCGCCGCTCTCGGGGGCCAGCTCTCAGGTCGCCGCCGGCCGCCAATCCAAGACCTTCAACTGCACGGCCCGGCGGCCTTTGTACTCGTTGATCTGCGGGGCGAAGGCAAGGTCGAACGTGTCGGTGGGTAGCGCCTGATTGGCGGCATTCCACCAAACGGCCTCGTGCGAACCGCCGCGGTCGCCAACCCATAGCTTGAGATGCTGTTTTTCGGCCCCCATGCGTTGTGGGGGCCGTTGGAGCGCGACGGTGGGAGACCAAAACTGCACGGCGGGATTTCCCAGACCAGTAGGTTTCAATTGATCCAGCTCCGCCAACGACTCGAAGGTGAGCTCGTCCAACCCGACCGCAGCGTCGAGCCGCAACGGGGCCGTGAGATCCTCGGGCCGGAAGGCGCGCCGTGCCAGCTCGTTCAAGCGTGCGCGGAAAGCATCCAGGTTGGCCGGGTCGAGCGACACCCCGGCGGCCATCGCATGGCCCCCGTGCCGAACCAGGAGGTCGCCACACTCTCGTAGCGCCGCCGCCAGGTCGAACCCGGCAACACTGCGGCCCGACCCACGAAAAAGTGCGCCGTCACCGCCCGCGATGATGGTCGGACGGTAAAACTCCTGGAGTATCCTAGAAGCCACGATGCCGACCACGCCGACGTGCCACGTCTGCTGACCTTCGACGATAACGAAATCCCGCTCCGGCTGAAACCGGGCGCGAACGGCGCTCCCAGCCTCGACGGCGATGACCCGTTCGATCTTCTGACGCTCGCGGTTGTGGGCGTCGAGGCTGAGCGCGAGCGGCAGCGCGACCTCCAAGTTAGGCGCCAGCAACAACTCCACGGCCGCCTCGGCGGTCTCCAGCCGCCCCGCAGCGTTGAGCCGGGGACTGAGTTGGAAGGCGACTTCATGGACGCCCAAGGGCGTCGGCGTTTCGGCCACCTGTTTCAGGGCGATAAGCCCGGGCCGCGTCGTGGTGTTGAGGCGCTCCAAACCCGCGGAGACCAGGATGCGGTTCTCCCCCACGAGCGGAACAATATCAGCGATGGTCCCCAGGGCCACCAAGTCCAACAAGGGGCGGAGGTCGAAGTCCGCCGCCTCAGGGAGGCCAGCCTCACGGGCGCGCTTCAGGAGCGCATGAGCCAGTTTGAAGGCCAAGCCCACAGAGCAGAGTTCGGTGAAATCCGAGCCCGGAACCGCTCGGCGCGCGCTTGCAGTGTCGCTCATTCCGGGCCGGCGCAGGTGCGGATTCACCAGCGCGGTGGCTGGCGGCAGTGGCGAAGAGCCTTGATGATGGTCGAGGACGATTACGTCCACCCCGCTCGCTTGCAGGCGCTGGATGGGCTCGGCGGCGGTCGAACCGCAATCGACCGCCAGCAGGAGTGTGGCCGGGTTTTTGCGGAGGCAGTTCTCGATGCCCTCGGGGCTCAAGCCGTAACCCTCGTCGACCCGGTGGGGGAGATACCAACTGGCCATCCAGCCGAGCCGGCGCAACACCTCGATCAGCAGGACGGTCGAGGTGACGCCATCCACGTCATAATCTCCGAAGATGACCATCGGCTCGCGCTGTTCCCGGGCGCGGAACAGGCGCGCCACGGCGGTCTCCATATCCAGCAGCAAGAACGGATCGCGGAGGTGCTTGAGCCGGGGCTGTAAGAAGAAGCCGATCGCCTCAGGCTCCGCCAAGCCGCGATTGAGGAGGCATTGCGCCAACAGCGGCGAGATCTTGAGCCAGCCCGCCAAGTCGGCCACCAACCCGGGTTGGGTGTCAGCGATTTGCCAGTGGTATTTCATATCGGGCCGAGAGACTATTGGCGGTCGCTAGCTTTGGTCACGGTGGGCGGCCGCCGCCGTGCCGCCAGCACCGAAGCGATCAGGGAGGCCAGGAGGATCCCACCCACCACCAGGAACGAAGCTGAATCCGGAATGTCCACCTGGATGCCCCGGGGCGGCAGGTCATGAGGGTCCAGGAGCATCTTGCAGCCAATGAACACCAGGACAAGCGAGAGGCCGGTCTTCAGGTAGCGAAATTGGCGGAGGGCATTGGCGAGGACAAAATAAAGGGAGCGCAGACCCAGAATCGCAAAGACGTTGGAGGTGAAGATGATGAAGGGCTTGGTGGTGACGGCGAAGATGGCCGGCACCGAATCCGCCGCGAAGACGATATCGCTCGTCTCCACCATCACCAGTACCAACGCCAGCGGCGTGAGCGCCCGGCGTCCCTGCCACTGGGTAGTGAATTTCTGTCCATCAAGCGTCGGGCTGACCGGATAGAGCTGGCGCACCAGGCGTTGAATGCGATTGTCTTCGGGGCGAATCGTGGTCGCCACGAACATCATCTTCACGCCGGTGTAGAGCACAAACGCGCCCATCACATACAGCAACCAATGGACCAGGTGGATCAAGGCCACCCCGACCCCAATCATGAGGCCGCGCATCGCCAACGCGCCGAGAATACCCCAGAATAAAACGCGGTGCTGGTGCTGGGAAGGAATATTGAAATAGGCGAAGATCAGCGCAATAACAAAGACGTTATCCATCGAAAGCGATAACTCGATGAGATACCCGGTCAGGAACTCGAGACTCTCCTTTTCTCCACGCCAAGGGACCAAAGCGGCGGCAAAGCACAAAGCTAATCCCGCCCAAATGCCGGTCCAGACCAGCGCCTCGCGGCTCCCGACGGCGTGCGCGCGCCGGTGAAAGACCCCCAAGTCGAGTGCCAGGAACACCAAGACGCAGGCAATAAAGACTGCCCAGTGCCACCAAGCGATTCCCACCACCGCGAACATAAAAGACACAGCCCTGGAGCGGCTTCCTGCGCCGGCCCCAGCCACCTGCCTGGCCGCGACCAGGGGTCAAGTTACCGCTTAGGCTAGGCCTTAGCCTTGGCTTCGACCATGGCATCCACGGCGATCGGGCCGCTGCCGATTTGGGGCCGCTGGCCTTTATGCCAGAACAACACCAAAGCGCTGGCGATATAGATGCTCGAATACGTGCCGGTGATAATACCGATCAGGAAGGTGAAAGCGAAGTCGTTGATATCGCCGCCGCCAAAAATATACAAGGCCGCGGTAGCCAGAAACACGGTGCCCGAGGTAATGATCGTCCGGCTCAGGGTCTGGTTGAGCGCCTGGTTCATCACATCCTTGAAGGATCCGCGAATCCCGAGTTTCAGATCCTCGCGGATCCGGTCGAAGATGACGATGGTGTCGTTGGTCGAAAAACCGATGATGGTCAGGATGGCAGCCACCGTGGTGGCGCTAAACTGGCGGCCGAACAGGCAATAGATGCCGATGGTCATAAGCACGTCATGGATCACCGCCAGCACCGCGCCGACGGCGAAGGAGAACTCGTAGCGGAAAGCCACATAGACCAGGATGCCGAAAAGCGAGAGCAACGAAGCCACAATGGCCGATTTCTGAATGTCTTTGCCCACTGTGGCGCCGACATGTTCCTGGCCAAAGGAGCTGAAATTCTTGGGAGCGAGCTTCTCGAGGGCGAGCTTCACGGCGTTGCCACTGCCTTCGGGCGAATCAATTCGCAGCGATTCCTTGCCCGTGACGATGTCCTTTTGGTACTGAATCAGGGCATCCTGGATCTTCTCGCCGGCGAGCGCGGCACGAATCTGGGCCTCGCCCAGCCTCTCGGTGAAGGAGCACGAAGTGGTGTCGCCGCCGATGAAATCCCGCCCCATGGCGGCTTTGCCGCGGACCATGCCGTAGCTCACCCCAATCACGATAATCACCCATGAGGTGATGAACGCGGCCTTGGCCAGCTTCATGAAATCGAGTTCCATCGTGGCCGGGATCAAGTGGAACATCTTGATGGAGGTCAGCCACTCGCGGTCGACCAGAAAATCGAAAATGAGCCGGGTAACGACCAGCGCCGTAAACAAGCTGGCGGCCACACCGATCGTCAGGGCGACACCGAAGCCCTTAATCGAGCCGGTTCCCATGAAGATCAGGATGATGGAGGAAATCAGAGTCGTGACGTGGGAGTCGAAGATGGTGGTAAACGCGCGGCTATAGCCGGCGGCGATCGCGCGCCCCGCAGGGATTTCCCTCGAGCGGTTTCCTCTCGAATCCGTTCGTAAATCAGTACGTTGGCGTCGACCGCCATACCGACGGTGAGGACGATGCCCGCGATGCCGGGGAGGGTGAGGGTAGTGCCGACGGAGCACATAACTCCCAGGAGGATAATGATGTTGGCGACGAGCGCCACATTGGCGACCATGCCGGAAATCAGGTAATAACAGAGCATGAACGCGGAAACGGCGAGCGTGCCGCCAATCGCGGCGTAAATGCCGCTGCGAATGGCATCTTTGCCCAAGGTGGGCGCAACCTTGCTCGAGGCCAGCACATCGAGCTTGGCGCGAAGGGGGTTCTCCAGCACGTTGGCCAGTTCCTGAGCCTCCTTGTAATCGAACCGCCCGGTGATCTGACCACGGCCCGTTTCGATGGCCGTGCGAATGACGGGGGCGGAATACAAGTTGCCGTCCAATATGATGGCCAGGCGGTGGCCGACATTCTCCTTGGTCACCTCGGCAAACTTGGCCGCCCCGTCCGCATTCAGCGTGAAGTCGATGTCTGGCTCGCCCAGGTTGCCGCGCCCCACCATGGCGCTCTGGATGCTGTCGCCCCCGAGTTCGGGCCGGCGTTTGACGAGAAGCGTCTCGGTGGTCTCCTGCCCGTTGTGACGATCCTTGAGCTTCATGACCTCGTAGCCGGGTTCCAGGATGCCTTGCTCCAGGAGTTCGCGACTTTGCGGGTGAACGATGCGAAACTCGAGGTACGCGGCGCGCTTAATAGCCTCCTCAGCCGCCTGCTGATCCGCGGCCGACAGCCCGGGCAGTTGGACCAGGATCTTGTCGCTGCCCTGCGGCAGGATCAACGGCTCGGCCACACCGAACCTATCCACGCGGCGGCGCAACACCTCGACGGCCTGCGACAGCGCCCCGCCCACGTCATTGGTCAGGCTCTTGGTGTCCATCTGCACCAGGAACGAGGTGCCGCCTTGCAGATCGAGTCCGAGCCGAATCCGGCCCGCCGCCTCGCGCTGCAGCCGGTTTAGGATGAAACCCGTCGGGTTGTCCTGTTCCTTCGCCTCATAGAAGGGGAAGTACTTGGTGATGTCGTTGGTAGTTATGGCATTGCTCAGGCACTGGTACAGGTTGTCGGGCTGTTTCTGCTCCAACTCGGTGGCCTTGAGCATGATAGCGGCGAACGCGGGATCATGATTCACGGCCCGGTCCCGGAATACCTGAACGAGGTTCTTGGCCTGCGGTGGATACAACTCGTAAAGCGACCAGAGGACCACCAGGACAACAAGGACAAATCTCCAAAAATTATTGCGATTCATGGCTATAGACTAGGATTCACTGGTTTCGCCGCCGCGCTCGGTGATTTCCGCGATGGCCGATTTGGTGATTTCGAATTTGGAATCCCCCGAGCGTATGTTCAACGTCTTTTCCTTGACGGTAACCACAACGGCGACCACGCCGCCAGTGGTGACGATCTTGTCACCCGGCCGAATGGCCTTGAGCATCTCCGGTGCTCTTTGGCCTTTTTCTGCTGCGGGCGAATCAGGGCGAAATAGAAAACCACCAGCAAAAGCAGGAGCGGGACGAAGCTCGTCCAAGCCGGGGCGCCACCCTGCTGGCCACCCGAGGGCGGCGGCATCAACGCCAACATCGCATCCAATCTCGATACAATCATATTTTTGAATGAGCCGCTCAATCTACGGATGCCAGAAGATTTGGCAAGCATTACCTTACATCGACGCCGTCAGACTTCCAAACGGTCCCCCGGACGAGCCACCAGGGCATAGAGCACCGGCATGAGAAACACGCTAATCAACAGCCGCGTAAAGAGGCCGCTGACAATCACCAGCGCGAACGGTCGCTGGGAATCGGTGCCCACCCCCGTGGCGACCGCTGCGGGCAGCAATCCCAGCGCCGCCACCAGGGCCGTCATCATAATCGGGCGAAGCCTCAAGATCGCTCCCTCCCGAATGGCGGGCGTAATGTCCATCCCATTGCGCCGCAATTCATTGACGTAGGAGATAAACACCACCGCGGTCTGGACCGAAACCCCGAACAAGGCCAGAAAGCCGATGCCCGAGGAAACCGAAAAGGGCGTTCGCGTCAACCAGAGGGCAACGATGCCTCCCACCGGCGCCGAGAGCATCACGCCCAGGACGGTAATCAGCGGGAATTTCACGTTGCTGTACAGCGCGAACAGGATGAGGAAGATGAGGAACAGGGTCAGTGGCAGTACAATCCGGAGTTGCTGGCGCGAGGCGGTGTATTCGGTGTACTCGCCGCCCCATTCCAAGCGATAACCTTCGGGCAGGGCCACTTGCGCGCTCACCCGGGAACGGGCGTCGTTGACGGCACCGGCGAGGTCGCGCCCCTCGACGGAGAACTGGACCCCGATATACCGCGAATTACTTTCCCGATAAATAAACGAGGCGCCATTCTCGGTCTGAATGTCAGCGAACTCCTTGAGCGGGATTTGCTGCCCGTCAGGTGTGGCGACCAGGATGTTTCCGATTTGCTCCGGGGTGCCACGGTATTTTTCCTCCAAACGGACCACCAGATCGAACTGCTTTTCGCCTTGGACCACCTGGGTGGCTGCCGAGCCCCCGATGGCCGCCTCAATGAGCCCGTTGATGTCGGCGACATTCAACCCGTAGCGGGCGATCTTCGCCCGATCCACGGTCAGGGCTAGGCTCGGCTGGCCCAACTCCTGCACGAGTGTGACCTCCTTGATCCCCGGCACGGTCTCGACGATCTTCTTGATCGCCTTGCCTTTGGTTTCGAGGGTGTCGAGGTCGGGGCCGAACACTTTGACTGCCAAGGCGCTTTTCAAGCCGGTCTCGGCTTCGTCCACCGCATCTTCGGCTGGTTGGGTATAGTTGAAAATGATGCCGGGGAAGGTCTCGAGCTTCTCCTTGATGGCTTCAATCAGTTTCGCCTTGGTGCGGCAAGGTCCTTTCCATTCGGCATACGGCTTCAGGCCGACATAGAACTCGGCGTTGAAAAAACCGGTGGGATCCGTCCCATCATCTGGGCGGCCATGTTCCGAAGCGACCACCGTGACTTCGGGAAAGGACCGGAGAATTTTGCGGATCTGCGGGGTAATCAGTTTTGATTCCTCAAAGGAGATGGTGTAGGGCATGGTCGCGCGAACCCACAGAGCGCCTTCATCCAACTGGGGCATGAATTCCGCGCCGATGACCGGAATGAGCAGCAAGGCTCCCACCAGGAGTGCGGTGGAACCGAACACCGTACCCCAGGGATGCGCCAGACAGAAATCCAGGCCGACGGTATAGGCCGACTTGATGGCCTCGAAGCCGGGATTACGGCGCTCGCGAACCCCCTTCCGAAAGGCCCAGGAGCAGAGCACGGGCACGAACACCAGGGTCACCACCAGGGAGCCGATCAAGGCGAAGATCATGGTGTCGGCCATGGGAGTGAACAGCTTGCCGGACGGCCCGGACAACACATAGATCGGCAGGAAGCCCGCCACAATCACGGCGACGGCGTAGAGGATCGGGCGATCCACCTCGGCAGCGGCGTCAATGATGACCCGCCTGATATTCAAGGGCTGCCCTGCCCTGCCGGCTGCCTGACGGAAAATATTCTCCACCATAACAACCGCCCCATCCACCAGGATGCCGAAGTCAACCGCCCCGATGGAGAGCAGGTTGGCAGAGACATTTTGGAGGTCGAGGCAGATAAAAGCGAACAGCAGCGCCAGCGGGATGGCGGTCGCCACGATCAAACCAGCCCGTAGATCGTATAGGAACAGAATGAGGATAATCACCACCAGCGCCATGCCCCGCAGGAGGTTCTTCTCGACGGTGTCGGTCGTCAGCGCGATGAGTTCGCTGCGATCGTAGAAGGGATGGATTTTGACATCCTTGGGCAGGATTCGCTCATTGAGCTCGCGGGTTTTTTCTTCGACCCGCTTCAGGACATTCTGAGTTTTCTCGCCCGTGCGCATCAGGATGACTCCTTCGACGGCGTCGTCCTGATCCTGGTAGCCAAATTGTCCCAGGCGTGGGGCGCTGCCAATCACCACGCGGCCCAGGTCTTTGACGAGGATAGGGACCCCGTTATGCACCGCCAGGACCACGTTGTTGATGTCCTCCACGGTGTGCAGACGGCCCAAGCCGCGGACGTAATAAAACTGCCCGCCCTGCGAATAGAACCCGCCGCCGGAATTCCCGTTGTTGGCGCCCAGCGCGCTGACCACCGCAGGGACGGAAAGCCCCGCGCCCGCCAACTTGGCCGGGTCGAACAGCACTTGGTATTGCATCGTTTCCCCGCCCAACCCCGAATCGTCGGCCACCCCAGGAACCGCTTTGTACTGCCGCTCCACCACCCAATCTTCGATAATCTTGAGTTCCTTAGGCGAGCGATCCGGACTTTGCAGGACATACCGGTAGATCAAGCCGGAGGGCGAGAAGAGGGGCGCCACCGAGGGGGCAACTCCGGTCGGCAGACTCACGCCGGCGATCCGCTCGAAGACGCGTTGGCGCGCGAAATAATTGTCGGTATTATCGCGAAAAGTCAGAATGACATCGGACAAGCCGTAGAGCGAGATCGACCGTTGCACGGACAGGCGCGGCACGCCGTTCATCTCGACCTCGATGGGCACGGTGATCAAGCGTTCGACCTCCTCGGCCGCGTGGCCCGGCCATTGAGTGATGATCTCCACCCGAGGCGGTGACAGGTCCGGATAAGCGTCCACCGGCAACCGGTTCAGGGACCAAGCCCCGGCTCCCATCAAGAGCGCCGTCAGGACGACTACGAGCAGGCGCTGCCGCAAGGACGAGGCAATGATCCGGTTGATGATCGAAGCCGTCCGCGGCGGCGGTTCGGGCAAAGGAAGAGGGCTCTCGTTCACTGGTTTTGTAAGAACTGAACAAATAGGCCGCCCTCGACGACAATCTCGTCGTCGGCTTGGAGACCCGAAGGAATGGCATAGCGGTCGCCGACGCGCGCCCCCAACGTCAGGCCGCGCCGCTCAAAACTGCCGTCCTGCCGGGCAGCATAAACGAACGGCAGATTCTCCGAGTCGCGCAACACGGCTGAAACCGGCGCCAAAATGCCCGTTGTTTCCCGGGAAGAGTGGATGAGCACGCGCACGTACATCTGCTTCTTGAGCACGCCCCCGGGATTCTTGACCACGACCCGCACCCCAATGGCGCGTGTGCTCGGATCGATGATCGCCGAGATATTATCGACCGCGCCGGGGAAGCTATTGGAGGTGGCGCCGGTGATAATCTCGGCGGCATCACCCACTTGCACGGCGGCCAGGTCCGATTCGAAGATATTGGCCATCACCCACATCTGCGACAGGTCGGCCACGGTGAAGCAGGGCGTGGTGCCGGCCTGCAACAGTTGCCCCGGGGTGATCAGTTTCTCCACCACGGTCCCGTTAACCGGGGCGCGAATGGTCCCCCAGACATTGGTGACGGGCTGGCCCCGCTGAATATTCGTGATAGTGCTCTCATCCACCCCCAGTGAGTGGAGTTGCGTGAGGGCCGCATCCCTATCCGCCTCCGCGTTGATCGCATCGGTCTGGGCCTGCTCCATATCCCGGCGGGCGATGGCGTCCCCCTTGAACAACTGTTCATCCAGGTCGGCGACCCGGCGGGCGTTCTTCGCGGTGGCCACGCCCTTGCGATAACCGCTGATGGCCGCCGCAAAATCCGGCGAGTCAATCACCGCCAAGGTGTCGCCCGCCTTGACGTCCGCGCCCAGCGAGACGGAGAGCCGGACCGCTGGACCGGAGATGGGCGCCAACACGGTCGTCGCCTGGTCATTGTCGAAACCAACCGTGCCGGTGGTTTCAATCGTCCCGCGGAAGGAGGAAACCTTGACGGTTTCCATATGGACGCGTTGCCGCTGACTCGCTGTCAGGGTCACGTTGCTCGCCACCGCGGATGACTCGGGGGCCGGGGCCACGGGGGCGGCATCCCCAGGCCGCGAGCAACCGGGCGACAGGGCCGCGCCGGCCAGGGCCGCCGACAGCACCGATAAGGTCAGAATTCTATTTTTCATGAGAAACAGGAGAAGTTGCGACCGGCAAGGGTGCGCCCACGGCGCGTTCGAGGTCCGCCGCGGCGTCGTTGGCGGCGCCCAAGGCATCGGTGTACTGGCTCTCAGCGCTCAGCAAGGTCGCCTTGGCATCGAGTAGTTCGAGCGACGAGGACCCACCCAGGCTGTAGCTGGTGAACGTCGTCTGAAAAACTTCATGGGCTTCCGGCAATAATTCGTCGCGCAAGAACACGGCCTGCCGCCAGGCAATCGTGGCCGCCGTGTGGGAATTATGGACATCCAGCAAGACTTGGGAGAGCAAGTCCTGATCCGTGGCCCGTAACTCTGCCTCGTGATGTTTGGCCTGGGCCACCTGCCCCTTTTCGTGCTGCCAGAAGAAGAGTGGAAAAGTGATCCCGCCATCGAATTTATAAGAGCCGGAAGCGCCATCGATAGAGCTGTGCCAGAGCGTCATGCTCAGGTCGGGGAGCCAATATTGTTTGGCAAGAGTGGTGGAGTCATGGGCCGCCTGTCGCTGCACGATCATGCTCAGGAGTTCCGGGCGCGAGGTCATCGCCAGATGTTCCAACACCCCCAACTCGGGAACCACCCCGCTCACTTCCAGTTTGTCCGTCGCTTCCAGCTCGGCGCGCAAGGCGCGCCCCAGGAGCCGATTCAGCGCGGCCAGGGAGGTGGAAATCACCTTTTCGTTCGCCATCAAATCGTTCTCGGCTTTCGCCAAGTCCACTTTGGCCTTAATGGTATCAAGCCTGGGCGCCGTGCCGGCCCGGTAGCGCGCCTCAGTCTTTTCCAAAACCTGGGTCGCTATCTCTTTGCTTCCGGTCAGGTCATCCCGATGCCGCCGCGCCACCAGGAAAGCGTCGTAAGCTTGGGCCGTTTGGACCGTGATCTGCTGCTGGAGTTGGGTCAGCGCATACTGCGCCGCTTGCCACCCAGCCCGCGCGATCTTGGCATTCAGGCGGGTTTTGGACGGAAACGGCACCGCGAACTGCACCCCCACATCCCGTTCGCTCCCGCTGGAGGGGTTGACCAGGTTCCTTTCCTGATCGACTTCCGCCACCAGCGAAGGATCCGGCAGCGCCGTCGCGATGGCGATCTGGGCCTTGGCCTCCGCCACTTGCTCCCGCGCCGCAGTGATCGCCGGATTTTGGGCCAGCGCTTCTTGCACCGCTTGCTGCCGGGAAAGGCGCGCCGGCCGGGGAGGACTCGACCCCGCCCGGAGCGCCAGCGGCGCCAAAGAACATATCCCGAAAATCAACCCCCAGGTGGCGACCGGCCAATAGCGATTCACCACCGGCCGGTGGGCTTCCGGACGGCGTGCGGCCCAAAGCCCGAGGGGCTCGACCTTAGTTCGCGTGGCCGCTCGCGCCCGCACCCGGTGCGCGATACCCCAGGCCAACCTCAGCATTAACTTTTTCACATTTGAACACGAAAACTCACTGAACTCGAAGTTGTCGCAGCCCACGAACGGCAGCGACTTCCACTTTGAAGAACAACCGACGAAGCGACTACCGGAGGGGCGGAGCCCGGCTGGGGGAAAGGCGGTAATCAAACCGCGAGAGAACCGCCACCTGCGGGGGCGGAAGCACAAAAATGGGGCACAGGAGAATTACTGCCAAAACGCAAGCGGACTCCGCGGCGCTCAGGTGCCCCTGGGCCAGGGAGCAGAGCAGGCACACATGACCGGGAAGGGAACCATCGCTATGCAGCGACTGATGCAACGCATGAGTGGCCGAGAGCGCAGCCGCACCCAGAAACAACACCGCCAGCCACCCGGCAAGAGTTGCTCTCGCCTTGGAACTGAAACCGGAGCGTTGTCGTTCCCAATGCATGTATTGTCAACCTTCAGTCAACCATACCCATGCTCCGCCTGCAAGTAGTAATTGCAGTTTTCAAAAACCAGCCGGATCGCCTTTTGCGCATGACATTCAGGTGCCACCTCGGTTACTCTTCTCTCATCCAATATGAAATTGATATTAGGAATCTTGGCATCGTTGACCGTCGGATTGCTCTCCATCCAACTCCGGGCGCAAGCGCCCCTACCGCCCGAAATCGAAGATCCCGAGTGTCTCGGGATCAACAAAGAACCCGCCCACTCCACCTTGATGGCCTATGGCAGCCTCGCCGAAGCCCTCAAGGCCAATCGCCATGCCTCCTCCTTCTGCCGAACATTGAACGGGAATTGGAAGTTCAACTGGGTACCCCATCCGGCGCAGCGGCCGGTGGATTTCTATAAGCCCGACTTTGACGTGAGCGGTTGGAAGGAGATCCCCGTACCCTCGTGCTGGCAGTTGTTGGGTTACGGGACGCCTTATTACCGGAACAACGGTTACACGTTCCAGCGCGATTGGCCTCATGTGCTGAGCGAACCGCCCCGGAACTTCACCTCGTACACCGAACGCGACCCGGTGGGCAGCTACCGGCGGGAGTTCGACCTGCCGGCAGGCTGGCAGGGCCGCCGGGTGTTCATCACCTTCGACGGCGTGGATTCATCCTTCTTTCTCTGGGTCAACGGCGCGAAAGTCGGGTATAGCGTCAACAGCCGCAACGCGGCGGAATTCGACCTCACTCACTTCCTCAAGCCGGGCCGCAACCTAGTGGCCGCGGAGGTTTATCGCTATAGCGCGGGCACCTATGTCGAGGACCAGGACATGTGGCGGTTGAGCGGCATTTTTCGCAATGTGACCCTCTGGAGCACGCCCCAGCTTCATGTTCGGGATTTCTTTGTGAGAACGGATTTGGATGCGGCCTATAAAGACGCGATCCTCCAGGTGACCGCCAAGGTTCGCAACTACGGCGACCAGCCGGTGGCGGGCCGCAAGCTGGCGTTGACGCTGCACGGGGCCGATGGCAAACCGGTTGCCGATGCCGCGATCGAGGTGAACGTCCCCGCCCTGGCGCCGGGTGAAGAAAAAGTGGTGGACGCCGCCTTCCCGGTCAGCAAGCCGGCCAAGTGGACGGCGGAGACCCCCAATCTCTATACGGCCGTACTCGCCCTGGGCGCAGGCAAGAGCGGCGAAATCCTCTCCGCCAAGGTTGGTTTTCGCAAAATCGAGATCCAGGGCCGCCTCTTCACCATCAATGGCGCGCCGGTCAAACTCAAGGGGGCCAACCGCCACGAAAACTGGCCCGATTCCGGCCATTACGTGACCGAGGAGAAGATGATCCGGGACCTGGAGGTGCTCAAGCAGGGCAACTGCAACCACGTCCGCACCTGCCATTACTCGGACGACCCTCGCTGGTACGAGCTCTGCGACGAATGGGGCATCTATCTGACCGCCGAGGCCAACGTCGAATGCCACGGCTACTACAACGTCCTGGATCGGGAACCCAAATACGAGCAGGCCATCGTGGATCGCAACATCGCGAACGTGGAGAATTTCAAGAACCATCCCGCGATCGTGATGTGGTCGCTCGGTAACGAGTGCGGCGGCGGCAAGAATTTCCTCTCGGCACTCAAGGCGATCAAGGCCCGCGACACCAGCCGCCCCACCCATTACGAACCGTTTGGCACGGGCGCGCGCAACCCGGCGGACGTAGACAGCCAGATGTACACCCACCCCAACCAACTCGAGAAGATCGCCACCGACCCCAACCTGACCAAGCCCTTCTACATGTGCGAATACGCTCATGCCATGTTCAACTCCATGGGCGCCATCGGTGAATACAACGACGTCTTCGATAAATATCCGAGCCTCATGGGTGGCGCGATCTGGGAGTGGGAAGATCAAGGCATCTGGAATGGCCGCGATCCCAACCACCAATACATGGCCTTTGGCGGCGGTTTTGGCGAAGTGCCCAACGACCATTACTTCATCCACAAGGGCGTCGTTTTTTCGGACCGCTCCCCCAAACCCCATTACCCGGAGATGAAACGGGTTTACCAGTGGATCGGCCTCGAACCGGTCGACCTGGCGTCGGGCCTGGTAAAAATCCGAAACAAGTACGCCTTCCTCAACCTGGATCGCTTCCAGGCCCAATATTCGCTGTCAGCCGACGGGAGGGTCGTCGCGGAAGGCTCTTTGGGGAGTTTCGACCTCGCCCCTGGCGCCGAGCAGACCGTGGCGGTTCCATTCCAGGGCCTCGCGCTGCGTCCCGGCGCGGAGTATTTCCTACGCCTCTCGTTCACGCTCAAGCAGGGCGAGATCTGGGCCAAGGCAGGCTATGAAATCGCCGCGGCACAGTTCAAACTGCCCCTCCAGGCCGTCGTCGCCTCCACCCCAGCCAAGCTCAAGCCGCTCAAACTGGACGAGTCCGGGGGACAAATCAAGGTCAGCGGCGACGGTTTCTCGGTCGTGTTCGACCAGTCCGAGGGGACGATCACCCAACTCTCGCGCGGTGGCGTCAATCTCCTCGGCTCGCGAGGCGGCCCGAAACTCCACCTATGGCGCGCGCCGCACCGCGACGATGACCTGTGGGCCTACAAGGACTGGCACGCCAGCGGCCTGGACGAACTCCAATGGACCACCCTGCGGATGCGCGCCACCCAGGCCGACCCGGAACTGGTCCGAGTCGAGGCGGCCGTAAAAGTTGAGGGCAAGCGGGGCTTCAGCGCCACGCACTCCGCGATCTACAACCTCTACTCCGACGGCTCGATCGTGGTGGACAACGCCTTCGTGCCGCAGGGCCGCAAGCTCCCGTTGGCCCGCCTCGGGGTGCGGATGCTCCTCGACCCGAAGCTGGATCAGTTTGCCTTCCTAGGCCGCGGGCCATTGGAAAACTATGCCGACCGCAAACGGGGGTTTGACGTGGGCCTCTACTCCAGCAGCGTTCGCGAGCAGATGACCGGTTATGCCAAACCCATGGAATGCGGGAACCATGAAGACGTTCGCTGGGCCGCCCTCTCGGGCCGGGGCATCCCCAGCCTCTTAGCCCAAGCCGACGGTGGCCTGCTCCAAGTCTCCGCCCTGCCCTACACGGATGAAGCGATGACCCCCGTCGAATACTCGGTCGACCTGCCGAAGAGCACGAACACGGTGCTGATGTTGGCGGCCCGCACGCTCGGCGCCGGCTCCGCGGGCTGCGGCCCGCGCCCCCTGGATCAGTACATCACCTGGTCGGAGCCCGCCACGTTCTCATACGTCCTCCGACTCCTCCCCGGAGCCAAAGGTCTGGAAGCCGCTGGCCGATCGTTCGTGCCCCAGAACCGGGTAAAACCGATCATCGGAGCGCGCAACAGCAGCGGGCGAGTGGCCCTGAGTTGCGCGACGCCGGAAGCCCGAATGGATTATTCCCTCGACGGCAGCGCCTGGACCGCCTACTCCGAACCCGTCGAGTTGGGGGCCGGCACCGTATGGGTTCGGGCCCAGGCGAACGGCCAATTGCCCTACCAGGGTGCCATCGTGTTCACCGAGGCCGCCGGTCATGGCAAGTGGAACATCGTGTCCGCCAGCAGCTTCGAGCCCGGCGAGGGTGACCCCATCCATGCCGTGGACGGCGACCCCGACACCTTCTGGCACACCCGCTACAGCGGCACTGTCGCACCC
>TBL_comb47_HYPODRAFT_10001986_pt1 | contig 25871 bp, 28 predicted proteins | sample TroBogypolimnion_40_FD_10682 | JGI IMG/M metagenome (IMG submission 10682)
AAAAATGAAAAAAAAACAAAAAAATCAAAAAAATCAAAAAAATCTTATCTTGTAGATTAGGGCTAATTTTATTTGTAATTAATTAAATCTTTGTTGGGGGGAAAAAACTGTATTCTTATATACAGTTTTTTCCTTTAATTTAAAAACATCGTATATTAATAAATAATGGAAAATAAACCAACATCTTTTTTAATCAATAAAGCAGAAAATAGCTCTTCTATTACTTTACAAATTATGAAACCTAATAAAATTTTTTTAAAAAGTATAATGGAAACAAATATTCTTATTGCTCCTTCTCTCAATTCATCATTTACCAAATTACAATTTATAGGTTCTTCTGTTACAACCTTGGCTGGATTCATCGAAAAAATCTTCTTAGAAACAGGATCAAGAAAACTCCCATATAATACTGTTGTTCAAATTATATGGTGTATTTCTCAACAACATGCAATGTTGGAAAAAAATGGATTTGGTTTTTATTCTTTAGCTATTGAAGATATTATGGTTATTAATGATTGGGATTTCTTTTGTACAAATCCATCTTTAACTCATCCTATTAATTCTGACTTTAAATTTATGTTTAATCATCCATTTGAGAGAAATGATTTTTCTAGTCCAGAAATTCAATCATTGACAAAATTACCCGCTTGTATTTCTGTCAAAACATTTTATTATTCTTTAGGCTCATTAGCTTTTTTTTGCTTATTTAGAAATTACTTTGATCAAAAAGAATTAATTTTTGATATATCTCTACCTATTTTTGGCACAAAATTGCATTGGTGTTTAGAACGGGCTTTAAAATTGGATATTGAAAAAAGATGCTTGATTTTTATTTGATTTCATTTTATTTGATTTCATTTCATTTCATTACATTTTTTGTTTTTATTTATCTTTAATTATCATATAGATGTCAATTCAAACTTTTAAAAAGAAAGGTATTATTACTTGTAAAGGTGTAAATATTAGTGGTAAACCAACTGGAGGTGTTTGGCTTACTCAAGGTCCTTTTGGTTCAAAAGATATGTTAGCATCTGTTGGAAATAGAGGATTCAGTTTAAATGGGGGTACACGTAATGTGGGATATATTGGAAAAAGTTCAGCCTTCTCTAAAAATGGAACACCTTTTTTTGGTGTAATTCCTATTGGTAATGGAGGAACAAATGGCAGATATCCAAAATCTGAACCTGTTATGAATTTTCCAAATGTTCGAGGAGATACGCAAGGTAAACAATATTTATATGTTAAGCAATCTGTTCTCTCAACCAAAGGGATGTTAGAAAAGCGTTTTATGTGGATAAAGAATGGTCAGTATCCGAATTATTGGGTTCAACCTGTTTATGGTAATAATAATTTATCAGATAATGCTAGTCAATGGCTCTATATTCAAAATAAAGCAGCAGCAAATACTTGTGTTAATGATACAAATAAACCTGGAATTTATACTGGACATTTTCGTAAAGGGGGAGCTACTGGATGCAGAACTACTACTGCAAAATATAATTCTTATGATATTATGGCTTCTGCTGGATTATATTCGAAATCTTTATATATTCCACAAGATTCGTCTCAACATACTGTTCAAATTCAGCGGAAATGTGCAAATCCTATTGGTCCAATAAAACCATTTCCTTTTGCTGTAAATAATGGAATTAGCGGTACAATTGGAGCTTCATATGGTGCTGGAAGTCATAGTACTCCAGGTCCTCCTCCTCCTATTCTTACACCGATTTATTTGACTCCTCCTGCTTGGTATACAGGTGGTTTAACTATCGAGGAATATGAACTTGGGAATCAAAATAAAAATGCAGGTGCTTTTACTTTATTTAAATTTTGATTTTACTTTATTTAAATTTTGATTTTACTTTATTTAAATTTTGATTTTATTTTATTTTATTTTATTTTATTTTATTTGATTATTATAAATGGTTTATGCTACATCATCATTACACAAAACAATGTTCGGTGGATCAAGTGAACATAGTGACTCACATAGTCCTCATATTTTATTTGGAGGTGGGAAAAAAACTGCATCTCTTTTCAAGTTATTAGATTCAAAAAAAGAATTTTTAATTTATGTTTTTTCGAATTTGATCGCTCAATTAGGAATTACTTATTATGTTATGATGAATTATACTAGTGATGTTTGTTTGACAGCACAATTATTGCTTTTTGTTGCACAATTATTTATTATTTATATTTTAGCTTTTTATCCTATGCCATCTTTTATAAAATTTATTATTTTTTCTATATTTTCTCTCACTTTTGGTATTCAACTTTCTTCTTTAAGATCAAAAATTGATGTATCTATTATGAAAACCGCTTTGGCAGGAACTATGGGAATATTTGCTTCTATGGTTATTGCAGGAGTAGCACTTATTTTATTTGGAATTAATCTTAGTCGTAATTTTGGTCTTGCATTATTAAATGGATTATTAATATTGATTTTAACTTCTATTGTATTTATGTTTATGGGAACTTATTCTCTTCTTATAAAGATTTTTGCAAGTGCTGGGTTGTTTTTATTTTCTCTCTATATTGTTTATGATACTAATTCAATTCTACAAAGAGATTATTATGGAGACTTTATAACAGCTTCTTTGGACTATTATTTAGATATTATTAATATTTTTGTTAATATGATTAGTTTGGGAAATAATTAGGAAGAAAAACATAATAAACCTAAGATCTAAGAAAAAGCTTAAAGCTTTTATCACATATTATTTATAAAAATGAACTTTATAAATAATATCAACAATAGTGATAACAATAATATTTTTTTAAACTCTGAACGCTATATGGTATTAAAACTTCAAGTTACTTCTAATTATGATGTTAATAATTTTGATATTTTATATAATATGTATAAAAGTGCAGCAGATAGGCATAATGAACAAATGATTTCTAATCCCTTTCCTGATGCTGGATTTGACTTGTTCTCTCCTTTAGAGTTATTGTGTTTCCAAAATCAAAACAATAAAATGAATTTTAATGTTAAATGTCAAGCTACTATGTTTTGCGAATCTGGTAAGACTTATCCTACAGGATTTTATATGTATCCTCGTTCAAGTACTGGATCTAAATCGCCTTTACGATTAGCAAATAGTGTTGGTATTATTGACTCTGGTTATCGTGGCGACTTGATTAGCATTTTTGATTGTGTGCGTAAAGATTCGGATAATTGCGATTATATTATTGAGCAATATAGTAAGATGGTGCAAATTTGTGCACCTGGACTTGTGCCTATTTATGTTGAGATTGTTACTTCATTTGAGTCGGAAACTGTGCGAGGATCTGGTGGGTTTGGATCTACAAATGCTTTGCTATAATGCTTTGTTGGGAAGTACTAAGTTTTTAATTATAATTAAAATTGATTTATAATATTAAAAAAAATTGAAAACTTTTATTGCAATGAAATATATGACATAATCATCAGAACTTTCAAACAACAATGTCGTCACAACTAATTTCAGAAATTAACCAATTGTCTATTCCTCAAATTTGGAGAGTATTGAATCATGCAGGAAAGCCGACTTATGATAAACTTTTTAAGGGAAAATATACCGTTACCGATTTGACGGAGCCAGAATGTCAACGAATCGTCGATGGATTTTTGAAATCGCTGGATTCGCCGTTTGAAGAATTGAAATCAGATTATGATACTTGGACATTCGACGGACAATATTCAAACAAAATGTTGTTTTATCATGTCTGCATCGCCGAATGGAAGCTGGACTACATTGAAATACTGAACAGCTTGTATCGTATAATTAATAGTAAAGCCATTGAAGAATACATCAAGGATTGTGGTGGTAATAGCGGCGATGATATTTGCATTACATCAGAAGAAGAAGCGCGATCAAGAAGTATAGCGTTTAAGAGCATACTTCTTTGTTCGCCAGGCATATTCAATGCATATGGAGGTGCTGGATTCACGACGCACGGATTTTATAAAAGTTTCGATGGCAATATTTATGAGATGGAAATATGGATGGCCTCCGACTACCGTGGATGCTGCCGAGTCTATTCAGAATATTAGATTTGATTAAATAGAAAAAATAAAACAGAAAATATAATGTAGAATAATGTTTGTTGTAAGTATTTTGTTGTAAGTATATATTGTAAATATTTTATTATTATAAAAATAATATAAATAATTTTTTATTATTTTTATATTATTTTTATATTATAACTGACTTTGATGTTTAAAAAATTTAATATTAATGTTTTTATGCCCAAAAATAATTCATTATTTGTTGCAATAATTTCGATTTTTTTATTATTTTCTTTGGTTTTGTATGCTTATCCTTCTATTTTTCTTTTTTTATTTAATAATATTTTAGGAAACTTATTATTGGCTTTGAGTGTTATTGGACTAGGATTTTTTGATATCCGATGGGCTATTGGATTAGCTGCTATTTTTGTTATTTTATATCAAGCAACACATATAGCTGGTCATAAGTCTTCAAAGTCTTCGACTTTCGGTCGGTCTGAGACCTTAAAAGAAGGTTTCGATCAATGGTCAACTCAGTTAAAAGAAGATTTCATTAAATTTGAAGATACATTTAACCCAAACTATCAATTTGATATTAATATTATTCAAAAACAGGCTTCACCAGAAGAAGTTGAATATTTATTAATAAATAATAAATGGTTATGGTCTGAAGATGTTAAAGCTATGTACAAAGAAGCTATTATGCAAAGTTCAACCACAAGTATAGATCCTGGTATAGCTTTGGAAGTAGCTCAAACAATATACAATGAAACAGCTATCAAAGAATTGATGTCTTGGAATACAAAAGAAGGGTCATTTTTATTAACTGGGGTTACTATTGGACATACTGATGGTATGGCTGATAACTTAAATAATATTGTTCGGTGTGGTACAAGTACGGAAGGATCAAATGGTGATGGTAGTGCGGTTATGGAAAAAATTGTTAATACTGGTTATGATGGTATTAATGGTTCTGTTGTTCAAAATATTACACCTGTTTCTAATGCTGATATTCCGGGGTTGGTTGCAGGATTTAAGTTTTTGAAAAATGAATGCAATCCTTGTACTGCTTTAAATAATCCAGCTGATTATTCGTGTCCATTTTCGTTGAATATTGGTGATGGTGGTGGTGTTAGTGCTATTTGGAATAATTTATGGGGGTTAACATCTGATAGTAGTTCTTCGGCTGCTAATAAAAAAAAACAGTTCCCTTTATTAACTGAATTGAGAAATGAATTGAATAATGCTGGAGATATTTTAAATCCTATTATAAGGAGTTCTTCTAGTGCTACTGCTACTGCTACTAGTTCTTCTAGTTCTTCTAGTTCTTCTGGTTCTTCTGGTTCTTCTGGTTCTTCTGGTTCTTCTAGTACTAGTGCTAATACAACTGATACTACTGGTACTATTATTGATTCTGCTTCAACTATTGCAGGTAATGCCGCTACTAGTGCTGATGCTAGTACGGGCGCTACTAATATTTCTCTTAGTGATATGTTAAGTAATATAGAAAGTCCTTTTTTGAATTCTAATATGTAAACAAAAAAAATGTTAGTATCTGGTTTATTAACATTTTTTATAATTTGGACTTACCTGTTTGGTCTTGTTCTCTTGGTCTCTTGATCTTTTTCCTATTTTATTTTGCTTTTTCGCTACGCCTTTTCGTTACACTTTAAGCGTCGCAGCTTTCCTCGTCTTCTTCTGGAATACTGTTTTCCTTGTCCAAGATATCTTCGGCTTGAGTTCCCACACTGCATGAACGCATCAGAGCGAGTTGTCTTGGCGTCGTGTTTTTGCTCAACGGGGTGGCACTGCACATTCGGAGCGGACCGGCTGCTTCGTCGTCATCTTGCGTTTGTGATCCGAAATTCATTTGCGCATTTTGTCGCGGCATATGTGCATTTTGTCGGTGTGTTACGGCAGCTGGAACTTCGGATACATTGTAGGATCCTTGCTGTCCGTTGGATGTCGCTCGTGCGCCAGAGTACATTTGTTGGTAGACTGTTCCAAAGGTTCGGATCGTAATCACCATATCGTCATTCAGACCTTGAAATATTGGGTCTTCTTCAAGACTGTGGTCCTTCATATACGCATTCATTTCGGCTAAAAATTGCCGCATTCTGTTTTGCAGATCAGAACTCGTTTGCGTCTGCGGTTGATTTGCGTGTCTTCGGAATTGTCCATAGGATGATTCTACTACAACTGGAACAGAACTTTGTTTTACTTCGAACAGCAGTTCTTGTGTGCGCTGTCGGAAGATGTACTTGGTCAAGTCTTGCTCGCCTTGTTTTTCGCCGGCTTCGTTCTCGAGAAAGGGAACCCACATTGCCGTCGTCATCTCTTGATCGGCTTCAGTCGTGCCAGTAATCTTGATCTCGACATCGAACACATTCTTGGTCCTCAGATGGTAAGTTCGCTCCGCGTCGCTGGTTAGGTAGTCGATTTCTAGTACCGGCGACCATTGGTTGGTCTTGAAGTTGTAGATGTCCGCATCGGTTGCTTCGAAGCGAATGTCCTTTAGTGTTCTGAACAAAACGCTGTGCATCACTTCTCCGAAAACGAGGCCACCGCTTTCGATCTTGTCGATGAAGTAGTAGGATGCATTTTTCCTTGATGAAAGTGCTGCAAGTGTTGACGCGGAATGATCAAGACCAAATCCGATGAAGATGTTGGTATATGACGGATCAACGCACTCGGCCAATGTTACTTCGTTGTTGGTGCCAACAGTTGCTTGGCCGTCGGTGGTGAAGATGTGCGTGACGGCAAAATCTTGGTGCTCTGGATATTCAAGAAAATCGACGATCTGAGTCTTCGAGTAGTTGAGTGCAAGATGGAGGTTCGTTGCGTTTCGTGGGAGGATGGTGTCCACTTGGCCGAGGAGTTGGAGCAAGTTGTCCTTGGTTATGCGCTGAGGCTCGATAACTCTTGTGATCTTGTCGTCGAAGGCGTTTACTTGGACCCAGATCTCGACTTCTTCGCAGTCCGCTGCAAGACGGATGATGTTTTTTGTGGCGTGATTTGAATGTTGCATCTTGGTCTTTCCATCGCTGCAAAAACTTTCCATTGAACCTGACATATCGCTCATAAACACGAACAGCTGGCGCTGCTTTGTTATCGGCGCGTCGGCGATTTTGATGGTGAAAATTCCGAACTGGTATTCGGGATCTTCGAAAAGCGTGGGGATCTTTGCTTCGATCGTTACTGGAGGCGCTGGCTTTCTGATCTGAGGGATCACAACTTGATGTCGTAGGTGTTCAAAATGATGGTCGCCATACTGCCGAACATATCGGTGCGACTTTACGAATTCTTCTTCTTCTTCTTCTTCTGGTGTTTTTGCGGTTTTTTCTAAAGGGGGGCCAAGACTTCCGGCGGAGACGCAATCAGGTACATCTTCCGGATATGACGAGGCTGCGTATTGTCGAGTAAGAAGAGAACAATGGGTCTCTTTCTCTTCAACTTCGAACGCTTTTTCTACTTCTACTGTTTCTACTTCTACTACTTGCGTTTGTGCAAACGCTTTTGCAAACGCTTCTTTTGTTGCTAGCGCTGCTGCTATCACAGCAGCATTTGCTAACTCTAGCTCTGGCGTAAGCGCTGGCGCAAGAACTTGCGTAAGCACTGGCGTAGACGCTTGAAATTGAATATTCGTTTTCTCAATAACGGATTGAGCTTGCATTGGGACGGAGGTGTTTTGAACGGATTGCATTGTTTTGGATGTGCTATTCATTACTTATGAAAAAGCAAATCAATTTTTTTTTCATAAGTAATTGAAATCGATCTACTAAAAAAATTTTGTATGTGTTGTAATTTTTTTTGTTGTAGTTTCTATTTATTTAAATTAGTTTATGTAGAAAAATCCTTTAAATGCATTTCGGCAAATTCGCTTGCTTGGTAATATGATTTAAATTGTGTAGTATAATTGATTCTTGAATTCTTCAATGGTACTGTTACATAAATAGTAGTCTTATCTATTTTAATTTCAAAATAATCATAATCAGAATTTGGACTCTTGAATATAATATGATCAAGCTCATTCTTTTGTAGTGTCCATTGTCTTTCAGTGAATTCGTTTTCTAAAATGGAAAAACTTTTATTCTTGCATTTGGAATTTTCTATTGTGATCATATTATCTTGCAAGCTCATTGTTACTTCTTATATAATAATATAGCATATCTTTATATTATTATTTATTATAATTAATGTGTTCTATTCTCTCAAAAATATTATTTAGAAATAGTATAATATGTCATCAGAAACTACTCCTAAGACTAAAAAGCCTAGAGCACCAAAGGAAAAAGAAACTGTTGCACTTGTGCCTGTTTTAGAAGCTCCTGTTGTAAGTGAAGCACCTGTTGTAAGTGAAGCTCCTGTTCCTGCTCCTGTTCCTGCTCCCGTTGTTGAAAATGTTATGCCTTCAATTGCTGAAGCACAAGCTCGCATAATGGCTATTCCTATTACTGATGAAAATTCGGCATTAAATGTTATGGTTTCTTTTTTGAATATTGCTCAAAGACGAGGTGCTTTTTCGATTGATGAGGCTTCTAAAATTTGGGAGTGCATTAAGAAGTTTCAGAAATAATATGGATAATTTGGTTTTACATAAATAGGTTGACCTACTAAATATGGGTCATTAACATATAAATATTCATTTCTATTTCTAATTCCGTTTCTACTTCCGCTTCTACTTCCGCTTCTACTTCCGTATCCACCGTAAGACCCTATTCCTCCATGTCCTTCTATAATATTTGGATTCTGAATTATCATTCCTATTCCTAATGCAGCTATAATTAAAGCTAAAAAACACAAATTTGTTTTCATATGTTTCATCTTGTATAATAATTAGAAATAAGTATTTCGAATTATTTGGTTTTATACCGATTTAATATATCTTTTAATAAGTTTTTGAATAATATTTTAATTAATAAAATATTATTTTCGCTTTCGGCAGGGTTCGAACCTGCGACCTTTTGTTTAACAGACAAATAATCTAGCCACTGATTTACGAAAGCTTACCATAAATGGTGTGGGTTTTTATTAATGATGATTGTATTTATTCTGCTTGTCTGATCCAAAATACTTACCTTTTCGCTCCGCTTATCGCCTTTCGCTCTGCTTACTGCTCTTATCGCTCCGCTTACAACCTATTTACAATTAAAAAAAATAAAAAACAATTTCCATATTTACCAAAAATATGGACTAACTAACTGAATTTATTTAAAAAAACAGATAATTACCCAAGAATTATAGAATAACTAACTGAATTTATTTAAAAAGACAGTTAGTTATATTCAAAAAATTTAAGTTTGTTATGCTGTAATAAAGACTAAGGTATGCCATAATCAATAATGATATTGTTGGTCCGCCTTTATTATTGCTGTCTTTATAAAGAATGTGTGATTGTGTAAACACCTAATAAGGGGCTCGAACCCTTGACCACCAGCTTAAAAGGCTGGCACTCTACCAACTGAGTTAATCAGGTTTAATTTGTGTGTTGCGATTTTCCATTTTTGATTTTTTAATAAGAAAAATTTTGAAGGTGTAGCTGTTGGAAATTAGTTTGTATTTTTGAAGTAGATGATTTGATTTAGAGCTCTTTACGAGATTCGAACTCGTGTTTTAGGATTCAAAGTCCTAAGTGATTACCACTACACTAAAAGAGCATTATTTTGTACTAGTTCCTTTTGGTTTTATAATTCTAAGTTGAGTTGCTGTATGGAACAATTGATTGCTATTTTCGTTTGGTTTTATTTAGTAGAGTTGCTGTATGAAAATAAGTTGACCTCCTCCCTTTGCTTCGCTCTATGCTTAGCTCTATGCTTAGCTTAATGCGTTGCTCTATGCTTCGCTTAAACCCTCCATTTAATTTTAGTTTTGAGTTGCTGTGATGGAACACTTTATATTATTGCTAGTTCCAAATGCTTCGCTTAATGCTTAGCTTAATGCGTTGCTCTATGCTTCGCTTAACCCTCCATTTAATTTTAGTTTTGAGTTGCTGTGATGGAACACCTCTAGATGCTAGTTCCTTTTAAAAATGTTGCTTATTCCGTTTGGTTTTATAATTTTAAGTTGAGTTGCTGTATGGAATAAATGTTTTGTTTTATATTTTGTTTTATGCATCGAGAGGGGTTCGAACCCTCGCATCTTACGATAATGGGTCTTAAGTCCATCGCCTTAGACCACTCGGCCATCGATGCTGTTGTTTGTTTTGCTAGTATCAGTGGTTTCGATTTTTAATTAATGAAAGTTGAGTCGCTGTATGATACTTATCTCTCTCCATATTAACTACATTAGATCTCTCTAAGTTGTTTTAGATATATATTAAATGGTTTCTATTATATTAAATGTTTTACTATTATATTATTTTTATAGGGTTGATTATATTTCTTGTTCCCCAAATTAACTACACTAGATGGCTCTAAGTTGTTTTAGATATATTAAATGGTTTTTCTATTATATTATTAGTTTTATATGGTTGATTATATTATATTTCTTGTTCCCCAAATTAACTACACCAGATCTCTCTAAGTTGTTTTTTATATATTATTTCCTTGTTGATCTTCTTCTTTTGGTTTTTTTGGTTTTTCTTCTTCTAGTTTTTCTTGTTTTTCTTTTTTTGGTTTTTCTAGTTTTTCTTTTTCTTTTTCTTTTTCCTCCACCTTCTTCTACTGCTGCTGAAGCAAATGCTGATGCTTTTCCTGAGGAAAACACTGATGCATATGATTCTCCTGAAACATATTCTGATAAATCTTGAACATTTGGCAAAACTTCTCCATAGCCATCATCATCATCATCCATAGGATAATCAGCATCATCCCCATCACCATCAGTAGATAATGTAGCTACTAATATCTCAGGATTTAATAATCTATAAGCTTTTTTTTGAATTAAATGTTCTACATTAGTTATTAAACTAATTCCACAACTAGAAGCTCTTAATATAAATTTTCCTTCCATTTCTATACCTTCTGTAACTTTAATTTTTTTAGATCTATCCATACCACCATCATCACTTTGCTCATCTGATGGATATATAGGAATTCCTGCAACTTCTGAAAAAAAATATGTATTAATAAACCATAACATAAACTTATTTTGTTCTTCTGACCTAGGGTTTAATTTTATAACTGAAAGAAAAACATCAAAATCTTTTATAAATTTTTTAGGGTCGTCTGGACTTACAAAAAAAGGAGTTATATGTACATTATCACTTCCATATGAATTAACAAAATATATTTTACCAGATTTATCAATAATAATTGTAAAATAATGTATTATTATTTTAGGTTCAATATAATGCATAACTAATGGAAATATTACACAATCATAAAACTTATGTCCTAATTTTAAATCTAATAACCCAGGATGGTCGCCCATTTCTAACCCATGGTCGCCCATTCTTTCAAATTTATATATTCTTTGTGTACAACAGTTTAATAGTTTATTTTGTTCATACATTTTTTTTATTGATTCTTCTGTTATTAATGATGCAAATGTATCATCAATTAATTCATAATTAATTCCTTGAAATTGTTGTTTTAGTTCAATTTGTTTTAGTTCAATTTGTTTTAGTTCAATTTGTTTTAGTTCATTTCTGGATCTTTTTCTACTTATATTTCTTTCTTCATCACTGCAAATAATTATAAGCAATAATACTAATTGAAAATGTCTACAACTTGCTGTTGACAATATTATGCCTGCTCTTGTTTTTACTTGTGATTGTGATGGGTGCTGTATGTTACCCACGATTGTTCGTAAATTAGGATCAGTAATTAATAAAATTGGAAATTCTCCTCCTTCTTCTCCTCCTCTTCCTCTTTTTCCTGCTATTCCTTCTTCCATATTAATTTATATTACTATTATAATAAGATATTTATTATTCTTCAATTGGAATATTGAAATAACATAATTTGCAATAATATGATATTTCTTTATTATTATTTATAACATTTATTCGTTGTTCAACCTCTTTGTGTTTACATTCTACACAAATTTTATGATCTGTTTGTATCATTAAGTTTTCTATTTTATTTAAGTACTGCGTATTATGTTTATGACACTTAAAAAAATTATATTTTTCTTTCAAAACTTTATTCAATTCTAATAAGTTCTTCATTATTAATTCACTTTCTTTATTGCTTTTATCATTGCTTTTATCATCACTTTTAATTTCTCGTTTCATTCCTTAATAATTTAAATAATAATAAGTATTTAAATTGTTATAATTACATAAAAAAAATGCTCCAGATCGGACTTGAACCGACGACCCTCAGCTCATAAGACTGATGCTCTAACCAACTGAGCTACAGGAGCAATGTTCCGATACAGGGAATTGAACCCTGGTCAAAAGGATGAAAGCCTTTTATCTTAACCACTAGACGATATCGGATTTGTTTTGTTTGCTTTGTTTTGCTATCTTCTTTTTCTTTTATTAAAATGGTTTGCTGTATGAAGATATTGTTTTGTTTTGATTTTTTCTTCTCTTTTCTATTCTTCTCTTCTCTTTTTTTTTATTCTATTCTTCTTCTTCTATTCTTCTTGTCTATTCTTCTTGTCTATTCTTTTCTACCACCTATTGTTCTTTCTCTTTCTATTCTTCTTTGCATTGGATCTTAAACCCTCCCATTTTGTCTCTAAAATCTCCGCATCTGTCAATGGATTTTTTTGATTTTCGTAAGCCTCATCTTCGTACTCATTGTAGAAGAAGACATTCTCATAGTCTCCGTTTTGCTGGCGACTCTTGTAAATATAATACAAATACTTGGCATAGAACTTCAACGGTCCTTCGCGACGCACTTGAGTCACATGTGTGAGCTCGTGCTTCAAAATCGAAGGCAATGTTTTTTCTTTTGTTTGTGTAATAAACACGAACGGATACAGCACAAATCCTTCCAACTTGAAGAACTTGGTGAATGCTGCATCGAAAATATAATAAAATTTTAAATCTGGATATGCCAATGTTTCGCTTTTTCCCTTTGTCCCAGTATTAGATAGTGCCATTGCTTTAAGCTGTTTTGAATAGTATTGTTTGTGTATTTAAGCTTTTAAATAAAATTTACTTCAATTTTTTTTAAGATTTATTTTTTAGATTTATTTTTTAGATTTATTTATATTTAATTTGTGCATCATAATTCGGATGGCTAAATTGTTGATATTGATTTGCTTCTAATGCAGCAGGACTTTTTTCGCTTCTTACGGGTCGCTCTTCTAAAAACTGTTTTTGATTAAACATTATATAATCATTTTGATGTCTTGTATTAATTATACTAGGAGTTTCTAACTGTTTTGTTGGAGTCATTTTTACCTGAAATTGTTTTCTACAATTTTTATTTAAACATTGTCTAAATGTGCCTTCTGTTATTAATGGATATGTTTGATCGTGATTGCAATAAATACAATTATTAGATATTATGTTATCCTTTACTATTGATTTGTTAGGCATTGTTGTTGTAAAATGGAATGCATCATCAATTGGAGTATAATTCATATATTCTATTATATTTATTTATTTATTGTTTTTAATTTGTTTCTATTTGTATAATATATATATATATGAAATCCGTATTGTTTTTTTCTCTCGTAACATTTATTTTTACTATCAAAATTATATTTGTTATTTTTGCAATAATGGAACTATATTTAAGATATAAAAAGCAAGAAAAAACTGATTTATATATTTGGTCTCTATATTGGAAAAAGCGTTTGGAATTTATTTTTGTTGTTTCAATGGCTCTTTTATGTATTATTTTATTTAATCCTTTTAAAAAAGGACCATTGGTTGTTGATAGTCATGTTCGGTTATTATTATTTATTTATGGTATTATTGTATTAATAACATCTCAATGGGAAGATTTTTATAGTAACCTTCCACCGTGGTTCAAAAGATTTCAATTTATTGTTTAAAAAGTTTTTATTTTTTAATATTTTTAAATTAAAAAATTGATATTTTAATTTAAAAATATAATAACTATATCTTAATAATGGCTAATACAAATGTACCAGAGTCTTGGGAGGATTTAGTATTTGAAATGGATGATCAAGATTTAAATATTAAATCGGTTGGAGAGAAAGAGAAAGAAAATGAAGAGAAAGAGAAAGAGAATGAAGAGAAAGAAAATGAAAAAATACATTTGCAAGCCTTAGTCGAAGAGTCTGATAATGAGTTATCTAGACTTCTGTTCTCAGGAAAAGGTATGAATATTATAATTAATACACATGAAGTTATTACTAATAATGATTTTAATAATTATGTTGTAAATAATGCAAGTAATTATGAAACAAAAATGATTCAACCTAAAAAAATACCATCTGCTCATAGTATTGCCAACAATCTTAAACAACAAAAGAAGGCTGCGGATATTTTAAATGAAAAAGAAAAGGTAAAAATAATGACTAGCCGCTTGGCTGAAATATTTGGCGAAACTTCTGAAGATCCTTATGAAGTTGAATATGAGAAACTTTATTCAAAGTAAAAAATGTACTGCAATGTAAAAAATGTACTGCGTAAGAGATGTAAGTATTTCTAATTTCTATTGTTTTTTATTGTTTACCTTCTACTAGCGTTTATGTTTTTTGTTTTTTTATTGCTTACCTTCTACTTCTACTTCTGCTTGCGCTTGTACTTACCTTTGAGCTCCTACTTGCGTTTGTGCTTACCATTGCACTTCTGCTGCTGCTTGCGTTTGTGCTTCTGCTGCCGATTGTGGTGCTTTTGCGACCGCCGCATAACTGCGCGTGTCTCGCTGTGACATTGGGATCGTCCCGTCGATGACTCCGTCGATGTCTTGTTCTAGCTTTTCGAAAAATGGTTCACTGTATCGTTCTGCTGATGTCGTCGTCTTGATGTTTGACACATAGAACTTCAGAAGATCGGCCATTGTGTAGCCCAGATTGACCATCTTTGCAGTGAGCTGTTCCAAGCTGACTTTGAATGGATCTTCTTCGTCGTCGTCGTCGTCTTCTTCGTCGTTTTCTTCGTCGTCGTCGTTTTCTTCTCCTTCGTCATCTTCGTCGTCGTCTTCGTAGGTGGGCATCTCGATCAGTTGGTTGCGGCACATTGGGCAGTTTTCAGAATTCTCAAGAGCTTTGAAGATGCACGATGAGTGGAACGAGTGGCCGCATGTTGTTACCGTGACATTGACCATTTCGATTTCGTCGAAGCAGATGGCACACTCGGAGAATTCGAATCCGCAAGGTACGCAGAACAGTGGCTCAACAAGTGCTTTGCTTAGGTCCTTTTTTTCAGCTGGGTCTTCTTCGTCTGCTTCGCTTTCTTCGTCTTCATCTTCTTCGTCTTCATCTTCTTCGTCGTCGTCTTCTTCAGTTTCGTTGAAGAACTCAGCCATGTCTCTTTCTAAGCGAGCTATCTGGAGGTCTACCGCATTTATTGCCAATGCGTTTCTCTCTGGGTCGTTTCTTTCGCGAAGAACTTCAACTGTCCTTCTTGACAGCCTAAGATTTGTTACAATAAGATCGAATTCTGCTTGCCTTTCTAGAAGAGCTGCGTCTTCTTCGCTTGCTGTCGCTTCGCTTTCTGTCGCTTCGCTTTCTGTCGCTTCGCTTTCTCGAAAGAATTCTTCCGTGTTTCTTGCAAGTCTTTCCATTGCTCGGTCGCCTCTGGCAATTCTTTCCAAAGCGGTGGCTCTTTCTTCTTCGGTTTCTTCGACTTCGCCTTCTTCCAAAGCTTCGTCGGCTAGTAAAGCAGCTAGGTTGAATCCTGTTGGAGCTCTAGCTAGTGCATTTTCTTCGTTGTAGGGTTCCCAGTCGTCTTCTTCTTCGTCTTCTTCTTCGTCTTCTTCTTCGTCTTCTTCTTCTTCTGTTGGAACTCTAGCTAGTGCATATTCTTCGTCGTAGGTTGTTGTTGCCGTTTCCCAGTTGTCTTCTTCCAAGTCTTCGCCGTTGTCTTCGTCGTTGTCACTTGATGTTGATCTGTTTTTGTGCTGGATGTTTGAAAGCTGGGACCTCCACCACAAGTCGTAGGTTGTTGTTGCCGTTTCCCATTCTTCATCGTTGTCTTCTTCGTTGTCTTCTTCGTTGTCACTTGATGATGCCGTTTCCCAGTTTTCTTCGTCTTCGTCGTATTCGCGTTGTCGTTCACTAATTTGTACAGTATTTACAGTTTGTTCCAAGCAACCATTGCAGCCCATATGAGCTAATTGGTTCTCTTGGAATTGAGGAAAGCAGCCTGAGCATTGAATGTTCATTTTGGAGGACATTTTATATTGGGTTTGGATTGAGATCGGAAAACTTTTGAAGCGGTTGTTGTTTGTTGGTTGGTACCTTTTACTATTTGCAGAAAAGCATTTCAATTTTTTATATATGAGGCAGAAAATGGTGTTTACTAAAAAAAATGTGTTTAGTTAATATATATGGGAGAACCAAATTATAATGCTTCGTATACAGCACCAGGTACAGAATATGAAACTAATTTATTATTAACAAAAATCCGTGATAAAAAGATTCAAGAATTTTTAAATACACATGATAATGACTTTTATGAAAAAGAATTTTTCAAACAAAATGGACGAATACCACGTGATGATGAATTCGCATTATTTAAATGGACAGTTGCTAATAATGCTGTTACAGGTGGATCTAAGAGATCTAAGAGATCTAAGAGATCTAGGAGATCTAAGAGATCTAAGAGATCTAAGAGATCTAGGAGATCTAAGAGATCTAAGAGAACAAGAAAATAAACTATAATTAAATACTTATATATAAATGTTAATCACCTCTGCTGCAAAAAAGGAGTTTAAACTTTACATTACTTTAAATAAAAAAAATAAAATACATGAATCGAATTCAAGTAAGGTTTCAAATATTATAAAAAATATATATGATTATTTTGAAATCGAACTTAAAGAAAGTAATCATATAAATATTGTCAATTTGTTGAATAATAATAATAACATTATGACAAAAGAAATAATGTTATTATGGATATTGGAAGAAAAGGCTGAAATATATGTTGAAGATAATATCTAATTTTTAGAAAGGTTATAATTATAATATAAAAACTTTTATTGTAATTATATTATAATATGGATTTAATGGAATGTATTGGTGATGGAATAAATTGGTATTATACTGGTTTTATTTTATTTTATAAATGGGTTTCAAAAATAGTAATAGAATTAAATAAAAATAGTATAAAATTATTAATTGATTATGGTGGGGTTGATACTGAAAAACCTTTTTTGTAACTTTTTAAATTTGTAACTTTTTAAATTTGTAACTTTTTAAATTTGTAACTTGAAACCTCGGGTGGGATTTGAACCCACGACCTACTGCTCAGAAGGCAGTCGCTCTAATCCGCTGAGCTACAGAGGCATTAATATACTTATATATGTTGCTTTTAAGTATGTTATTTGTTAATATACTTAATTTTTTGATTGTAAATGATACTACCATTTAATAATGTGATAGTCGCAACAATTTTTATATATTTTTGTAATATTACTATCTGGAAATGATACTTTTAATGCATCAATCAGTTTTGTTGTATGTTGTTCGAATGTATTATACGATTTTGTTATGGATATAATATTTTTTGGGTGATTTTGTATCCAATCTTGATGACCATTATGTATTTCACAATTAGTATTTGTTAATTCTTTACACATAATGGTGAAATGGTATTCTGTTTCCCCTATTTTTGCACTTTCTATTATTTTATCGAAAATACTATCAAATGTTTTCATATAATATTCTTGTGTTACTCTTTCTAATTCTTCTTTGTGTAGACCTCTTAATTGGTTTTTGTATAATTTTGCACCAAGGTTATCACCAATAACAAATAAATTTATATAAGTTATAAGTAAGATAACCATAAGTGATTTCATATTATTTATAATAAATTTATAATATTATATTTATATTCAATTTTATTATAAATAAATATCTTGTATAATTGTCTTGTATAATTGTCTTGTATAATTGTCTGGTATAATTGTCTGGTATTAATAGAAGATTACAAGTTTTTCGATTAGAAATGGATATAGAAAATTATGTATTGAGAGAAAAGGAAGGATTAGTTTTTGTTTTTAAAAAGCAGAAGCGATGAGGCACAGATAAATATACTGTGTGATACAGTGCCGCGCCCCTTATACACTGTATTTGCGTCACATTCCGCACTCATATCTGCTGCCAAATTTCGATCCCATCATCGTGCGGCAAAATAGAGTGCAAATTGGACCTGGGTTGGGCGACCAGAAATGAGTGTTGTTTCGACAGTTGACTGATGTTTTAATACCATATATGCAGCCAAGATTTAACCGCTTTTTGAAACAGATGGAATCGCGCATTTTAAATAAAAAATAATATGTTTTGTAAAATATTAAATATACTATTAATATACTTATAAGTCTAATTAGTTATGGCACAAATAACTAAAACTATTCAGCAAAAATACAAAGAAGCAGAACTTATTAATGATGATGTATTTATTTTAATTTTAAATAATATTCGGGATTTGTCACCTATGTCTACACAAAATAAACAAGTGTTGAATCTTTTCAGTAATATTTATAAATTAAAAATAATGAATGTTTATATAGACACTATTATCAAAACTATTAATAATATTTCTACCATGTATTTTTCTGACATTTTTAATCGCAAATTAAATGTTATCATTATTGCATATAATAGTATATCTAATTGTAACAAGATTTTACATCATGATACCCTACTATCTTATTCAAATATAATTAAATATGATTCTATTATTGAATCACTTGCACAGTTGATTGATGAACAGCCTACTACTTTTGACCATTGAAATATAACCAATCATTTATATATAATTTTTCAATAAGTATTATATATAAAATATACTGTAAATCCCCACTGCATATATGAAGCCAGAAATGAGTGATGTTTCGAGAAGCTAGTCACAATAATATTCCAATGATTTTCTCTCTATTTCATTAAAAGAAATATAAAATTTGAGAGAAATTGTGAATGAAAAAAGCCTCCATCCCTTTGCCAACAAGGCTTAGAGATAGAGGCTTTTTTCACTTAATAGTTGGTTAGTTGAAGTTATTGAAGTCCATTGAATCGAATTAATATTTTATATTTATTTTTTATTTTTGATTTGATTTGATTTGATTTGATTTGATTTGATTTGATTTGAAAACTTACCTGATTCTTGACTCCAGACCTGCTGATACACCTTTGGATCGTTTACTCTTCGTCAGAGTCTTCGTCGGCCCAGCAGCATTTCGTGGCCTTGACACGCTCTCCGACTTGTGCCGCTCGTGGAACACTTGGTGCGTCGTCCCAAGCACACAGACTTACGATCGCTTTGTTGCCCCATCCTGGCAAAGGAAACGCGTCCTCTTTGTAAGTTTCGACATTTCGAAGCTCTCCGATGCGTCGGCAATGCACACCAGATTGTGCAACTTCTCTGCATCCGGCTCTCAAATCGTCTTCATCGATCTCGCATTCGTATGCTTTCGTGTGCTGTGGCGTGCGCGTGAAGGCGAGTTTCAGAGACTGATTGTATACTGGAGTCGCCGGTACAGTGGCGCAAACGGACGCGAAGCTCATTTTTCCGGCGGCGGACTTTCCGGATGGCGTGGAGACAGATGCTGATGCTGATGCTGATTGAAGCGCTGGGAATTCTTCTTTTACGACGGTTTTAGATGAGGTTTTAATAATCTTCTTCTGCTTCGGATCGTCGTCGTCGTCAGAATCTGACCAAGCTAGCGAAGCAAATGCTCCACCCTTTGACTTCGCCGGCGCTTTCTTCTCCTCTTCGGCGCGCTTTTTCTCGGCAATTTTGCGTGCAGTGTACGCGTCGGCACGATCTTCTTCACGGCGGCTTTTGGCAAAGAGACGCTCGCGTTCCTTCACTTCGGGGCAGAACTTGACGGTGTGTCCCGGCGTGAAGCAGTATCGGCACTCTTGTTTCAACAAAGTCGGACAGATCACATTTCCTGCTTGGTCTTTGACACGATGAGAAGTGTAAACACTCCTATCTAATCCCGCGTCTTTGCAGACCTTGCATTCCATGACCTGTTGTTGTTGTTGTCCTCTGTTGCGATTGAATTGACTTGACATTTTCGGATTTTGCTTTGGCTTGGTTTTGTTTGATGATGTGCTGTTATACTATTTGCAAAATTAGTTTTCAATTTTTTTATAGTTATACTGTATTTTGCATTTACTAAAAAAAGTTTTTCAAATTTTACATTGAGTCCAGAAAAAAATTGAACTCTTTTTTCTTTAAATCATATAATTTAATACCAAAACAATTCAAAAGCTTAAAGCTACGCGAAAAAGCTACACGAAAAGCTTAAGAAAAAGCTTTAAAGAAAAGAAATCAATAATCAATATGGATTCTACCACCAAAAAGTATGATTGGTTCGTCGGAAAATCTGGAATTGATAGAAAAGATTACCAGCTTTATGGTGTCAAATGGTGTGTGTATAATGAAACTCATAGAGATCCTGAAATGCCTATCCGCGGTGGATTAATTGCCGACGAAATGGGGCTCGGAAAGACCATCATGATGATCGCCACTTTCATCGCCAATTTTGTACCTCGCACTCTGATTGTATTACCCAACATCCTCCTCGAGCAATGGCAGTCCGAAATTTTCAGAACTACCGGACACCGTGCCATCATATACCACGGCAAAAATAAAAAATACATTTCCGTTGAAAAACTTCGTGCTTCGTGCATCGTCTTGACTACTTACAGTACCATTGCTGTTAAAAAAACAAAAAAAACGGATTCTGATGCCGATGCCGCAAGTCTTATACATCAAATCGATTGGGATCGCGTCGTCTTTGATGAGGCACACCATTTGCGTAACAACAATAGCCGGTTCAATGGCTGCAAAATGCTCAGAGCAAAAATCCGGTGGGTAATTTCCGGCACACCTATACAAAACAAACGCCGCGATTTCTTCAACTTGTGCAGTGCGTTGAATATGCCGGCTACATATTACTCTGAGCTAGACAATCTCCCCCACTTGCTCAAAAATTTCGTTCTCAAACGATCCAAAAAACAGGTCGGCATTTCTCTCCCATCTCTAAATATTGATAGTGAAATTGTCTTATGGAAATCAGATAACGAGAGAAAAGTAGCATCCGATATCCACTTGGCTCTCAAGCTCGCTTCAAAGAAGTTGAAGTTCTTTATGCACGCCAGACAATCTTGTATTCTGCCGTCACTTTTGAAAACTAATATTCAGAAATTGATTGAACAAAATGTTGTGTCTATGTCCGGTACTGATGATGCCCTCTGCTGCAGCAGCAAATTGGACAGTGTTATTCAAACGATTCTCTTCAGGAAAGGGAATGGGAACGGCAAGCTCGTGTTTTGTCATTTCCGTGGAGAAATTGATTCCATTGTTGCTCGGCTTAAATCTGGTGGAATTGATAACATTTGTACCTTCGACGGCCGTGTCAGTCAATCCGAACGCTTCAACCGAATTCGCTCCAATTATGAGGTCATTGTTCTTCAAATTCAAACCGGATGTGAAGGCCTCAATCTACAGAAAAATTTCAGCGAAATATATTTCGTTAGTCCGCATTGGAATCCCGCCATCGAAGATCAAGCCGTTGCACGCTGTCATCGCATCGGTCAAATCAAACCCGTCAATGTTTTCAGATTCTACATGGAAAGTTTTGATTCTACTATCGACGACACTTCGTCTTCTACTCTTCTAACTTTAGATAACTATATCTCTCTTGTTCAAGAAGACAAGAGAGAAATATCCAGTGAAATTTTCCCTTCTAAATAGAAATTGAAATCGAAATGTCCCTATTGTATGGCCAATTTTTTGGCTTATATACATTTTTTTATAATAATATAATGTATAATGTCATTGGAAAAAGCTGCTCAAGAGTTAGGTCTTGTTGAAGATTTAATGAAACAATTAGACACTACAGAACAATCACCTGAGGATAAAGAGCGTAATATTAAAAATTTAGAACAAGTTCTTGAATTAATTAAAAGTATACAAGCAATGTGCGATAAACAATTAAAGTCGGTTGGGAAAGGCCGCGGATCTAGACGATCTAAAAGATCTAGAAGATCCAGAAAATCCAGATCTAGAAGGTCCAGATCCAGAAGATAAACTGTATACTCTATTATTCTATTTAATATAATAGAGGATACCTATTTTTTCATTCAAATATACAAATAGAATTTTTGATATTGAGAGAAACATTGACCCCAGCATACTATACGCCACTTTACCGTGAAACCAGAAACCAGTGGTGTTTCGAGAAATGACTGATGATTTTATTACCATATATGCTCTGCAAAATAAAAAAAAATATGTTAGTATCTTTTTTTACAATATATATAACAATTTGACTTACCTCTTTGCTCTTGCTCCTCTCTGCAGATTGTCGCTCCGCTTCGCTCTGCCGCTTCGCTCTGCCGCTTCGCTCTGCCGCTTCGCTCTGCCGCTTCGCTTGTTCCTGTTTACAGTTTTTATTTTTTGATTTTGATTTTGTTACCTTTTTGCACTCCGTGTTTACTCTTCGTCGTCGGATTCCTCCTCTTCCTCTGAGTCCTCTTCGAACTCATCGATCGTCTTCGTTTCGTCGTTCCAGCGGCCAAATAGCTCTTGGGTCTTTGCGTGGTAGATCAGACCTTCTGATGATCTCAAGTAAGTCGTACCCTCAAACACAAACTTCTTCACTGACACGGTGGCAGCAGCTGGGGCTTCCTCTTCGTCTGAGTCTGACTCGGACTCCAATTCTTGGTCTTGCATTTGCACAGCTTGTTTCACTTCAACTTTCACCACAGACTTCGTCTCCTTTACTGGCTTGGTCGTTTCCTTGGTCGCCTTGGCCGCTTGTTTCGCTGCCAATTCGTCCGACGCCTTCTGCAGCCGTGCTTCCTTCTGTTGAAGTTTCAGTTGTTCTGCTTCGGCTTTCGCGGCCAATTCGTCTGACGCTTTCTGCAGCCGTGCTTGCTTCTCTGCTTCCTTCTGTTGAAGTTTCAACTGTTCGGCTTCTTCTTTCGCGGCGGCTTTCGCGGCTTCTTTTGCCATTTTTGCTTGCACTTTCTCGGCTTCTTTCTCGGACGCTTTTGACTCTTTATCCTGCTGTTTCATTTGCTCCCTTTCAGCGTTCTTCGCGGCCTTGTCTTCTTCTACCTTCTTTGTCTTCTTCTCCTTCTTCTCCTTCACTGGCACTTCTTCTTCGACTTGCACCACAGCTTTCTTCGTCTTCTTCTCTTTCTTCTCTTTCTTCGGTTTCACTTCTTCTGCTGATGACCCCGAAGAGACTGATGACATATCGTCTTGGGCTACTTCCACTTGTCTCGCGGATCTCGGGGACGCGGCCTGAGCATTCTGCATTAGCGTCGCAAACAAATCCTCAGTTGTGTCGATCTCTACCTCTTTTACCTTTTTCATCGGTCTGCCGCGTTTCTTCTTCTCGGAACTCTCTGACTCTTCTCCGTCGGAACCCTTCTTCGATGGACGACCTCGCTTCTGCTCTGGCGCCGAGAAATGTGACGCTGAAATTTCCACTCCATACTTCTGCGCCTCCACTTCTACGCATTCTTGGGTCAGGTTCAGTTTCTTCATCACTTTCGTGTAGTGAACCGGGGCCTTGCCCTTGGGATCTCGGTACTCCGCGCCGCTACTGAACCGCGCAAAGATCGTACCAAAGTCCGGCTCGCCGGAGGAGTTCTTTGACGCTTGTTTTAAGCAACTTTTGCAGTACGACTCTTCCGTTTTTGGCGACGACATACATTGCGTGTACAGCCCGTGATTTTGTCTCACTGCCTGGCAGCACTGTTTGTTGATCTCACCTGAAAACGGCAGTGGCATTGATGGACCCGTCACTTTCTCTACGACTACTTTCTCTACTACTACTTTCACCGCTTTTTCTTTCTTTTCACTTTTTCTCGCTGCTACATTCAACAGCCCCAGTTCGCGGACTGCTTCGTCGCCGTCGAAACCGTATTTCAACGCACACTGACGCACTGCTTGCACAGACACTTCGCACGCGAATGAGCTCATTGCTTTCTCCAGCGTTGACGACATTGCGAACTCACTTTGAACTTGCATTTCTCTCATTGAGGAGGACATTTCACTGATTGAGGACATTTTCGGATTTGGCTTTGGCTTGGTTTTGGTGTTTGATGTGCTATTCTTCTTTCTCTTCAAAAGCTTTTCAATTTTTTTTTTGGATTACTTTAAATTGCTTTTACTAAAAAAAAGAAATTTTTCTTTTTCTATTTTACTTTGTAAAATCATTCATTTATATAACAGTACTAATGTCCAAATTATTTTTTATTTGCGTTAAAATTGCTTCTTGTTTTGTTACGGTTCGTATTAAAGTTTTTAATGCTATTATTTGTGCTTTTATTGCTGTTATTAAATCTGTTTCGGCTAATGTTATTGCATTAATTAATTGTATTTCTAATGCTACTAATTGTTGTTCAGTTGAAGCTAAAAATGTTTGTATTTGGAAATATTTTGTTTCTACATAACCCCTGATTTTAAATCGAAAAATCGTGAGTGTAGAATCAATTTGATTTCGAAGATTTTGAATGTTTAAATATGTTGCTGAGTCTTGTATTTGTGTTTCTAATGACAATATCTCAGATGAATATGTAGTTTCAAAAGCTAATATTTCTGTTTGTAATGTTTCTAGTTCTACAGTTAATGGTGATGGTACCAACACTGGTGGATACCAAATTAAACTTCCATTGATGGTTGTGCCCCATTGAGAAGGTATAATTGTAGGTTGTAATAATTCATAAATATAATTGTGTATCATTATCTTATCAGCTGCTAAAGATTGTTTTAATAATCTTATTTCAGTAAGATTTATATATAATGTTGTTGTTTCTATTTTTCCTTTCAACTCTGCTTTTAAACTAGATACTTGTCCTTGTAAAATAGATACTTGTCCTTGTAAAGTTGCTATCGTATTATTTGTTAGTTGACAACACTCTATCGAATTATTTGATCTAAATATTAATGTACTTATCGTATCTAATATATAATTATTTGTTGAACCACTACTCGTTGGTATATTCATGGATAATGAATGTGACATTTATATTATTACTTTATAAAAAAAATGAAATATGGATTTATTTTTCTTTTTATATTTTATATATGTTGCTTTTAATTAATAACAGTACTCAAGGAAATACACTCTCATTTATTTTTCAAATTAGAAAGGCTCTTCGAGATTTAAAAATACATTACATAGAAACAAATAAAATTGATGAAAAAATTCTTAAAAATAAACATAAAATTAAAGGCATTATTCTCTCAGGAAGTCCTATGATTTTATTTGATGATGTTCTATCAAGTTTTAATTTTGATATTTATTACATGTTAAATATAAATGTTCCAGTTTTAGGTATTTGTTTTGGATGTCAATTGTTAACACTTTTAAATGGTGGATCCCTAATTGATAGAAAAAGTCTTTTCTGTGAAACAACAGAAGTAACTCTCTCAGATAACTTGTTGTTTAAAGGTTTAGACAACCCTTTAATTAAGTTTTGCTTTAATGATCTACCTGTAGGACCTAAAAAATCTGAATTAGTTAAGGAAATTGCGTGGATACATATTGATGGACGACAGAAAGCAATAGCATTTGAATTTCAAAAAAATAAAGTATTTGGTATATTAGGACACCCAGAATTACATAAACATTCTTGGGTTATATATAAAAACTTTGCAAAATTTTGTGGAAGTATATAATTCGTAAAAAAATAATTTTATATTTTTTATGAATTTTTGTTATAATATTCTAATACTTATCTCTAATACTTACATTCGCTTCGCTTTAAGTCGCTTCGCTTTAAGTCGCTTCGCTTTAAGTCGCTTCGCTTTAAGTCGCTTCGCTTTAAGTCGCTTCGCTTTAAGTCGCTTCGCTTTAAGTCGCTTCGCTTTAAG
>TBL_comb47_HYPODRAFT_10001990_pt1 | contig 25838 bp, 26 predicted proteins | sample TroBogypolimnion_40_FD_10682 | JGI IMG/M metagenome (IMG submission 10682)
ATTACTGTTACTTCAACTAATGCGCCATATATTTACCCATACATGGTTATTACTGGTACTGGAATTCCAGCTGGTACTAAAGTTGCTTCTAATTATATTACTGGCGCTACAACAGTACCAATTACTACAACTACTACTAGTTCTAGCTCTAGCAACTATAACTTTTCTTATGCTGGTGCATATGTGCCAATTGATACGTATCAAGTAATTACTTCGGAAGTTCAAGAATTTGTTATTGCTTTTGGCGCTAATAACTATGTGCCTGGAAATGCAAATTCACCGTTTAATCCAATGTTAGTACGTTGGTCAGATCAAGCTAATCAGTTTCAATGGATACCAGAACTAACTAACCAGTCAGGCGAATATACCCTAACTAACGGCTCTTTTATTATGGGCGCACGAGCAACCCGCCAAGAAATTTTGGTGTGGACTGATTCCGCTATTTATTCTATGCAGTATATTGGCGCCCCTTATGTTTGGGGCTTCCAAATCTTGATGGATAACATCTCTGTGATGAGCCCTAACTCCATGATTACAGTAAACAACATTACTTACTGGATGGGTAAAGATCGCTTCTATATGTATGATGGATCAGTAAAAACCTTACCTTGTTCATTAAAACAATACATCTTTGAAGATATTAATCAAGACCAAGCTTACCAAGTATTTACTGGCGCCAATGAAGGCTTTAACGAAGTTTGGTGGTTCTATTGTTCTGTTGACGGTAATGGTGGTACTCGTGCAAATCCTAATACTGCGGTAGATAAATACGTTATTTATAACTATTTAGACCAAGTTTGGTACTACGGCACAATGGCTAGAACGGCTTGGTTGCAAACCGGTACTCAACCTTATCCTATTGCTGCTGACTATAATAACCGCCTTTTAAACCATGAAAATGGTAATGATGATCTATCTACCGCAGCTACTTTGCCTATAACTGCATATATTCAGTCTTCTGATTTTGATATTGGTGATGGTCAGCAGTTTGGGTTTGTCTGGAGAATATTGCCTGACGTAAACTTTAATAGCTCAACTACTAATCAGCCATCAGTAACGATGCAAGCTATTCCACGTCAAAACTCTGGTAGTCCATATACATCCGCAGATAACCCACAGGTTCAAAGCCCACAAAACTTTACCAATATCCCTGCTTATACAGTTAACCAATTTACTGGTCAGGTCTATACACGCCTACGTGGTCGTCAAATGGCGTTTAGGGTTGAGTCTGATGGTGTTGGAGTAGCTTGGCAGTTGGGAGCGCCTCGTATAGATATTAGACCTGATGGACGCAGATAATGACTATTCCAGATTATCAATCCTATAATGGCAGTCCACTAAACCCTGCGCCGCCAAACTTACAAAATGCACCACAAAGCTATAGTGCTGAGTTTGAAAATCGTTTATTAAATCAATTACGTTTGTACTTTAACCAGCTTAATAACTATACCCAAGCTACTGCTACACCAGATTATGGCACTACAGTCCAAAGACCCACTTCTAAGCAGCAAATTGGGCAGATTTATTTTGATACAACCCTAGATATCCCGATCTGGTGGAATGGTACTAAATGGGTAAACTATAATGGCACAGTAGTATGAACAAACTTTTACATACCCCCCATAAACGCATAGAGGCTTTAATGCCCCAACTGCGGGCTGCCCCCCAAGTAGACTGTATTGAAAAACACCATTTTGGCCCAGGTATATATGTAAAAGAAGTCACAATGCCCGCTGGCTCTGTGATTGTAGGGAAACCCCATAAAGTAGAACATTTATGCGTCATGCTACAAGGACGTATGAAATTAGTAAAAGAAAACGGTGAAGTTATAGAAGTTAGCGCCCCTGCTACATTTGTAGGTAAACCTGGGCGTAAAATAGCTTATATCATTGAAACAGTAGTATTTCAGAATATTTATGCAACCGATGAAACTGATGTAGAAAAGTTAGAACTGATGTTTATCGAGACTCCAGCATTGGAAGGAAACTAATATGGCATTCGTTGACGCAGCTTTAGCAGTTGGTACATTTGTAGGAGCTGATGCTCTTGGCGCTACTGCCGCTACTTTAATTGGCGGTGGACTTATGGGCGCTGGCGCAGGTGCTCTTTTTGGTGGACTTACTGGTGGCAACATTGGGCAAGACGCATTAAAAGGCGCTGGGATTGGGGCTTTAGGTGCTGGGGCTGCTTCTGCTATGGGTGCTGGTGCCGCTGAACCTCTTGCCGCTGCTGGTCCTGCCGCTACTACTTATTCAACCGCTATGGGTGAAATGGCTACCGCTCCTTCAGCTACTAGTGCTTTTAGTCCATATGCTCAAGCTTTAGGTTCTTCTGCGGAAACAACCGCAGCAAATGCTGGTGAGTATATGAATGCTATTGGTCAAGCTGGTAATGCTCCTATTATTTCTGATGCTGCATCTGCAGCTCTTAATGCTGGTTCTGGTGCGGGGGCAGCTGCTAGTCCTTTGGCTGGCGCATTTAATTGGATGAGTGCTCACCCTGCATTAACTGCAACTGGCGCTTTATTAGGTATTTCAGCTTTAGGTGGTACTAAGCCAACCACATTCCAAACTCCAGGTAGCCAAAATACAATGAATACTGGGTACTTTAAATTAGACCCTTCAAAGTTTCAACCTACTAGAATGCAGCCTACAAGCCCATTAGGTGGTGTTAAACCAACTTATCCTGATTATGTTGCTAACCCTTATCAACCTGCTCAAGGTTATGCACAAGGTGGAATTGCTAGTTTTAGTGCTGGTGGTGATGCAATGAGTAAGTACAGAGACTACCAAGATACTGCTCAAATGCTTAATAGTTATGAGTCTATGTTAACTGGACAACCAGCAATGGGCGGTTCTTATGCACAACAACCTGTGCCAAGTTATATAAGTAATCCAACTATACCAGCTGATAATCAATTAATTGATGCAAATACTAAAGGTATGTCTCCTTATGATGCAGCTAAATATCGTTTAGCGCAATCGTACGCAAGTGCGGGAGCACCAACTAGTGCTGGTATTGGGCTTGCAAATAGAGCTAATCCTGCTTATGGACAAATAAATACAGACCCTGCTATGGTTCAAGCAGCTATGGCAGCTCAGCAACAACAAGTACAAGGCGCTGCGCAAGGCGGTATTATGGGTTATGCAGGTGGCGGACAAACAGAATATAGCTTAGGAGGCTACGCAGATGGTGGTAACCCCCGTTTACTTAAAGGTCCTGGCGACGGCATGTCTGATAATATTCCTGCCACTATTGCTGGTAGGCAGCCTGCTCGTTTGGCTGATGGAGAATTTGTTGTTCCTGCGGATGTGGTTTCTCATCTCGGTAATGGTTCTACTGACGCTGGCGCTAAAAAGTTACATGGCATGATGGATAAAGTACGAATGTCTCGTACAGGTAAAAAGAAACAAGCACCACAAGTAAAAACGGATAAATTTATTCCAGGATGAGTTGGCAAGAAGAATTTAAAAGGTTAAAACCACAGATTGAAAGCGCGCTGTCTTATAACGCTGGTACTCAAAGTTTAGAAGATATTAAGCGTAAATTAGAAGATGGCAGCTTTACAATGTGGTCTAGTAAAGACTCAGTATTAATAATTGAGTCTACGACGTTAGGTAGTAAACAGTTTGTAAATATTGTTTTGGGCGGCGGTAACCTAGAACAAATTAAAGAATTAGTTGATCAAGTCGAAGAAAAAACTAAAGGTCTTGGCTTTGATGGCGTTATGATTATTGGTAGGCGTGGGTGGGGAAGAGTGCTTTCTGACTACGATGAGAAAGCTACCGTGTTTATTAAGGAGATTTAAATGTCTTTTATCAGTAACTTATTTGGCGGTGGGGGCGGTGGTGGCTCTCAACAAGCTGCACCCCAACAAACTAGTAGCAATGTATATCAAACAAATATACCTGAGTATGCACAACCCTATGTGCAGAACATGCTCAATGCTACTCAAGCTCAATTATTTAATACTGACTCTAGTGGCAATATAACAGGGTTTAATCAATACCAGCCATACACTGGTATGACTCAAGATCAATTAACTGCAGCGCAATCTGCTGTAGCTGGGTTTTCACCGCTCCAACAACAAGCTCAATCTTCCGCTGCTAACTTACAAGTGCCTGGTCAATATGGCGCTGCTACTGGTCAAACTATGCGCGGTATTATGGGGGCTAACCAGATAGGTAGACAAATGCAAGGTCTTGCTGCGTCTGCTAATCCGCAAGATTTTCAAAATCAAGTAGGGGGCTATATGAACCCCTACATTCAACAATCTTTAGCCCCACAATTACAACTAGCTAACCAACAATATGGTATGGCTGGTCAACAAATGGCTGGACAAGCTACTAGTCAAGGCGCTTTTGGTGGGTCTCGTAATGCGTTGCAACAAAATTTAAATGCACAAAATCAAATGCTGGCGCAGAATCAATTAATTAGCCAAGGCTATAACACCGCATTTAACGCAGCGCAAAACCAATATAACACCGCTAATCAAATGCAGTTGTCAGGTTTACAAGGTGCGCTTGGCGCACAGCAACAAGGTATGGCTGGTGCAGCTCAGTTAGGTAGTTTAGGTCAAGCTCAGCTTGCAGCACAACAAGGTATTCTTGGTACACAGAACCAATTGGGTGCGCAACAACAGGCTAATGCTCAACAAGTTATTAACCAAGGCATTCAGAACTACGCTACTGCGCAGCAATACCCACTCATGGAGTTGGGCACAATGTCCAATATGTTGCGGGGTCTACCATTACAATCATCTACTACTCAGTCTTATCAAGCTGCGCCTAGTGCATTAACCCAAGCTGTCGGTGCTGCAGGTACTGGTGCTATGTTGGGTTCTATGTATGCTGCTAAAGGTGGACTACTTAAAACTAAAAAAATGGCAGCTGGTGGTATAGCTAGCTATGGCGCTGGCGATATTGTCGAAAGCACTGAGTCTGATTTAGAACAAATGCCTAGTAATGCTTTAAATAAAGAACTGGCTTCAACTACAAGCGATTTAGTTAAATCTAAAATCCGTGGCATCTTACAAGCTCGTGCTGGCGCACAATATGCGGGCGGTGGTATTATTGCATTTGCTGATGGTAATGATGGTCAAGCTATTAGTGCTGACCCAGCTATGGTTCGTCAAGCTTATGTTGATGCTGCTAATTTACAAGCTGCACAAAACCCTCCTTCAGCTACTCCTGCTACTCCAACTAATACTTCTAGATTTAGCCAAATGGGTCCTCAGACTTCTAGATTTAGTCCGCAAGGTATTACTGCAGCAGCACCTACTGATCCCAATGCGCCAGTTTTAGCTGGTCGTGGTGTTCCAGTACAACCAACTATTAGTCCTCGCATGCAAGCTGCTTTGGCTGATCAAGCTAAAACACAGCAAGTTCAAACTCCTCCCGCAGCTTCTGGGTCACTTGGGCTAACTCCTAATGAGTCAGTAGTTCAACCTAACGCTGCCCCTGCTCCAGTTGCCACTGCCCCAGCTGGTGTTAAAGCCGCTCCTAGCCCAGAACAAACAGTTACTGCTGTTCAAAAACAAGCTACTAACCAAACTATTGCGAGAGCTACTGATCCTACTTCAACCAGTTGGATGGACTTATTATTACCAAAAGACAAAAGCGAAACTATTAAACAGTACTTAGCTGAAAAAGAAAAGTATGTTGGTCCTGATACTTCTGAAGCAAACAAAGCGTCTTTAGAAGCTCGTAAAGAGCGTGAGCAAAAGTCCTATGACCAAATGGATAAATTAGTCAAAGCACAGATGTTTGCAAAAATGGGTACAACTCCTGGCTCATTATTAACCGCTGCTCTAACTGGGTTTCAAGCTGGCGTACCAGCTTTAGTTTCTAATATTCAAAAACGCGATGAAATTATGAATCAGATTGATGATTCTATTATGAACATTGATAAAGCTAAACGTTTAGAACGTGCTGGTAATTTTGATGAATCTTATAAGTTTGCAGATAAAGGCATAGATCAATCCATTCAAGCTCATAAAGCATTATGGGAACACATGGACAAACAAGCTGAAGTTAGTGCTAAATTTGCGCAAACTGGTTTAGATAAAAGTATCTTGCAGTATCAAAAAGCTCAAGGTCAGTACCAAACCGAAGTAGAAAAAATAGCTACTGAAAAACAAAAAGATACTCAGTATGGTATGGATAAACGCATGCAAGAGATGTATGCTACTCGCCTTAAACAAAATCCTAACGATACAGAAGCAAAAACTAAATACGATGAAATTTCTAGAAGAGTAGCCCCTAAAGAGGCTGATTGGAATAATCGTGTAAATGAAATTCGTGAGTATAGAGATAGGTTTGATACAGGCAGAGTTCCTCCAAAACAAGGAATTACTCAAGCTGCGCCTCAACAAAATATGCCGTTGTATGCATCTAATGGAAAAGATCGTATAGTATCTAATGATGGTGGTAGAACATGGCAACCTGTCGGAGCTAAATAATGGCACTTCCTGCTGGATTTGAACTTGAAAAACCGCAATTACCAGAAGGATTTAAACTTGAAGATCAGCCTAAACCTGATGCTTTGGGTAGATTCGTAGCTGATGAAGCTGCACCGCAAGAAGGTCCTGTTCAAGTAGGCGAGAATGCACCTGACTTTACTCGTGGATTAACTAATGAATTAGGTAGTCTCCAAAACGTATATGGCGGGGCTAAAGTATTAGCAGGTAAAGTTCTTGGCAGTCAAAGCTTAATGCAATCTGGTTTAGAAAGCATGAAAGCTGGAGAAGCTAAAACTGAAGTTAAACCCACTGATGATTTAACAGATGCTTTTAAAAAAGGTATTGGTTCTGTAGTTGGCGATTGGTTGCCATATCAAATAGGTTCTGGCGTTGGTAATATTCTTGAGACCCTTGGTTTTATGGGTATTGGAGCTGGTGTCGGTGCTTTAACTGGAGCTGGTGCTGGAGCATTACCTGGCGCTGTAGCAGGTGCAGTAGAAAAATCACTAGTTAAAAAAGGTGTTCAGTTAGCCGCAGAAAATGTTTTAAAAGAAACATTAGCTAAAGAATTAGCCGCTGGGACTGAAAAAGCCGCAGCAAAAGAAGTAGCAAAAACCGCTGCTGAGAAATATGTAGCTGAACATGCAATAGATATGTTAGCTCAAATTGATGCTAAAGCCGCTGCTCAATCTGCTGCAAGAAATATTGGTGGTAATTTAGGTATTGTTAGCCAAGCTGGTTTGCACGGCGCAGGCGAAGTTACTGGGCAAGCTGTCCAACAAGCTGAAGCTGAAGGTCGTGCCCCTACTGATATTAATATGACACGCGTAGTACCTGCTGCATTGGTACACGGTGTCGCAGATTTCTTTGCAGAAAAAATTGGTCTACATGCTTTAGATGGTATGGCGTTAAATTCATCTGGCAAAATGGTTCAAGACATTGCTAAAGCAATTGCACTGACTGGTACTAAAGAAGCTGTTCCAGAAACAATCCAAGAAATTGCTCAGCGCTATGGCGCTAATATGTCTCTTACCGATGCAGATGCGCTAAAAGATTATTTAAACACAGTTGGTGCTTCATATGCTATGTCAGTTGTTCCAGCTGGCATTGGCGGTGTTCGTGCTAATTTGGCCCATAGAGCGGCTGAAATACCAGATCAAACAAATACTTTACAAGACTCTTTGGCAACTAAAGTAGCTACAGCCCCTGGTTTATTAGATGCAAATGGTAAACCAATTGTTGCGCCAGACCAAACTGAAACAACTTTGTCAGCTGCTCCACCTCAAGAATCTATTTATGATGTGCCTAAAAAAGAAGCAGCTGACTATCTTGCAAAAATAGATTCTGGTGAAGTACAACCTAATGCTTCTATTCTTAAAAAACACTTAGCTGCTACTGGCGCTGAAATGCCTGAGACTGGAAAAGGTTTTAGAGATAGAGCTTTAGAAGCACTAAAAACTCATTTAGCACCGCAAGGAGAACAAAATGTCGGGACAACTAGCACTGTCGATGGAGCAGATAGAAGTAGCACTGAAGTACTTGGACAGCAAACAGATAGCACCGCCACCACAGGAACTACCACAGTTGGAGACCAAGGACTGGGAAGAGTTACACCACCTGCTAACGTGTCTCAAGTTGGAGAAGGAACAGAGCGTCCTGCATTAAGCCAAACAGCTACAGACGAAGAGTTACGTGCAGCACTTGAAAAAGATCAAACACAAGCTGCCGCTACAGAAGCACAACGTCAAGCTGCACTGCAAGAAGTGGCTGGCAAAAATATTCCTCAGACTAAAACTGATGAACAAATACGTGATGAATATGAGCTAGCAAGACAGGCTCATACAGATACTCAAACTAAACTAAACGCTAGCATTGATGAGTTAAATGCGCAGCGTGACGCGTTAGTTAAAGAAGAAAATGCCCCTGGCAATGAAGATATTGACAATGGTGAAAAGATTGCCAAAATTGATGACCAGTTAACTAATTTAGAAAACCAACGCTTAGGTGCTATTCCTGCATGGGAAAATTTAGCAGCTGATGAAAAAGATACTTATTTAGGTAACCTTAAAACTAATCCGTCCGCTCAAGACTTTGACAATGCAGCTAAAGCACTAGCTGCTTATAAAGAACAGAAAAAAGGTTCTGGACTCAAACCAACTGAACAACGTGTAGTTAATGGATACGAAGATAGTCGTTCAGCTTATCAGCGCTCTTTGGGCATGGATTTACCAGCATGGGGTCAATTATCACCAGCTGCGCAAGCTGCATACACTAGTAACGTAAAAAATAATACAGTTGCTGAACAAGATGTTGGCTTTAATGCCGTAGCTGACCAATTAGAAAAAGAAGGTAGAAGCATAAGAGGTGTATCTCGTGCTGGCATGGAGACCCTCAAACTTAAAGGTACTGAGCAAGAAGCGCAAGCTAAAGCGCAAGAGCGCACTACCAAAGAAAGAGTTGCGGCTAGTGAAGCTGTTGGCAAAGGCAAGCCTGTAGCCCAAGATGTTAAGACTGCTCTTGAGAATAATGACATCAATGGTGCGCTTCAAGTTTTGATTGATACTGGCGAAGGTCTAAAGATTGGTCCGCAAGAAGGCGAGACTGGCGCAATTAAACAGTTAGCTCAACGCCAATCTATTCTGACTAAGTTTGTCAATCGGTTCTTAGCTCGTGCCTTAAGTGGTGTTAAGTTTAGCTCTACAGTTATTACTGACCAGAACAATGAAGTTATCCAGCGCTTAGAAAAACAAGGCAAGCTGGCAGAGTATGACCCAAAAACAGATACATTCTATTTCACTAAGGATGGGTTTGATGAAGCTACCGTCTTGCATGAGATTGTTCACGCTGGCACTGTTAAGCTTATTAATCAGTTTTTAACTAACCCAGCTAGCATGGCTCCGTACCAACGTGAAGCTATGGAGCATCTCCAAAAGATATTTAATTTTGCTAAGAATCGTCTGGGTAAAAAGTATCCTAACGCATTTGAAAACTTGTATGAGTTTGTTAGCTATGCATTAACTGACTCTAAATTCCAAAACGAGCTAGCTAATACCCAAGTTCGTCCTTTAGCTAAATATACTGTGGGCGCAGTTAAAACTTTATGGGATAACCTGACTCAAGCGTTTGCCAAACTCTATAACTTAGTTACTGCAGGTCCTGTACGCACTCAAGTACGCCCAGAGTTATTTGATGCCATATCCAAAGGCTTAGCGCCGATGAATAAAGAAGGGCTTTATGAAGCTACTGAAGAAGGTATCACCACTACTGAAGTTGGTGAGATGGTGCCAGGTCGTGAAGCAGAAGTTAAAGAAAAGAAGCAAAAGTACAAACCAGGAAAAGTGTTCTTAGGATTAGAGCCTGGGTTTGAGGGCAATCTATTGTTAGAAGTATCTGAGGCTTTCAGCGATATTTTAGATGCGCCGCAAAAAGGTATTGAGGTTGCGCCACTTGCGGTTAAAAAAGCTGAAACCAAAATGGATAACGGCAGTATTCTACCTAGCAAAGATAAGCCTGGAAGTATTACTAAAGAGCAACAGCCACGCAATATTAAGTACTTTAAAGACCTATTGTTTACCCGTCAAGGCTGGAGACGAATTGCCACTGCTGTACAAAATGATCGCTATGAAGTTAAGCACTGGCAGGATATGCGCGATTTGGCTGGTCAGATTTACTATGAAGGCAAAGACAAAATCAATAACGTCTATGGTCAGTTAGCTCGTGCTCCTGCACAAGGCATGAATCTGTACCGCTCTTTAATTGAAGGAACGTATGAGAAGCTAGATAAATCTATTTCTGACTTATCTAAAGCAACTGGTTTTGATATTAAAGATACTTTAGAACTACTGCATAACGTTGCAGTGGGTATGCACGATTATGAACGTCGCCTTGTTAAGTATTTAAAAATTGTGCCGCTATCTGAAAAGAAAAACTTAAAGTACAACGGTAAAATGATTAGCGCTGCTGACTTCCGTAAGATGGCATTTGAAAAGCTAAACGACAATAAAACTACAGAAGCTGAAGCCCGTCAGTTGCGCCACGAGTTAGATGCTATTGTATTTACCAAAAACACTAAAGGTGAATTGCAGCCTAATACTAAATACGTAAGCGAACTTGGAGATAGCCCTCGTCAAGTAACAGATAAAGGCGGTGTTCGTAAAGGTGTTAACACTGAACTTGATAACCCTATATATGACGTATCGTTGCTTACTTATAAAGAAGCCCAGCAACGTATGGATGAGTACCATAAATTTCAACATAAAGGATTAGTTGATACTGCGTTGCAACAAGTACGAGAGTTGCATCATACAACTACTGAGCTTAATAAGATGGCTAACTATTGGTCTCAGCCAGTAAGTAACCACGTAGCATTTTATGGGTGGGATAACTATGTGCCTTTGGCTGGCTATCATAGCGAAGAAGATGAGGGTCTAAACCTTAACGGCAAACATATGGGTCGTGAGTTGCAAGATATGGCTCACTCATTTGAAGGTCGTGTATCTGAATCTAATAACACCATTTTGCAGTCAATGACTGACGCTGTGCGTTCTGCTATGCGAGCAGGGCGTAAAGACTTAACCCAGTCTATTAAAAATGCATCTAAGTACGACAAAAAACTTAATCCTAATGGCACAGGCATATTGCCAACAGCCAAAGTATGGGGACGGATTACTTTTGAAGAGCGCCGCAATAAAGAAGTTGTTGACTCATTACCGCGTGAAAATACTATCTTTCACTATAACGAGGATGGCAGTATTGACATCATTGAGATCGCAGATAACAAATTAAGGGAATCAATTCGTCGTAGTTTTAAAGATACTAATCCGTTAGTTACTATGGCTAATAATATTACTAGCCGACTCGGTATGATGCATACTCGTTATAACTTTAACTTTGCGCCTTTAAATTTTGTACGTGATGCACTGACTAATGCTTGGGCTATTGGCGCTGAACTAGGACCACTTCAATCAGCTAAATATATTGCTGATATTGCTACTAAAGTTACAACTCAAAATAGTCTTGGTAAGGCTTTAAAAGTTGCGGCTCTTTATGAAAGCAAAGACTATAACCAGATTAAAATATTAGCTGCTAAAGACCCAATCATCAAGGATATGTATGACTTTGTTGAAAAGGGCGGTATGGTGGACTATCTGCAAGGTCTATCATTAAAGTCTAATTTCCAAAGATTACACAAAGAACTTGGTCGTAGTGGCGTAATAAAAAATGTCACCCAGCTAAATAGATTTGTTGATATCTGGACAGACATGTTTGAATTGTCTAGCCGCTCTGCTGCATATGCTATCGCTAAACAAAATTTTAAATCACGCGGTTTAAGTGAAGAAGCAGCTACAACTAAAGCCGTTGAATATGCTAAGAACTTAGCTAACTTTGAACAAGTAGGTCAGTATGGTAAAGAGCTTGGCGCTGTATTTATGTTCTTCCGACCATCTGCAACAGGTGCTGTTCGTGCAATTGAAGCAGTTGCTCCAGCATTCCAAAATGTAAAAAGCGCTTTAAGAGATTTACCGCCAGGCACTAGCGAAGAAGCTATAGCTACATTTAAAACTAACTTTGCAGAGCGCCAAAGAAATGCACGATACATGACTGCTGCTTTAATGGGTCTTGGCGCATTGGCATACACAATGTCTAGCATGATGGCTGGTGATGATGACTTGGGGCGTAATAGAGTAGCTAATGATGATCCTGCACAGTGGACACGTTTTGCTAGATTCTTTACTCCATTTAGTGATAACCCAATTCAATTGCCTTGGGGCTTTGGTCTAGGTTCATTTGCTGCGGCTGGCGCACAATTAGCAGCTGTAGGTAGCGGACACCAATCATTTGGTGGTGCTATGGGTAATATTTTGACTCAAATTTCATTGGATTCATTTGTTCCTATTCCAGTATCCCGTATGCCTATCCAAGATAATCCAGCGCTATGGATGCTAGACTCATTAACACCTAGCATGCTACGCCCTGCTATGGAGTTTGTAGTTAACAAAAATGGTTTAGGTCAAAGCATTTATAGCGATGCTAATCGCCGTATGGGTGATGCCTACTTAGGTGGTAATAATATCCCAGAAATTTACAAAACAATTGCACGTCAGTTGTTTGACTCTTCAGCAGGTGCTATTGACTTTTCACCTAATAGTATTTATTTCCTTGCCAATAGTTATATGGATGGCCCTGCACGTATTATAGAATCTACTACTAATGGTATGTATTTGGCATCGGGTCAAGCTGAAGAAAAAGATGCTATAGCAAGGATGAAAGGTACACCATTTATTGGCTCGTTTATTGGTTCTGTACCTAATGTGGATAGTCGTGAGTTCTCATCTATAGAAAATCAAATTAAAGACAAACAAAAAATTTACACACAGGCGCAATTAAATCCAGAAGTAGAAGCTAAATACGTAGATAAAAACCCATTAGACCCTGAGATTATTGATTACTATAACCATGTTGTTAATGGTAGGTTAAAAGAATTACGTTCTCAAGCTAATCAAATTAGACTAATGCAAGGTGTATCTCCAAAAGATAGAGCTTCAATGCTAAAAGAAATTAATAAAGAACAAAATCTTGTTAAGTATGATTTAGTACAACAATTTAAATCCTATGGTATGAAACCCTAGGCGGTACGCCAACAACGTACCCCTAGGTGACTGTCTTTAGTTGTAACGTAAGACTTTACACGCACTCCAGCGCGCTTTGCCCCGCAGTCTAAAGAGTAAATTAACTCCGCTGGGCGAAGGGTAGGGATAAAGAAACTCTCCCCAACCTCCATGCCTTCAAACGGTAGCAGCCATTCTGGTTCAATGATCTGCGTGGGGTTTATCATCCGTGAACTCCATTGTATTTTTGAATAGATAAACGTTGGTAGCTTTGGTAGTAGTTGTTGCCTTCCAGCCAGTCTCCAAATGCTTCTTAGCACCTTTGTCCACCATATCGCCAGACTCCATCATCGACTTTTCAAACTCTCGTGGAGAAATCTTTTTCTTCTGCAAGTATTCTTTGAACGCTTCTTTAGATATACGAGTAGGTTCATCGGTAGCAACCCTTGCAACTAACTTGCCACGAGGTTCGTCAATTACTTTACCGTCCTTGATACGTAGGATGTTACCCATATTCTCATAGATAAAGTCATTGAGAACTGCAGAGTAGTCAGTGCTATTGACCTTGACCACATTAAGCTTGATGTTGATAAGCTCATGGATTACCTTGCGATAGATACGTTCTAAGTCATATTTCACAATACCTGCATCGTTCAGAATTTCCCCTGCCGTAAACACAGCCGCTACGTAGTTCTGATGGAAGCGGTAAGCTGAATCGCCACCTGTATCAGTTAAGTATCTATTAATCCAATGACCAATCCGCATCTGGATATGAGCATCGCCAATCTGGTAGACCTGCTGGATAAACATCGGACCTGCATGACCGTAGTTATGTTTAAATGCGTCAAAGATATGAACACCTAGCTTTGCGCCCTCTGCCCCTTTTAAGTCCTCTGGCTGTTCAATTAAGAACTCAATCAGACGAGCTACCTCTCCGTCAGGGCTTCCCTTAAGAACTTCAAACTTGTTATAAACAGATTCATTAGTGGTTAACACTGCTATTAAAGATGCCATCATCTCGGTAACCCGTTCAGCATTGACTGATGCTTGCATACGAATCTTGGCTTTACCGTTTGAGACGTTATGAACTAACTGAGATAGTGGCTTAGGATCTTTGTTACCAACCTCATCAACTCCAAACATCAAGTTCTTAAGACCAAGCATACGACCAGTCAAACCGTTGTCCGTACTTTCAAATACGCTTAGCGCGTCGGGGTCACCAAAAGCACTAATGCCAGCATACATAGCACCAGTCTTAGCGCTACCTGACCTACCCAGCAAAGATATCACAACGCCAGGTGTAGACATGTAGGACATAAGTGTGGTTCCAAAACCAGCCATGCAGACCATAGCATGCAACTCAAACCCAAGACGGTTTAATTCATTAGCAGACTCTTGCCAACGTTCAAAAGTTCCAACTGTTTTAAAGTGCTTGGATACTCCACGGATGTATGGTGAGATAGGTGCTTCAACTAATTGCCCGTCGTGGGTAATCTCTTTATCGCCAACAACAAAGCTACGTTTATTCCATTCTTCAGAGTTCTTAGACTCTGTCCAACCTAACTGCATACGCATCTGTTGCGCTTTACTCATGAGAATCATATATTTGCTCCATGTGACAATGTATTCTTGTATGTGATTGATGTGCTTCGGACTATAAATAACTTGGTGAAACGAGAGTGTCTTCTTAAATTCTTCTAACGCATATACAGACTTCATAGGTAATAAGAACTCTTTAAGACCATCATTAGGAAGAATCAAATGCATAGTCAAGCACTCACCATCTAGAGGACTAAATAGTCTGCGTGTGGGGTATAACAGTTGTGCAAGAATTTCAAATGGGTCTTCGTAGTGAATTTGTCCCTTCTTATCGGTCTTTTGTGGAGGTATAAAATAAACACCACCACTAGCGCCTACTACATAGGGGGTTGGTAATTTTGGAATTTTTTGGGTATTCGATGTCTCCCGAACTGATTCCTCTTCATTGGTTTGTATTCCAAGGGCGGCGTTAATGTCGCTGGCTGACTGTTCTCCTGCTGGGGTAATGATAATTTCGTCGGTTGCTTCCTTAATAACTTTTCCCAAAACGATTGGGGTTTTAATTTTTCCACGGTGTTTGCATCCTTTGCATCTGTCAGGGTAGTTATCTTCAAACCATTCGCATGTGCGAGGGGCTGGAAAGTCTTTGGCTTTCTTCTCTGTTTCTTCGTATGAATAGGTAGGATAGTCTTCTGATATTAGATGTATAGCTCTTGCGCCATCAGTACAGAACTTGGCTATAGATAGACCAGCATGCCATAGTGGTTCTTCTAGCGTTGCAGCTTCAACTAATATGTGTTCAATCTGCGCACAGCCATCACCAGCAAGTGTGCGTTCTGCAATCTTTTGAAAGCTCCACTCGTAGTCATCTAGCTTTTTCATGGCTAGTGCATCTTCGTCTAAGCCTTTGCGTACATTAGCAAACGGGTCTACGGTTTTAGCTTGTTCAACAACTTCAAAAGAATCTAAGAATGCTTTGAACTCATCCCAATCATAGCTAGAAATCTCTTCACCAATAACTGACGTAGGTTCTGGTGGGTTAAACTTATGATTGAATGTGTCAGGGCAACGCATGATCCTAGCTGGATCAGCCATTACCATTGGGTCAGCGCCTATCCTTGCTAATGCAAATGTCTTGAACTTCTGTGCATAGGGAAGGTACTCTTCAATTGGGATATCCCTATCCATAATCCAATAGGCATGCAGACCGCCGCCAGAATCAATACACACAGGATCAGGCAGACCTGTTTCACCAAGGAATTTCCATAAGGCTGTTTGCGCCTCGCCTTTGTCACCATAAGCTTTACCCTCTCCAACATCGAGATCAACAAAGAACGACTTATAAAAGATGCAGTTCTCCGCTTTACGGCTAAACCCATCAAACGACCCAGGTGCTACAAATACATTTAACTGCTGACTTTTTAACTTCTCGACTAATTTAAATACATCTTCAAGTGTTTCTGCAAAGCGGTTGACTGTTTTCTTTGTTGTTTGTTCTATACCACTTACACAATAAACACCCTGCGATGGCAATGCTTTCTCATAGAATTGTTTTAACATATGCGCAGAGTCTAAAAAGGCGGATTACTCCGCCTTGGTTAATTCATGGGGTTTCCCCCGCCCTTTAAATCTTTTGACCGATCATGTCCTCTATATAAGCCTTAGCTTGGGCGGTGTTCTTAGCTGGCAATATGCCATCATCTAAGTCCTTCTCAACTAATGATGTAAATGCAGCAATCAATCGGCGCTTCTTATCACGGATAGGATTGCCACGGAACCAGCTATGAACCGACATACGAGTTACTTCTAGTGCGACAGCAACGTACTTTGCGGGGAGGTTCGCTCTCACACAAGCCTTTGCCAACTGCACCCCTGTAGTATCGAATGGGCGCAGTCCACCTAACTCTTTAATAAATTCTTTGCTATACGTCCGTGGCATTTTTATCCTTACTTCTTAGACCATTTTTTAACGATATCCGATACGTCGGATGCTTTTTCACCAGCGGAAGCTTTTGACTCACGCTTGACTGGTTCTGCAACTTCTGGCTCTGCAACCTCTGGAGCTTCACCAGCGCTATCTGTTTGATAGACATTTAACTTAATGGCTTGTTCAGCCGTTGGGCTTTTAGCTTGACGAGCAATGATTTCTAAATCGCTATCAGACACAGCACCAACTGGAGAGAACAATACTTTTGGCGTAGGAGATTTTGTATCGAAAGCCATCTTAGTTACAACGCGGCCCGCTGACACATTGTGTGACGCTAAGTGTTGAATGTACGGACGGAAAGGCCAACGACCATTATCTTCTTTGCCGAAAGACGAAGTAGCTGGAAGTACTAACTGCATAACATCACCTGCTGGGTCGTTCGGTAGAACAACTGCGGTGCGCCATGACAGTCTGCATTTTGCGCTTGTACCATTATCGCTAGAACCCTTCGCACTATTTGGACATGCCGAGCAACTGGATGCAACTGGATTTTTAACATCTTCATCAGGCTTGTTAGAGTCAGAAGACCAGCAAGCTGGGGATACCTTCTCACCTTCTTTGTAGCCTTTGTCATAAAACATACGTGAGGCATTGTGTGCCATCTTAACAATGATGACATTCATATAACGGTCTTCAATAGCACCGATCTCTTTACCACCTGCATACTTACGGAAGACTCCGCCCTTAATTGAAATACGCTTATTGCCTTGGCGATTGCCACCAGCAACGGCTAATGTATCTTCATCTAATCCGCCAACCGTAGCCAAAGCACCGAGGGCACTTAAATTAACTAATTCTGTACTCATTTAAAACTCCTTATTTAACTGTATTTAACTAATCTTGAGTGGGTTTATATACTACTGCAGTAAACTCTCTCATTACATTCACGCCAGGCGGCAAGCCATCACCTGCATGCTCAGCCATGAATTCTTTAAAGTTTGTTTGGTGTATGCGCCCTTCAAACAACTCAGGCATTTCCTTCTCCATAACAAACTTACGAAAGCTATCTCCATCAGATATGGTGTAGCGTTCATTTAACTTTTTAACCACTCGACCTTCTTTGGTTTTAATACTTGTTGCATTTGTTTCGTTGCACACTGCAAGCATTTGCTGACCTAAAACTACTAGATCATTTTCAAATACTTTGTCTTGTACTTTCCACTCTGCAGCAATTCTTTCACGCTCTGCTCTTATTGTCAAGTAAGTTTTTACTAATTCATCTAAATTAACTTCAGTCATTGTTGTCATCTTCTATTCCTAACTCTTCTCTATACAAGTCAACCAGCTTCTCGTGGCTATCAACTTTAGACTGAAGCATCGCATACATCTTTCGTTCAATTTCTGAACCTTGTAAGTGTACGACAGTCATATTGTTAACCTGACCAACGCGGTCAATACGGGCTACGCACTGCAGATATGTTTCCACACTCATTACTGGCGACCAGAACACTACGGTATCTGCGGCAGTTAGAGTCACACCATGCGATGCAGCTTGTGGTTGAATAATTAACACTCGTGGAAATTCTGAATTTTGAAACCGACTAATAATTTCCGACCGCTCTTTAGCGGCTACGCTTCCTCTAATAATTTCATTAGTGACTCCTTCTCCTTGTAAATGTTTAGCAACTAAATCAATAGTGTGACCATAGGGAACAAAGATAATGACTTTATGTTCCGTCTCATCAAGCACTTCCATTAGGGCATTTAATCGTGGAGACACATCAAACTCCACAACATCTCGGTTGTCTGTATAGACAGCCCCTCCCGAAATTTGTAACAATTTTGTTAACTTTGCCGCCGCATTGACAGCACTAATTTTCTCCCCTGCCGCTTCAATAAGCATCTGACTTTTGATGACTTGGTAATACTTATTAACTTGAACGCTAAGGGGTACTATGCGGGTCTGATACATCACAGGCGGTAGGTCTAAGCACTGAGCCTTTTCAAAACGAATCGCTGGTTGTAGAGCGTTATAGACATCCTGCCGTGCATTAGGTTTTGGCACATATTTAAAACGGGTTACTTGGTGCATTACCTTATCTCGCCATGACGTAAAATATTTAGGCACATTCCCAGGAGATACAAGTCTTGCAAGCCCAAACGCATCAAGCGGAGATTGCGAAGCAGGAGTGCCAGTAAGCATCCAAAGTCTTGTTGAGGGTTTCATTATTTTTGCTAGTGTTTTCCATCTTTTGGTTGTAACTGTTTTATAAGCGTTTGCTTCATCAATTACTATTAGGTCAAACCCTAGTTTACTTATTTCTTCTTTAACAATGTTTACACCATCATAATTAATGATGACAAACTCATAGACTCCGTTAAGAACTTTCTTGCGTTTGTCTGCATCGCCATAAGCTACAGCTACGCTTCTGTGCATAGCAGTTTTAAAAATATCTGCTTGCCATGCTGAATACATAATAGATAGTGGGCAGATGATTAAAACGCGCTTAATCAAGCCTTGTGTCATCAAATAGTCAGCAGCCCATATAACCGATGAAGTCTTGCCTGTACCCGCTTCATTAAAGCAGAATGCGCGTTGTTGTAAGGATAGAAAGGCAGCGGTGGTTTCTTGATGTTTGAATGGTGTGTACATTCCAGGCCAAGCGTAATCTCTTTGCATCGGTGAAGGAACTTTATCCCCACAGACTTTTACCATGTGTTGCATCTCTTCGATGCCCCAATACACTAGAACTTCTGCTTGATAGCCGTTGTCTTCTATGACTTCGCTTTTTTCTAGATAGTCCGTAATCAGGTTGACTTCGTCTGATTTGATTCTAAATTTAACGGCTTGGTTATCAACTATTTCCACAACTATCCTCTAACTAAAATTTAACTGTGACCCCTTACGGGGGTTAGTCGGTCAAGCCTGTCACGCCAAGGAGAAGCCAAATGAATTAACTTCGAGCGCCGCCCAACTGACATGGTTATAAGGGGAAGTCAATACCCTACCGCCCACTCATGCCTTACAGCGGATACTTACTTTTTAGGCTTTATTACTTTGCTTAGTTTCTTTTCGCCTTTTTCACCTTTGGCTTTTTCAGAAACTAAATTGCCTTTTGAATCTCTTTTAAACGAGCGGTTACCGTGCGCGCTCTCAATAAACACACCAGCTTTATTTGAACCACCTTTGTCCAAAGCTTTAACGTGAGCCACATCTTTGCCTTCACGAATATCCGCTTTACCGTTTTTGTTTTTATCTGCAAACTGTTTATCAACTGCTCTACGAGCGCGTTGTCTTTCCATTCGACGTTCATGTTCACCACGGGCTTTCTCTTGTTGGTATTCTTTAGCATAGGGTCTAGGTTTATTAACGTAAGGCATTATCTCTCCTTGTGAAACTCACAGGTTCTAACAGGACACCAGCCACATAGCGGTGTAGGATTTGGATTCCATACATCATTTTCGTAGGATATGTTTAATCTTTCAAGGTCTGTACTAAATTGATTCCACAACTTAGGAATCTGATCCCGTGTATATTCTTCGTCTATGAAACTCTCATGCATTACAAAAAGCAGACCAGCTTTGATATGTTTAACTTCGGGAAAATGCTCAAAGGTCATTAGCGCCATTAGCTTTAACTGTTTGGGGTCAGGGTAGCGATTAGACCCAGTCTTGTAGTCCACAATAAATGCTTGCTCGCCATCTACAATTAACAAGTCCACGATGCCACGCACCCAGTAGCCTTTGCCAAAAGCGCACGCTTTTTTATTGGCATCTAGTCCCATTCTGTGTTCGGGATACTTGATCCCAGGGATTTCCCTAAGTGAATCTAATACAGGCTGAAATCGCTTGTAGTTTTCAGCTAAGGGTATACCCTCACCTACGTAGTCTTCACAAGCTTTATGCACTTCCGTGCCATAACGCATTTGTTCGGTTGGGTATTTGACAAAGCGCTTTAATACCTTAACTTCCTGATACTGCTTAGGACAGTTAACGTAATCTTTGAGAGAGGAGAATGACCAAGTAAAGTTCATGTTTACATATTACAACAAATCGTCTTTGTTGTATCCCCTTTTGAACAACTCTTTGCGAATTTTTTTAAATGCACTAGCTTCTATATTGCGCACAGTCTGACGACTAACTCCCATAACTGATGCTATATCTTCTTGAGTCATCATAGGTGATGGCTCATCATCAACTTCAATAAAACCTACAAAAGGAATAGGCTCTCTCATTTCATTGCCTTTTTCTTGATGCCAACGGCTCTACGAAGATCATGACTATGAAGTTTTTTACCGACTGACTTTGGAACTTCGCCAGCAGCTTCAGCTACTTTTGCGGCACGTTTGCGATTAGCAATCTCACCATCGGACAAAACAAATTCATGTTTAGCGCCCTTTGCTTTCTTACCTTCTTTCGCAATCAACTCATCATGTGAATATGACTTGTTTGGAGCTTTAACTATTTTGCCCGATTTTTCTTTGATGGCGGGGGCTTTTACCGTCAATTTTTTAGATGCCATACTAGACTCCTTTAAGGATGTTTGGGTTAATTGCCCCAATGTTTTCAAGGTTCCGATCAGGGTAATCGTTTTTCAATAATACATACTGCATACTAGCAATCCTAGCACTTCTTTTACAATCAGATTGTACTTGTATCCACGGACATTCTTTAGTGCTAGTCTTATCAAGCATCTGTATTTTTGCTTTGGTATATTCATCCCACATAGTCTGACTAGCAATATCTATCGGGCTGAGTTTGCCTTGCTTGAGCGGGTGCGTTTCACGTTCTTGGAAGCGACGGGCTTGCTCTTTTTTACTGACGGAGTACCAGAACTTGACGATTTTAATTCCTCCTTCGACCCAAATTTTTTCAAGGACGGGCGTTTCTTTGAAGAATTGCTTGGTTTGGTTAACTGTGCAGAAACCCATGACAGGCTCGACTCCTGCTCGGTTGTACCACGACCTATCCCAGAACGTGATTTCTCCTGCTTTAGGAAACTCTTTGATGTAGCGTTGCCAGTACCACTCTTTCGCTTCTTGTTCTGTGGGCTTGGAGAGGGCAACGACTCTTGCGGTTCTTGGGTTGAGGTGTTCCATAAACCGTTTAATAGAACCTCCTTTTCCCGCCGCATCGCGCCCTTCAAAAATAATGATATGTTGTGTATTAGTTTCTTTAACATGGTTTTGCCATTTCAAAAGTTCTACTTGTAATAAATACTTTTTCGCCTCGTACTCCTTAAGACTAATCAAGTTCCGTGGTGATTCTTCTGACTGATCTATTGTACTCACGCTTTCCACTCCTCCATCTCACCATAATTCTTACCAAAATGGGCTTCACAAGCTACTGGTAAACCCTTAGCCCAGTCAGGTGGTGTTGACATGACCTCGACGATCCATGCACAAGCCTCATCTACTTCATCTTCGGGAACTACGCACACCGCCGCATCATGCACAGTTAGCACGGGACGATAGCGCTCCGTTAATTTAATCATCTGCTGACCTACAATAATCCTAGCTAACGCTTGAACTACGTTCTCCACAACTGAACCGCCCCATAGAGACACGGGGCCTTTGCGTGACTTGTATTGGTATCCGCCTTTAGAGTCATCAGTGATCTGTAAGTCAGGGTAACGGATGTATAGTCCGTTTGGCAGTTCAATCCCTTCTTTAGTAACCCGCACACACTTGTGTTTGCCATAGGCAAATGGCTTTTGTTTAGGTTGCCAATCAGCTAACCGCTTGAGAGCGTCGTCGCCATCCCGCCATAGCTTAACAATCATGTCGTTGGTATCTCTGTATAGATTAACTATTTCCTTACACTTATCCTCTGTGAGGTCTGCGCCTGGCGGACTAGTCTTTAGTGTGTGCTGTAACTTTAATGCGCCAGTCCCGTAGCCTAGACCAAGAATGCACGTCTTGCCCACGAACCTTTCAACGGGATTCTTTTTGGTGATTTCTTGTTCGTAAATCTTCGACGCAAAAACGGAGTAAACATCGTTGCCATTGGCAAAGTCCTTGACCAAATCCTCTTGCCCCGCAAGCCATGCGAGTACCCGTGCCTCAATTTGAGACGAGTCGCAGTTGATAACCATATAGCCCTCGGGTGCGACCACCGCGTTCTTGAGAGCCTTTTTCTTCTTGTCCCTTGACGGAAGGTTTTGAAAATTGACCTTATCCGACCCTGCCCAACGACCCGTATGCGCCCCATAGTATTTGAGGGGAATTGGTAGGCGACCTTTGTTACGCGCTCCCACGTCAATGAATCGTTCAATTCTGCTCTCCTCAATAGTTGATTTTGTTCCCAGTCGCACGGCAGCAAGTTGTTGGATGATTGGGTCTTCGTGTTCAGTTAGTGCTATGAACCCTTCGTCATTTTTTGCCAGCGCAAAGGTCTGCTTGCCAGTTGTCTTGCTCTCCTTCATCGGTGGCTCGACTCCAAACTCCTTTAGCACGGCAGCGAATTGTTTATTACTAGCTAACTTTTTGCGTACTTGCTCTTCGTTCTCACATTGCAAGGTAGCTTTTAGTGTCCCTAATAACTGTAATTTCTCATGCTTAAGTTCCTCTAGTCGGTCATTGAGTAGCGCATCGTCAACCTCTAGAATTGGATTGATAAACATTTTTAAAGTCATATCTATCAAAAGCAATTCATCAGGTGGGAACGCACTCGACAATACTTGGAAGAGCTTAAAAGTTAACTCCACGTCGTTAATGCAGTATGAACCGTAGGCTGTGAGTTCGGCTGAAGTGAAACCAGTTATTTGCTTACCTTCTGCCAACACAACCTCGTGACCCTTGACCCCTAGCTTATAACGCTCGGCAAGATAGGATAAAGAACCCCCGACATCTACCCCATTCGTAGCCCGACCCATGCACAATGTATCAAGATAAAAAGATGGCTTGATACCAAACTTCCACGCAAGAATAGAGCCGTCAAATAAAGTATTGTGGCAAAGCAAAGCAGAATCTTTCCACGGGAGTGTGGAAAGGTATTTTTGGATGTCGAGGTGTGAACCAGAAAACCATTCAGTCACACCTTCACCTACCTTGACACCAACACCGATTACTTCAAAGCGCTTGTCTCTGATGTATTCCTCAGTCGTCTGATGCTTAAAACCAAGCTTGATCTTGGAGTCGTAGTAGGTTTCAAAGTCTAGGGTAATTAGATTCATTTAGTGGGGGGTATAGTTATTGTTGGTGATGTCCATGCGCCACCGCTAGTGGTAAGAGTGACTGAACCTGATACTGCACCAGTATTTAATACTTCCCTGTCTTCTCTTTCTTCACCAATTAACTTGCCCATCACCTTCTGTGTGAACTCTTCTTGACGACACTTAGCTATGCCTTCTTCTAGCAACTTATACTCGGCTGGGTCTAGTGAACGCTCAAAGTCCATGATGAGATTGTTCCATCGGCTACCATGATTAAAGAACTCTTCGGGGTGAGTCTTCATTCTCTCTAATAATATTGCTACTCCGCCGTTCATTTGTATGTTACTCCTCTACCTTCACGTTTAATTTGCGCACGACCAAGTGTTGTCTCTCTAGCAAATCTTGAGGGTGAATCTTCTTCTTCCTCTTCTTGAGGTGGTACTAGGGTTGCAAGCACTCTCTGATTAAATTCTTCTTGACGAATCTTCTTTAACTTGTCAAAGATCATGCCTTTCTCGGTCTCGTTCATTGAGTCTCGAAAGTAATCTTGGTAAATAAACTTCCACTTGTCCTCGCCCATCCAAAACTCTTCGGGATGTGAGTCCATCCTTGCCAACACTATGCCAACACCACCACCGCAAATAGCATCTTCACTCATTTACTTCTCCTTAAATAACGTCTTGTATAGTTACAAAAAAGGGAGCAAGGCATAGCCTAAACTCCCTCGGGTTTACTTCTTACTTAGTTTGCCAACTTCACGATTGAGATACCATTGGGCTTTCTTCAAATCTTCTAACTTGTTCCCCTTATGGTCTGCACGAGTAATGTACTTCACCACATTACCGAGGTTATAGTTAAGAGACTTTGCTTCGATGAAATCAATCGTCTCGATCCCGCCTGTCTTGTAGTGGGGTGGATGGTTGACGTTATCTGTTAGTGCTTTTATTAAGCGCACTTGTCCGCCACGAATCTCTGTAAGATTCATTTGGTTTTTCTTAGTTGGTCTTCCACGCTTGGGTGAATCACTAAATAGCGCCAAAGACATCTGACCATTAGGCACGTTAGTGCTAGGTTTAGATTGCGCTACTTTCTTTGATTTATGAATTATCTGATACACACTATTGGGTGTAACACCAATCGCCTTTGCTACTTCACTTGCCTTTGCATTAGGATTGTTCTTAACATAAGCCAATACCTTTGCGGTCTTAGTTAACTTCTTCATCTTTACTTCTCCTTTTTGGTTTTACTGCGGTTATCCCTATATCGGGGGTTTTACTTCTTGCTTCAATCATGGCATCTGCCTGTGCGTATGCTAGTCTTGCGATCTCGTCTACTAATACCTTTTTTTCTGTGTAAGCAATTGAACTTAAGCTACCATCCATAACTATTCCCGCCATAGCAAACATCGCAAAACAATCTCTTAGGTCTTGTTCATTCATTGGTTAAGTCTCGATTCTTTTTAAATAAGTAATCTGTTCGGTACTCGGATGGTGGAACAAAACCATGTCGCTTAAAAGTCTTCATCACGTCAGCGCCTTTAGTCCAAACAAACTTAGAATCTTTATCGGTTAGTTTTGGTTTGACTTCTTTCTTGGGTGGTTCTACTACCTGATACCTACGCAAAACGGATGCCAGTTTCATGATCTTCTCCCTGTTACTAGACTTGGTATTGAACGGAACTCATCAATGCGGTGTTGCATCGGATGAGGTGCTGGTTTGTATGGCTTTAAATCATCAAAAGTTAAATACTTTTTCTTACTTGCTTTCATTTCTCTTGTGCCTTTCTCATTTCAAATTCTTTATTCCATACTGTTGTTTTGCCGTCTGACCATCCATATTGTGTAAATAAAACAGGCATAAAGTAATCAGGATGATTTACCCATTGACTTTTACTAACAAGGCGTGGCTTTTCAAGTTCTAATATTTCTAATCTCATATATCTTTGCACTCTATTATCAAAGCTATACACATCACAGCAATTATCAAAGCCAAAAAACGAATTGCGATAATTAAATAATCAGCCATTCTCTTGTGCCTTTCTTAGTTTTCGCCAGACAATTCAAGTTGTAAGTTGCCTACCAAACCTTCCCCATCAACTATGTTATGGGTGCAGTTTTCAAAGGCTTCATACAACTTGTCACGCAACTTCAG
>TBL_comb47_HYPODRAFT_10001991_pt1 | contig 25833 bp, 27 predicted proteins | sample TroBogypolimnion_40_FD_10682 | JGI IMG/M metagenome (IMG submission 10682)
TCACATCCTCATCGTAAATTCCATGTATCGCAGATGACTGGGGAGGAATTGGGATTCCCGGATTGATACGTTGAAGTTTCTCTTCTTCATGACCATCGGGAAATATTTTAAGCAGAGCGATCTCCACAATACGATCGGTCACCACATTAATCCCGGTGGTTTCAAGGTCAAGAAATACGATCGGGTTTTTCAGGTTGAGCTTCATCCTTTGTTTTTTTTAGGGAACATGTCCCTGTTAAATAGGTATAATATTAAACAAAAAAACCCGGCAGTCAACTAACCACCAGGTCTTTAATATCTATTGATTCAAAATTTATGCATTAATCATCATTGGCATCAACAGCATCAGAACATCCTCGTATTCGAGTTCTTTTTCGGCTGGCACCAAAAGGCCAGCTCTTGAAGGATCGGAGAGTTTCAATTTCACATCCTCAGAAGAGAGATTTGAAAGAATTTCGATGAGGAAAGTGGATTTAAAACCAATTTCCATAGGCTGCCCTTCATATTCACATTTGATCGTTTCAACCGCTGAGATGGCAAAATCAATATCCTGAGCCGAAACAACCAATTCTGATGCCTTAAGTTTTAAACGAACAAGATTGCTCGCCTGATTGGCAAAAACAGACACCCTTTTCAGCGTGGTGAAAAATTCTACCCTGTCAATAACCATTTCGTTTGGATTGTTCAGTGGAATAACCGAATTATAGGCAGGGTATTTACCTTCTACCAGTCGACAAACCATTTTAAAACCATTCAAAGTAAAGAAAGCGTTCTTTTCATCGAATTCAAGTTTTACATCTGAATCTTCACGCGGAAGCAGGTTCTTCAGTAAGGATGCCGGTTTCTTGGGAAGAATGAAGGAGGCTACATCATTGTATTTGACATCACTCCGTTTATATCTGACCAGTTTATGGGCATCAGAAGCCACAAAAGCAATCTCTTCGGGCGAAAGTTCAATATAAATCCCATTCATGACCGGGCGAAGTTCATCATCTGCAGTAGCAAAAAGCGTTTTATTAATTCCGGAGAGCAACAGATCGTGCGGGAGACTGATTTCATTATGATTCTCCCCCAGTTTTGGTAAAACCGGGAAATCTTCTCCGTTATGACCAACAATCGAGAACTTGCCATTTGCCGAAAGAATCTCAACCGCCAGCGAATCAGGGTCAATATTGAAAGTCAAAGGTTGCTCGGGGAACTCTTTCAGGGTATCAAGCATAATTTTCGCCTGAATGGCAATTAAACCTTCCTCAGCAGAATTTTCTAGTTCAATCCTTGTGATTAGGGTGGTTTCCAAATCTGAAGCCGTAATCAACAAAGTCTTTCCTTCGAGTTTTAACAAAAAATTATCAAGAATAGGTAAGGTATTCTTACTGCTGATTACCCTGCTGATTGCATTCAGATGCTTTAGCAATTCGGTACTTGAAACGACAAATTTCATTGGTTATATACTTAAGTTTGTTTTACTTTTTGAAAATATTTCATTACTAAATCTTACGCGAAAAAGGTTTCAAAATCCTTGCAACACGAATTGACGAATTTACAAATATTCAGCCAGTTTCCAATTTCAAAAGATAAATAATTAAAAATTAATCAAATTGAAATTTTTATATTGCCATAATCTTACTATAGTTTTAATTATCAGGCTGTTGACTTGCATATTTTCTGCGCCGCAGGAACCAGAAAAGAAGACCTCCTGAAAGAATTAACCCTACCGGAAGAAGGACATTGAGCAACTGCCAAAACGCCCTTTGTTCTCTTAACTTCACTTTGTCAAGCAGGCGCATTTGCATGGCACGGGACCTTAAATCCATAAGTCCGGAATCGTCACAAAGATAATGAACTGCATTAACAAGGAACTCTTTGTTTCCAAAAGTAATGTTCGAATTTTTATCATATCCTAACGGAAGCGACAGGTATTTTCCTCCCGAATAACTAACTTTATTGGCAATCATCCCACCGTCAGAAATTAAGATCATCTTTGTCTGCCTACTCTCTGATAAAGGAGTTATCTCAGGAGCAATTCCTAGTCCCCTGATCATTCTGTTTTTAAAAACTGAGGTGAAAACCCCTTCGGTCAAAACACCGGTTGGAATATATTGTAAATTAAAAAGTTCCCGGGCGGGGGGGGCATCGATCATACCCAGATTAACGATCATCGGACTTTTATTTGACCTTGCATAAGGTGAAGAGGTAAGAATAATCGTGCTCTTTGTTGTTGTTGATTCCCCAACCAAATCAATTGAGCTCACAAATTCTGACAAAACCCGGTTGACGTTTTTTCCAATGGGGTGGTTCTGAGCGGGGGACAACAACGGAGAGAAATACCAGGGAGCCATAGAATATTTCGGTGGTTGGCCGACTTGTGCAGTATTCACCTTAATTTGCTGACATTCAACATCCTGAATCAAATCAGAATTTAACCTGACTCCATAATGAAAAAGCTGATCAGTCAGGTTCAGATCACGGGGAAATGCAAGGGTAGACATTCCACCCGATAGACTGTCAAGACTGACACTTACCGGATCGATCAGCCAAAGAATTCTCCCTCCGCGCATTAAATATTGATCAACAGCAAATTTATCCCGTTCGGAAAAAGGCTTGGTCGGATTAGCTATAACCAAACTTTTAAAACTATCCGGAACGGCAAGAAGTCTATCGACTGAAATTCGCTGAATATTAAAGCTTTCGGAGAGATTTGCTGAGATATCCCGGACCTGTACCTCCTCCAGCTCATTATTCCCGGTTAAAAAGGCCACATTTTCCTTCTTATCCTGAAATAATAATGTCAAACCGCGGGCAAATTCATATTCGAGCAATTCAACTGAACGATTCAGGTTTTCCTCATCACGAAGAAACGGATCATTTTTCAATAAATTGATGGCAATCTCGTTTCCGCCACCCCGGAGAATTAAGGTTGNAAAAACTGTTTTATTAGATATTCCCCTGTCGGTATTAATGCGCAAGTTTACGGGAGAGATACCCATTGACTGGAGATACTCTAAATATTTTTTCTTGTCGTCAACTTCATAAGGGTCAGTAGTATGAATATTAAAAGGCTCTCCACTATAAATTCGGATGTCGTGTAATTTTTCCAGGGCAGCTGATTGCAGTTTTATAAAACCGGGAGGTAGGTCGCCTGCCAGTAATAGTTCAGCTTCGACTGGTGCATTGACTTTTTTCAGCAAATGGTGCATCTGATCCGAAAGGGTATACCTTTTTTCAGAAGTCAAATCGATACGAAAGAAATTGAAATCAGATATCCATGTAACGATCAATAAAAGAGAAACATAAATAACAAAGTGCCTTGCAGATCTTTTGAGGGGCCGTCGTTTCCACTCAAGGACAATCCGCGTAACCAGGATGAAAAAACCGGTCATCAATGTAAAATACAGCAAATCACGACTATCGATTACCCCCCTGCTCACCGATTCGTAATGGGATTCAATTCCGAGAGAAATGATCGTTGACGAGATACCCGGAGGAAACGGCAAACGTGCGACAAAGTCAAACCCAGAATACCAAAAGAAGCAAATAAAAACAGCTGAAATAAATGCAACAACCTGATTATCTGTAATTGAAGAGGTGAACAGTCCAATGGTCAGGTAAATCACGGCCAATAATAAGAGTCCTGTGTAACTTCCCCAGGTTGCCCCTGTATCAACACAACCAACTGGGTTTCCCAGGGAGTAGACAGAAAAAAAGTAGATCAGCGTTGGCAATAAGGTTAATAAGACAACAAAAAGAGCTGCAAGGAACTTGGCAAAAATCAGACGGATTTCAGAAACGGGACGGGTAAGCAACAGCTCCATCGTACCACTCCGTTTCTCATCGGAAAACATCCGCATAGTCACCGCAGGGATCAGGAACAGATAAATCCAGGGAGCGATTTCAAAAAGACCATTTAAACTCGCATAACCTCCATCCGGAATATTATAATTTCCGGAAAATACCCATAAAAAAAGACCAGTTACTACCAGAAAGACTACCGACACCATTGTTCCGGTTATTGAACCAAAGAATTGGGTGATCTCTTTTCTGAACAGACTAAGCATATTCACAACTATTTTTTTGACAATAATTCAACCATGAGTTTGGCCGCACGTTCTGCACAGCCAGGACCGCCCAGAGCTGACAAAACATCCTCATAACCCTTGAACATCGATTCCCGGTATGAGTGATCAGAAAGAATAAGATCCAATTCGTCACCCACTGTTTTAGGGGTGCAATTATGTTGAAAAAGCTCCTTGACAACTTCGCGTCCGGCAATAAGATTTACCAATGAAAACCAGGGTACCTTAACCAGAATATTCTTCACCAGGGTCCCCAGCCATCCGGCTTCTATCCGGTAACAAACAACCTGTGGAATCCCGATAAAAGCCGTTTCCAATGTGGCAGTACCGGATGCGACAAGTGCCGCAGTTGATTGCTGCAACAAATCATAAGTCTGACCAAATAATACCGGAATAGCGACCTCTCCCAAAACTTCAGTATAAAACGGTTGAGACTGCGAAGGGGCACCACCTATAACAAACTGATATTCAGAAAACCGCGATGAAACAGCTGCAAGAACAGGTAAAATTCGTTTAATCTCCTGTCTGCGACTACCTGCAAGCAGTGCGATTATCGGTTTATCAGGAAGATTATTCCGATGAACAAATTCTGTAAACGTCTCCTGCTGATTGGTTCGGTGAGTCAATTCATCGATTGTTGGGTTTCCGACATACCTGACCGGGTAACCGAATTTACGATAGAATTCAGTTTCAAAAGGAAATATCGTGAACATCTCATCCACAAATTTTTTCACTTTGTGAACCCTTTTGGTCTTCCAGGCCCATATTTTAGGGGAGATGTAATAAAAGACTTTTAGTCCATTCAACTTCGCGAATTCAGCCATCCTCAGATTAAACCCGGGGTAATCGACCAAAATCAGAACATCAGTTTCAAATTCCAATAATTTTTGTTCGGCCAATTTAAAGTTATGCCTGATTTTATCCAGATTGAGAAGGACAGGAAAGAGCCCCATAAAAGCCATTTCACGGTAGTGCTTCAGCAACATTCCCCCCTCATTGGCCATCAACTCCCCTCCGAAAAACATAAAACGGGCATTCGTATCCTCTTTTTTTAATTCCCGCATTAAATGGGAGGCATGCAGATCGCCTGAAGCTTCTCCAGCTATGATAAAATATCTCATCGTAGATTTTTTTGAATTATGGTATTAATGAGCATGCAGGTCCCTATGAAATATGCCGGGATTATAAAACAAATTTCAGAATAAAAATTACAACTCCTTCCAGAACAGTTGCGGTCAGTACTCCCCTGCCCGAGCTGTAACGGCTGCTGTTTATCAGGAGCATAAATGGAGCAAGATTGGGCAATACCACAAGACTTAATACATTAACCAGTTTTTTTGATTCAACCAGAAACCGGAGATAATCTGCAAAACTAAGTTGGCCAAACCGAAAAATATAGTAGAGCAGGAAGAACACGGCCGGAGTGACGAACCCAACGATTAGCCCATACCCTAATTTATTAAAAAACAACGATCTGTCATCAACATGCATAATCTTAAAATTTCCATTTTTGCATTTGTGGAAAGGCGGTATAAGCAGTGAGGTCGGTGTTTACAGGAACAACAGAAACAAAACCGTTCAGCAATGCAAAATCATCGGTATCACGCGCTTCTGATTCCGCATTATTGAAATATCCTTTCAGCCAAAAGTATCCGCGTCCGTGCGGATCAGTCCTTTTTTCAAATTCTTCTACCCACTTACCCCTGGTTTGACGGCAAAAATTAATCCCCTTAACCTCACCTTGAGGGATGTTTACATTTAGGCAAACTCCTTCAGGAAGCCCTTGCTGGGCAATTGTTTGAAATATTCTGGCCACCACAATCTTAGCTCGCGAGAAATCAGCATCAGGACTATAATCATTCAGAGAAAAGCCGATTGAAGGTACGCCATGAATGCACCCCTCCAGGGCAGCGCCCATTGTTCCTGAGTATAAGATTGAAACAGAAGTATTTGGGCCATGATTAATTCCTGAAATAATAAAATCAGGCAGTTTATCTAATAACTGATTGCATGCCAGCTTGATACAATCTGCAGGAGTACCGGTACAGGAATAAATCAGAAGTCCATCCTCTTCCTGAAGACGGGTAACTCTCAATGGATGATCTACAGTAATTGCGTGTCCCATCCCGGAACGCGGGCTGTCCGGAGCAACAACGACAATGTTACCAAAGAGACGGATTACCTCTATCAGCTCATTTATGCCCTTGGCATATATTCCGTCATCATTGGTAATTAAGATTAAAGGTCGCTCATCCATGTGCAATTTTCCGGTTTTACAATTGGTCAAAGATAATGGATTCGAAAGAATCTAATTTAACGATCTTGAAGAAAATTTATAACTTTGTCTGAAAATATCCCGGGGTGAAAAAAAAAATTATTCTAGTTGGTACAACCTGGCCCTTCCGAAGCGGAGGTATTACAACATTCAATGAACGTCTTACCAAAGCCCTCATTGACAATGGTGATGAAGTCATTAATTATACTTTTTCACTTCAGTATCCCTCTTTTTTATTTCCGGGAAAGACACAATTTTCCGATCAGCCTGCACCTGAAGGGCTGGATATCAGGATTAAAGTTAATTCTGTCAATCCTTTCAACTGGCTGGCTGTCGGCAGGGAGATTAAACGGTTAAAGCCGGATCTGCTTTTACTCAGATATTGGACACCCTTTATGGCACCTTGTCTGGGTACCATTGCCAGAATTGCACGAAAAAACAGACATACCGAGGTGATAGCCATTGCTGACAACATTATCCCCCACGAAAAACATTTCTTTGACAATACCTTAACAAGATATTTCACACAGAGTTGCAACGGATTTGTAACGATGTCAAGGGCAGTACTGAATGATCTGAAATCATTAAACCCGCGTGCACCAATGGTCTTTACCCCACACCCCCTCTATGATATTTTCGGGAAGATTGTAAGCCGCGAAAAAGCATTAAAGCGTTTGAAGTTAAGTCCTGATTACAGGTATCTGTTGTTTTTTGGATTTATCAGGGATTATAAAGGGCTTGATTGGCTTTTAGAGGCTTTAGGAGATGAAAAACTTCGCAGATTTCCTTTTAAATTGATAATTGCAGGCGAGTTTTATACCTCGCCGGAAAAATATATGCAAATAATCAATAGGAAAAATCTCACCAATCATATCGAATTACGCATTGGATTCATAGATGATCAGGATGTTGCAAACTATTTTGGGGCAGCCGATATGGTTGTTCAGCCTTACAAGTCTGCCACCCAAAGCGGGGTTACCCAAATTGCTTTCAATTACAACAAACCAATGCTCGTAACCGATGTGGGTGGATTAGCTGAAATGATCCCTCATGGAAAGGTTGGCTATGTTGTGAAGCCCGGACCCGAAGCGATCGCTGACGCTATTTTTGATTTTTACAGTAATGATCGCAGTGACTTTTTCACAGCGAATGTGATTGCGGAAAAAGAAAAATTTTCATGGGGTACAATGGTTGAGACGATCGAAATAGTACTAAACAACATTTACAACAAAAGGAACTGACGTAATTTCATAAATTAATTGACGAGATTACTCGGTTATTTTGAGGTAATTAATAAAGAATGGATTTGCAAACCGAAATAGAAAAAAGAGAAATAGAAGATTTGTTTGAAGACCTTTTAAAGTCCTTCACCAGACCACTGTCTACTGGTAATGAGCAGCTTATACGAAAAGCTTTTCAATTCGCCAATACAGCCCATATGGGTATCAGACGCAAATCCGGGGAACCTTATATCATTCATCCTATTGCCGTTGCCAAGATCGTTGTGAGCGAAATAGGACTTGGTACTAAGTCGGTTCTTGCAGCCATTCTTCATGATGTCGTTGAGGACACAGAATATACTCTTCACGATATCGAGAATATGTTTGGTGAAAAGGTAGCTTCACTGGTCGATGGACTTACCAAACTCTCCGGAACTTTTGACTCAAATCAGGCAACGAATTTCAGAAAAATGCTCCTTACCCTATCCGATGATGTCAGGGTAATTCTGATCAAGCTTGCTGACCGGCTGCACAACATGAGGACACTTGACTCAATGCCCTATCAGAAGCAACTCAAAATCACCTCTGAGACTCTTTACATTCTTGCTCCGCTTGCCCACCGGCTGGGACTCTACGCGATCAAATCTGAACTCGAAGATCTTAGCCTGAAATATAAAAATCCTGAAATTTACCAGCAAATAAAGATGAAGCTCCAGAGTGAGGAGGAGCGAATTAATTACCTGGTTTTTGATTTTGCCAAGCCCATTCAGGAAAAATTATATGGTGAGAATTTTGATTTCACCATCAGCGGACGCCCCAAATCGATTTATTCGATCTGGAATAAGATGCAGACAAAAAATGTAACCTTCGATGAAATTTATGATCTTCTGGCAATCCGCATTGTTTTTAAACCCAAAGAGGGAATTTCTGAAAAAAGGCAAAGTTTTGACATACTCTCTTTGATCACAGATATTTACACTCCCAAACCGGATCGGATCAGGGACTGGATAACCATTCCCAAGGCAAATGGCTATGAGGCGCTTCATGTTACAGTAATGGGGCCCGAAGGGCAATGGGTTGAAGTACAGATCCGGACAGAAAGAATGGATGAAATTGCAGAGCGCGGTTTTGCCGCCCATTACCGTTACAAAGAGGAAGGAGCTTCAGAAAACGAGCTGGATAAATGGCTGATGAAAATCAGGGAGTTACTTAGTAATCCGGAATCAGATGCCCTTGATTTTCTGGATGAATTTAAATTAAATCTGTATTCTCAGGAAATTGTCATCTTTACTCCCAAAGGAGAGATGAAGATGCTTCCCAAAGGGGCCACCGTCCTTGATTGTGCATACGACATCCATTCTGAACTCGGCAATCATTGCATCGGGGCTAAAGTAAACCACATTCTGGTCCCAATGAGCCATGTGCTTAAAAGTGGCGATCAGGTTGAAATATTAACCTCCGATAAGCAGTCACCCAAACCCTCCTGGATCGATAGCGCCATTACGGCACGGGCAAAATCAAAAATCAGGGACTCCTTTAAACAGGAACAGAAGAAACATATCGAGGAAGGGCGGATCCAGTTAAATCAGCAGTTGGAGAAATTAAATGTAAAACCGGCTTCAAATACCCTTAAAAAGCTGATTAACCACTATGGGTTGCACTCAAAGGAACAATTGTATGCAGAAATCGGAATGGGTCTGGTTAGCCTTGATAATCTTGAAACAACTCTCCTTGAAAAATCGGTAAATAAATTTGTGAAATTTTGGAAGCTCTCCTTCGTTTTTGGAGGTGATAAAAAGAACGAGAACCTGGTTATTGATAAAAAAAAGCCATTCCTGCTTAATGAAGACCAGACAAAAGCAAATTTCCAACTCGCCACGTGTTGCAATCCAATCCCCGGAGATGATGTGGTAGGATTTGTTTCGGATGACGGGCAAATCATGATTCACAATAAATCGTGCCCCGAAGCAGTAAAATTAATGTCTCGTCATGGTGACGAAATTATTGAAGCAACCTGGACTAAATCAAAAATGCTTTATTACCTTACCCACTTGTATATCAGGGGATTTGATCATCAGGGAATTGCCAATAAAATCACAAATGTTATTTCAAATGAATACGGGATCAATATGCGATCAATCAATCTTGATGCACACGATGGTATTTTTGAAGGAAACCTCTACCTTTATATTCAAAACACAGATCTTCTGGACAAATTGATTACCAAGCTCTTAAATATTAAAGGTGTCGATACCGTCCAACGTAAGGAAATATAATACCTTTCAGTTCACATTTTATTCTCAAAATATTTTATTCTCAAAATATTTTCTAATTTTACACCCTATTTTAACTTAGATTAAGTACGAATAGTATGCTTAACAGTAGAGAAACAGTAAAATCACTATTTACGGAATACCTTGAAAGAAAGGGCCATCGGAAGACACCGGAGCGTTTTGCTATTCTTGACGAGATCTACTCGCGGGATGGACATTTCGACATAGAGACGTTGTATATCTCGATGAAAAATAAAAATTATCGGGTTAGTCGTGCAACTTTATATAATACCATTGAACTTTTGCTTGATTGCAAGTTAGTCATTAAGCACCAATTTGGGAAAAATATTGCTCAATTTGAGAAGACACTTGCATCCAAACAACATGATCATTTGATTGACATCAGAAATGGAAATGTGAAGGAGTTTCATGATCCGAGAATTCTTGAAATTATAAAAGATGCCTGCGCTCAACATAATTTCAGACTCTCCCATCACTCCCTTTACCTCTATGGCGAGATGGATGATGTCATCTGATAAATAAAAATCCGGAACGAATTATTGTTTTAATAAGAATATTGTAACTGGCTTTTTATAGTTGATTCCGGAGTGATTACTATATTTCCCGTTAGAAGGTGTGTGTTTTCAAAACCTGATTACAAAGCTAAATCAGCCGGTTGCCAAAAGTTTGCATCTTATTCATAATTAACGCTATAAATAATCGGATCTCAGCCTTTCCAGTTCGTCAATGAATCTGGTCTTTCAGCTCAATTTTTATTCCTGTTTTCCAAAAATAATCAGTACCTTTGGTCGATTTTTGCCCAATGTAAATAATAAAAAGATAATCGGATGAAGGTAGATGTATTACTTGGTCTTCAATGGGGAGACGAAGGGAAAGGGAAAATTGTGGACGTTTTAACCCCGCATTATGATGTAATTACACGGTTTCAGGGCGGCCCTAATGCCGGTCATACCCTTGAATTCAATCATATAAAACATGTTTTACATACTATCCCTTCCGGGATTTTCAGGGATGATAAGATAAACGTGATTGGTAACGGGGTTGTGATTGACCCATGTATCTTCAAGAAGAGATCGATTCTTTACTTAAACTTGGATTTGACCTGAAGAAAACCCTTTTCATTTCCAAAAAAGCTCACCTTATTCTTCCAACACACAGGTTATTGGACGCAGCCTCAGAAGCTGCCAAAGGGGATGCAAAAATTGGCTCGACACTTAAAGGTATAGGCCCCGCATACCGGGATAAAATAGGAAGAGACGGCCTCCGTGTTGGAGATATCCTCCTCAATTTTGAAGAGAAATACAGAATCAGGGTCAAACAACATACCGATCTATTGAGTAATTATTATCATTTTGATTACGTAGCAGCACTCGCAGATTATGAAAAGGCTTGGTTTGAAGGAATTGAAACAATCCGCCAATTCCAACTTATTGAAAGTGAAACATTTATTAATAACCAAATAAAAGCTGGCAAATCGGTCATTGCAGAGGGTGCCCAGGGAACGATGCTGGACATCGATTTCGGCTCCTACCCCTTTGTAACTTCTTCAAATACAATAACAGCAGGAGCGTGTACCGGTTTGGGAATTGCCCCAAACAAGATCGGGAAAGTCTATGGAATTTTCAAAGCCTATTGTACTCGGGTAGGAAGCGGTCCGTTTCCTACCGAATTAAATGATGCAACAGGTCAAAAACTCAGGGATGTAGGACACGAATATGGCTCTACAACAGGCCGTCCCCGCCGATGCGGCTGGCTCGATCTGGTCGCACTCAAATATGCCATCATGATTAACGGTGTTACTGAATTGATTATGATGAAAGCCGATGTACTCGATGATTTCGATGCCATATCGGTCTGCACTAAATATAAAATAGGAGGGGCGCTAACCGAAGATTTTCCATATGAACTCGACGATAGCGTTGAACCAATCTTTGAGTCAATTCCAGGCTGGAAAAAACCACTCACAGGAGTAACCAGTGAAAGTGATTTTCCGGAGGAATTAAACAATTACATCTCCTATCTTGAATCACAGCTGGGGGTTCCGATTTCTATTGTTTCTGTTGGCCCCGACCGGTCACAGACTATCGTAAGATAAGTCCACTAAAGCAAAATAGTGAATGAAAAATGCAAATTGCAAAGTATTCAGGAAATTTTAATTCTGGCACTTTGCTTCTGCATTTTAATAGGGGTATTTTCCAGTCCTGATCCACCACTCTATGTCATCGATCAGAGACTAAATTTCTATAAAACCGGCACTATGATGACAGATTTCTCCGTTGAAACTTTGGGCCTTTACACCGATTATTATGAATTATCGATGTCCCAGGGTTATTTATTGTCCGGAAAAAAAGATGAATCTTCGGTATTTGATTATTTTTTCAGGACTACTCCCTTTGAAGGAGGCTTCCTTGTTTTTGCCGGATTAGCGGATCTACTCGATGCACTAACCGCTTTCCGGTATTCGGAGGAAAACCTAAACTACCTTAAAAGACTAGGATTTCATACCTCTTTCATTGAATATCTGAAAGAATTCCGCTTCAATGGAACGATATTCTCAGTACGGGAAGGTGAACTGGTTTTCCCAAATGAACCAATTCTCAGGGTTGAAGGGAACATTATTGAAGCACAACTAATTGAAACATTGGTGCTCAACATCCTTAATTTCGAGTCGCTGATAGCCACGAAATCCTTCAGGATAAAGCTTGCATGTAGGGAAAAACCCTTTTCTGACTTTGGACTTAGAAGGGCACATGGAACGGGGGGAATTCAGGCTACCCGGGCTGCAATTATTGGTGGAGCCTCATCCTCTTCAAACGTACAAGCCGGATTTTTATACGATATCCCTGTATCAGGAACCATGGCACACAGCTGGGTTCAAAGTTTCGGTGATGAACTGACAGCTTTCAGGGAATACGTGCGTTTTAATCCGGGGAATCCGATTTTACTAGTAGACACTTATGACACCTTGCGGAGTGGCATCCCAAATGCAATAATTGTTGCTAAAGAATTGGAAAAAAGCGGTCATAGACTTGCGGGTATACGGCTTGACAGCGGAGATCTGGCCTATCTAAGCAAAAAGGCCCGTACAATGCTTGACACAGCGGGCCTACCATATGTGAGGATATTAGCTTCCAATCAATTAAATGAATATGTGATCAATAGTCTTTTTGAACAAGATTCCTCCATTGACGGTTTCGGGGTAGGTACAGAACTGATCACCGGGAAACCTGATGCTTCACTTGACGGTGTTTACAAACTGGCACTCTGTAACGACATTGCACGCATGAAAATTTCGGAGAATATCGAAAAGATGACATTCCCAGGAAGAAAATCACTTTACCGGTACTTTGATGCCGAAGGTAATTTTTTTCGCGATGGCATTCTGCTGGAACACGAAAATCCCGATTCATGTGATTTCATTTATAATCCCATTTATCCTGACAAATGGACTCGTGTAGCCGGACTGAGAAGGGAATTGCTGCACCAAAAAGTATATGAAAATAATGAAATTTCCCAACCCCTCCCCGATCCGTTACAGTGTCAGAAATACTTATTTTCGCGCGCTGCATCGTTGCCTCCCGAACACAAACGTTTTATTATGCCTCATATTTATAAAGTGGGAGGTTCAACGGAACTGCTCAATTTAAGAGATCAGACAAGGAGAAAAATAGGCGAGAATTTTAGCGAAAATTAAAGAACCTTATTGAGTAAAGGATTCAAATTGCAACATGCAAAGTGTAAATTATAAAATAAATCATATATGGCAAAATCTATCAAAGGAACGGTGACTGAACAGAATCTGCTAAAAGCATTCGCCGGTGAATGCCAGGCAAAAAATCGTTATGAACTGTTTGCCGAAAAGGCAAAAGCAGAGGGTTATGAACAGATCTCTTCAATATTTGCTAAAACAGCTTTACAGGAACAGTCGCATGCCAAACAGTTTATTAAATTCATGGAGGGAGGGACTGTTGAAATTAATTCAACATTTACCACCGGATTATCCAATCAAACCATTGGTAATCTGAAAAGTGCTGTAGACGAGGAAATCAGGGAGGCCACAGAACTTTATATTCATTTCTCAGAAACTGCTAAAGCCGAGGGATTTCCGGCAATAGCTGCTATTTTTTATCTGATCGCAAAAGTGGAGGCTGAACACGCCAGACGCTTTGAAAAATTACTCAAAAGATTGGAGGACGGAACGGTCTTTAAACGCGATAAACCGATCCGTTGGGAATGCCTCAAATGCGGACATGTGCATGAAGGAGAAAATCCACCGCAAATCTGCCCAGCCTGTAATCATCCCATTGGTTACTTTGAAGAAGTGGCTGAAAACTATTAAGGTTACCTTTATTGTGGGATGAGGTTTTAGTCGGGAACTATTAATAATCACCTAAAGTTTAATTGCTATGATGCTAAAAGACAAGGTTGCAATCATTACCGGTGCCAGTCGCGGAATTGGTGCTCAAACGGCAATACTCTTTGCCGCTGAAGGGGCACGGGTAATTGTGAATTTTAATCAGAATGAAGCCGCTGCCCTAAAAGTGGTAGATGAAATCACCGCAAACAATGGCAAGGCCATTGCCATACAGGCAGATGTAACCGATGCAGGTCAGGTGGAAAAGATGATGGAGATAGTGCTAAAAACCTGGGGCGATCCTGATATCCTGGTTATCAATGCAGGGATGCACTTTAAGGTTGCCCCTTTTATGCAGCTATCCTGGGAAGATTTCTCAAACAAATATTATGGTGAAATGAAATCGTTCTACAACACCTCAAAAGCAGTAATTCCAGGAATGATTACTAGAAAATCCGGTGTAATTGTCGCAGTTTCAAGTGGTTTGTCCCGACATCCGGGAATGGGCTTTTCATCTCATAGTGCAGCGAAGTCGGCCATTGATGCTTTGGTAAAATCACTGGCACTGGAACTGGGCCCATCAGGTATTCGCGTTAATACAGTTGCACCCGGGCTTACGATCACAGACGCAACCAGCTGGATGCCCAAAGAACAACAGGAACAGGCTGCCGGCCGCACTGCTTTAAAACGAAACGGTATTCCGGAGGATATAGCGCGTGCAATACTTTTTATGGCCAGCGATCTTTCAAATCATATCACCGGCACCTATTTATCGGTAGATGGCGGAGTAGCTATGATTTAAGCTCAGATTTTGCGCTGCAGGCTGCTCCACGCTCCGCCATTGTAAACTTCTGCTAATCCGTTGGATTTTAAAATGCTTTTTGCTGAAGCACTTCGCATTCCGGATGCACAACAGGTTATGATTGGTTTGTTCTTCTTTTTCAACTGCGAAATATTACTTCCAATCTTATCCAGTGAAATATTTATCGAACCCCTGATGTGACCACCTGCAAATTCGCCTTTACTGCGAACATCGATAATAATTGCTCCATCTTTGACCAGCTGAGCATAGTCCGTTTTTTCTAATCCGAATAAATTCTTTATTGATTCAAACATTGCTATTTTACGATTTCGTTTAATTTTGGCTCAAAAATACGATTAAGGCAAACCGATCTTTGTGACCAAAGTTACAGAAGGGTAATTTTATTTCTGGTCATAGTAAGAAGTTTTTCGTTTTCCATTTGCTTCAATACTCTACTCACTGCTTCGCGTGTTATTCCAAGCTCATTGGCAAGCTGTTGATGAGTAACTGAAATTTCCCTGGATTGAAATAAAGACGATTTTTGCCTAAGCAGGTGTAATAGTCGTACATCCACTTTTTGAAAAGCGACGGCATTCACAACATCCAGTAATTCCTCAAACCGTTTTTGGTAAAGTGCAAAAATAAAATCTGTCCACTCTGGAAATTTTTGAATCCATTCGCTTGCTTTGGTAACCGGAATTAAAAGGAGCTCTGCATCTTCCTCAACTACAGCCTTTATCTTACTGGTGTTTTCATTAAGGCCGGCAAGCACAGACATTATACAACTTTCAGATGGTTTTATGTAATAAAGTAAAATCTCTCTCCCATCCTCGTCAGTTTGGATCACTTTAATACTGCCTGAAAGAACAATGGGGATTGATTTGACGTAATCATTGATATTTAAAATAGTTGCACCGGCAGGAAATGATTTCACCTGTCCGGACGCATAAATCTCCCTGCTTAGAAGGGTATGAAATAGGTTTTCTGACTTTCTCATCGGTTTGAATTCCGCCATGAATAGATCATTGCCTATTCAGTTGAAGCAAACTTAAGCAAAAATTGGTCTGAAAATTAGCAAGGAGGTTTAAATGAAATAAAAAAACTCTAAATCGGCCCATTTAATGACATTTAATTTTGTACTATCAAGGACGATATCGTGTTTTCATATTTAATCAGTTTTAATAATACGGAGCCTACCATACTTATATCCATTCGCACCAGGACCGGGAGGCGCATTTCATCGTCGGTAAACCAAATGGTTAAATCGTCCTTTGCTTTGAACATACGCCCGACTTCAACTACCGGACAGATTTTAAGACAACTGATTTTACCAAATTTGGTATGAATGATCTCCTTTCCTTTGTATCTGAGTCTGAAAGGAAATATTTCATCAGCAAAAAACATGTTTACGAAAACTACATCGTCTTCATTTAATTTGGAAAAATCGATCTGTCTCAGGTAATAAAATGTTGAAGTAAGATCAAGAATCTTTTCTGGAACCTTATGTATTCCAGACAATTTTGAATTTACCGTGTTATTTTTCCTGTTATAGGTAACTTCGTTATAATTGGTATAGTGCCCTTCTTTGATGTTTCGTACCTGCCTGTAGGAAGAGTAGTTTTTTTGTCGAACCAGCTTTCGTACACGTCTCTTACTCCATAAATTGCATTGGCCATTCCTGTAGTTTGTCCAATTGCCTGGGCATGAAAGACCGCCTTATTATCAAAAACCGCCTCATCAAGCGAAAGGGTAGTAATTCCACCCACGATAAAACCATATCGGATCTGATAAGTAAGAACCTCTCCAACTTTAAAAGTACTACCAGGTTTAACTGGGGGGGTAAATATCTCCTGAGCATCAATACAAAAAGACTTAAATACGAGAATCAGGAGGAAACTTATGCGGGTGTTCATTTTCCGGATATTTGAATAAACCACTGAATTATTTTTGGTTTTAGCACTTTGATTACAGAAACAGAGCCATTCATATGCAAATTGGGTAATATTCCGATTTGCATGCATGCCTAAAATTGAATTGAAAACAGCCTAATAAAGAAAAATCAGTTAATCACCTTGTAGAGTAACTAACTGATATTTTGAGCGGAAAACGAGACTCGAACTCGCGACCCTCAGCTTGGGAAGCTGATGCTCTACCAACTGAGCTACTTCCGCATTTTTTATTTGTGACGCAAAAGTAGGATATTTTTTGAAAATCAAAGTCATTGAAACTCAGTTTTGCATTTTATTTTTAATTGTTTTATCTTTAAATATAAACTGATTATCTATTGAGAATGTATATTACCCATATTTTTAACCGGTGAATCTAACGTGAGAAAAAATGGAAACAAAATAAAAAATCATATATTGGCTTCCACGCATGGTATGTATTGCTGCCGTACTATTCATCAGCTACTTATCTCTCGACCCCTTTGAACAAGGACCTCCTTTGTGGCAACAAATTTTGGATTTTTTGATCCATAATATTCCATCATATATATTGATCCCAGCCCTTATCCTGGCCTGGAAAAAAGAGCTNNTTGGCGGAATTATCTTTACGCTGTTTGGAATTATTACCAGTCCGCTTGTTTATTCCCGTAAGATACAACGGAATCATTCAGTAAAAGACAGCCTGACCATCGTTCTTTTAATTGCTTTTTCATTTATCGTAGTTGGAATTCTCTTTATGGTAAGCCATTACACCAGGAGAAAACAAAACGGCCTATAAACCTGCCTTTTAAAGATCGGGAGCTTTTATGCCAGTTACTTTCTCCAGATCCCGCAAGCTTTTTAACCAGACCGTAACCATCATAAGCGGGCAGATGACGGTATCAAAATTTATTTAATAATTGCTGAAACCAAAACCCGGAATCTTTTACAATTCGTTCCTGAGTTTTAAAATCATTGTAAACAAGCCCGAACCTTGGGCGGGTGCCTTCGTCCCATTCAAAGTTGTCAATAAATGTCCAGGCAAAATATCCGGTAACAGGGGCACCGTCGTTTTTGGCACGGAGAACATTTTGAAGGTATCGCTGATAAAAGTGGATTCTTTGGCGATCGTGTATTTTCCCGTTCTTTTTCAGGTGGTCGTGGAAAGCCGCCCCGTTTTCAGTTACAATAATTTCTTTGACTCCATATTTGGCGAACTGCATGATAATATCATAGATTCCTTCAGGTGAAACTTCCCAGCCCATCGCTGTCACCTCTGCATTAGCCGATGGTTTTACACGGTTAGCCCAGATCAGCGGGATAAGAGAGGGCCTTGAAGTTACCCTGAAATAGTTTTGAATCCCAATAAAATCGAAGTCAAACTTAAGATTTTCGACATCTTCCGGTTGGATAAACTGATCGATCTTTCGAATAAAGGGGAGCTCCTTATAGGGATAACCCATTCCAAGTGACGGCTCAATAAATAACCTGTTCAGCATGACGTCGAGCCGCTCTGACGCCCGTTGATACCTGCCTGACCTCTTTTGTGGTTCTGTATAGGCACACGAAAAGGTTGTCCCGATATGACTCTCCTTTACATTCTCGCGGATAATTCGCCCCCCCTCTGCCTGGCATAACGAAGCATGATGTACCGCGGCCAGAAACTTTGCTATACCGCCTTTCTGAGGGGCATGCATCCCGGAGAGATAACCCAGTGTAGTAAAACTTGCAGGTTCATTGAGCACCATCCAGTGCTGAATCCTGTCACCAAACCTGCGCGTGCATAAATCTGCATATTCCGAAAACCAGCCAATGATATCACGGTTGGTCCACCCGCCCAAATCTTCAAGTTTCTGAGGTAAATCCCAATGATACAGCATAGCCCAGGGCTCGATTCCAAGTTCAAGACACTTATCAATCATCCGGTTATAAAAATCAATACCCTTTTCATTCACCTTACCTGTCCCGTCAGGAAGAATCCTTGGCCAGGAAAAAGAAAACCTGAAATTTTCAAAATTAAGGTCTTTCAATAAAACCAAGTCGCTTTCGTAGCGGTTATAAAAATCGGTGGCAACCTGACCATTGGTTCTGTCCTTTACATTTTTAGGATTCACGGTAAACCTGTCCCAAATCGATTCCCCTTTCCCGTCAGTATTCCAGGCCCCTTCAATCTGATAGGAAGCAGTAGCTACACCCCAATGGAAGTCGTGGCCAAAGTCCTTTCTGTCAATATTTAGTTCTTTAATTTCAGACTTAAAGTTCGTCTTGATGGGGTTTGCAGCAACAGAACTGGCAATAAATCTAAAGAATCTCAACGGGATCATTTGGTAAATGTCTAAAAATTTAAGGTCAAATGTATTATTTTTTTCCTCGAATGCACATCGGCTGTTTCAATTATTTATCGTTCTCAGAGCATTTGAACAATCTTCATTTTCAGTGATTACCTGAGTACGATTGCTGAAAAATGGGACAGGGAAGTCATGACCGGGGAAAAAGCGTTAAAGGCCAGAAGGGGTCAGGTACAAAGGAAACCCCGGAGTTTCAGGTATCATCTAACCTACAAAAGGTGCCTTTGGATATATTGGCTCTGAACATGAATTCCCAGAAAAAATTCCGGTTGTCAAGCTGCAAAATCAGGCGAGAAATTCTATTAAAGCCTTGGCAGTATCGTTCATTACTTCTGCTCAGAGAGGTATCCAGACAGATACACGGGTGTAGTTAACCAATTCTACTGGTCCAAAGCTAATACTATCAGCCCTCTTAACTGGAATATACTTTACAGGGAACGGTCCAAAAACAACAGAACTCTTCATCAGGCGGAAGAACTAATAACGTCCCTGAACCGGATAATTGATCCTGATAATTAAGCCATTACAAAAATAACGTTGTTTGATAAAACTCAGCAGCTGATGTTTAGTTTTATACCTATTAATAGTATAATTTCGAGCATTGAAAGGATAGCCGATTATGCCACAAATGTGGCAGAAGCTTTGATCTATCAGATGAAATAGCCACGGTTGAGAAATCACCAACCGAAATGAATATATCATCATGGCTATTCCATTTGGCCGCTAAAAACAAAATATATACAAATAAAAGGGGCTGACATCCGTCATCTCAATCTCAAAAGTGAAACTAAAGATTAAAATATGAACGAATATTTCCGGATTCTGGTGGTTGAAGACGAGGAGGGCCTTAATGAGATTTTACAATTCAACCTCGAAAGTGAAGGATATCTCATTGATACTGCCTTTTCAGCAGAGGAAGCTTTGAAAACAGATCTCGCTGTTTACCACCTTATTCTTCTTGATGTAATGATGGGAAAGATATCCGGTTATAGTCTCGCACAACGAATCCGCAAAGAGTTGCATCTTGATGTCCCGATCATTTTTCTGACCGCCAGGGATACAGAAAACGACTTATTGACCGGATTTAACCTTGGTGCTGATGACTATATAACCAAGCCTTTCTCAATCAGAGAGTTGCAAGCAAGAGTAAAAGTTGTATTGAAAAGAAGTAAGGCGGCCCCGGTCATAGAGGTATCAACCTTACTCACTATCGGAGAAATCACTATTGATCAGGAAACCAAATGTCTGCATCTCGGAGATAAAAAAATAGAGCTTACCCGTAAGGAATATGAAATTATTTCGTTAATGGCCAAATCACCGGGAAGAATCTTCTCCAGGGAAGAGATACTTCGACGTATTTGGGAAAGCGATGTCATAGTCACTGATCGGACTGTTGATGTCAATATGGCCCGTTTACGAAAAAAAATGGACGATTATGGCAATTATATCCGAAACAAACCGGGATTCGGATATTACTTTGAAATTAATCCCTAATTATTAGGATTATGACTTTAAACCGACATACCCATCTAAATGCCATACACAGCTTCAAAGGGGAGATCTATGCCCTTAAAAGAAAAGAGGGCGGACTGGAATTTTATTTTCGGCCACTACAGAGGGTGATTGGACAAGGGATGAGAGGACTCCTAGGGTCGATTAAATGAATAGCGGTAATAGTGCAATCAGATCACTTCACTCTTAAGCCACATTTGTGTTAGAAATTTTAAGTTATTTTTGTTCTAAAATAGATCAGAACAATGAAACCCTCATGAACTGTCACTCGCCAAAGGTGATGAAAATGGATGAGGGTTCCATGTGGCCATTAAAAATCAAATTATTATCATATGAAAGAACAAGTAGAAGCCCTTAATCAGAAATATAAGAATGCCACCGCAGAGGAACTTTTGACCGGTTTTCTGGCTGAATATAAAGGTAAGATAGCCTTATCCAGCAGCCTTGGCACAGAAGATCAGATACTTACCCACATGATTTGCCAGATTGACAAATCCACCAAAATCTTTACTCTTGATACGGGCAGGCTTTTCCCTGAAACCTATGAATTGATTCACCGGACAAATAGTAAATATGGGTTCAAGCTCAGTGTCTATTTCCCGGATGCCAGTCAGGTGGAAGAGATGGTTGGCGATAAAGGAATTAACCTGTTTTTTGAAAGCATTGAGAATCGGAAACAATGTTGCAATATCCGGAAATTAGAACCGTTAAAACGGGCTTTTGCCGGTCTGGATGTATGGATTTGTGGTCTACGCCGGGAGCAATCGGTTACGCGCCAAAATATGCAACGAATTGAATGGGATGAGGCGAACGGGTTGATTAAATTGAATCCGCTCATCGAGTGGACGGAGGCTGGCGTGCTGGAATTTATAAAAGTTCATGGGATACCCTATAATCCATTGCATGATAAAGGATTTCCGAGCATAGGCTGCCAACCATGCACGCGGGCCATTTTCCCGGGAGAAGATATCAGGGCCGGACGTTGGTGGTGGGAGAACCCTGAAACCAGGGAGTGTGGCCTCCATAAGAGATAATAAAAAAAGCGCTTTAGAGGCGCTTTTTTATGCAATTAATCGAATTTGTGTCCAGGCTCTTCGAACCCCTTGTTATATTGCTCCATAGCACTAACGCTCATCCCCATTGAAGAAAACCCTCCATCATGGAAAAGATTTTGCATGGTAACTTTTTTTGTTAGATCTGAAAACATGACTACACAATAGTTGGCACACTCATCGGCCGTTGCATTGCCCAAGGGTGACATCCTTTCTGAGAAATCGAGCAGATTACCAAACATCTTGATCCCGTTTCCTGCAGTTGTAGGAGTTGGAGACTGAGAGATGGTATTAATCCGGACCTTTCGCTCATTTCCGTAAATATAGCCAAAGCTCCTGGCTATCGACTCCAGCAGAGATTTGGCGTCAGCCATATCATTATAGCCATAAAAGGTACGCTGAGCTGCCACATAAGATAATGCGAGCACAGATCCCCATTCATTGATAGCATCCAGCTTACGTGCTGTTTGCAGAACTTTATGGAATGATACTGCTGAAACATCCAGTGTCCGTGTAAGCAAATCGTAATCCAGATCACTATAATGCCTTCCCTTTCTCACATTAGGAGACATACCTATTGAGTGCAGAATAAAATCCAATTTNCCCCCCAACGCTTCCATCGATTTAACAATCAATGCTTCAAGGTCTTCTACACTTGCGGCATCAGCAGGAATCACAATTGTGTTACATTTTTCAGCAAGTGTCTGAGTATCCCCCATCCGAAGCGCAATCGGAACATTTGACAAAGTAAAGGTTGCCCCTTCCTCATACGCCCGTTCAGCAACTTTCCAGGCAATTGAACTCTCATTCAATGCTCCGAAAATAATTCCTCTTTTCCCCTTTAATAAATTATAAGCCATTTAGTTACAATTTCTGAAAACCATATAGTTTTCAATTAATAAAATAGTGCATAAATTTAAAATTGATTAGATTAACCTTTTTATGCAAAACATCTCATGCTATTAACCCTTATGTCACCTTAATTGTTTCGAATTACAAAAAATACTACTTTAATAGTTCTTCTGCATTCAGAATAGCGGCAGCTGTGATATTTTCACCACTAAGCATTTTAGCCAACTCCTCTACCCTTTCGTCTTTTGTTAACCGTTTTAGACGAGTGGTTGTGTCGTTGGCAGAATCCTGTTTATAGACCAGAAAATGGTGATCACCCCTTGCTGCGATCTGGGGAAGATGAGTAATATTAATCACCTGCATATCTGCTGAAATTTCTTTTAAGATGATTCCCATACGATCAGCAATATCGCCTGAAACTCCCGAATCTATCTCGTCAAAAATTATGGTTGGCAACGCCTTTGATCGGGAGATTAACGCTTTAATAGCCAGCATTAGTCGGGATAGTTCACCTCCTGAAGCCACTTTGGAAATCTCATAAAGCAATCCATTTTTATTGGCAGTAAAAAGGAAGTTTACCCGATCCATCCCATTGGTGCTTGGAATATCTTCTGGGGATATCTCGACCTTAAATTTCGAATTTGGCATCCCAAGAAGGAGAAGCTGACTTGAAACACGCGCCTCAATATCCCCGACAACTGAAGAGCGTTCAGCAGATAAATGCTGAGCACTCGCCACAACTTCCGCATATTTAAGTTCCTTCAGTTGAGATAACCGGAACAATTCCTCTTCATTTAAAGAAACGGTCCTGATCTTCAGGTCAAAATAATCCCTGATTTCAATCAATTCCTTTACCGATTGTACATGATGTTTTTGTTGCAGTGAATAAATCAGGTCAAGCCGGCTACTTATTGTTGAAATTCTTTCAGGGTCAAACTCCACCTTTTCCTCAATCCACGCTATCTCCTGTGCAATATCTTTAAGATCAACATACATACTTCCCAGGCGTTGAGCCAGATCTTTTGCTTCCGGTAAAAAATTGATCATTTTGGTAATCAAACCGATAGATGTTTTAGTTTGAATCAGTGATGAACTATTATCCCCGTTTAGCAGTTCAGTCACATTGGAGAGTCCCGATTTTATCTCCTCAGCATGGGTAAGTAACTCAAGCTCTTTTTCGAGTTCTTCCTGCTCCGGTTCAATAAGAGATGCCTTGTATAGCTGCTCAAATTGGAATTGAAAATAGTCAAGATCTGTCTTTGATTTTTCAACCTCCAGCTCAGCCTCATGAAGATCTGAAGTTATCTTCCGGTAATCACGGTAACAGTGCCTGTACTTCATAAGATTACCCTGATTTCCGGCGCAAATATCAACAACCATCATCTGGAAAGTTTGATCATTAATTTCCAGGTTTTGATTTTGGGAATGAATATCTATCAGACGATAACCTATATCCTGCATAACTTTTAGCATAACCGGCGAATCGTTAATAAATGCCCGTGATTTACCCGCAGGATTTATCTCCCTTCGGAAAATAGCCATACTGTCAAAGTCCAGATCATTGGCCACGAAAAGTTCCTCAAGTCCCAAACCATCAATCCTGAAATTAGCTTCAACTACACATTTAACCGATTTATCATTTAAAACTGATGAATCGGCCCTTTGACCTAGAATCAAGGAGAGAGCTCCAAGTAATATCGATTTACCAGCTCCAGTTTCTCCGGTTATAATGGAAAATCCCGGGCTAAGATCCACCTCAAGTTCACGGATCAAAGCGTAATTCTGAATTTTTAATCGTGTCAACATAGCAGTAAGATAAGGATTAAAAACTCTTCTGATCTGAAATTTTCTGATATTTGCCCGAATTTGACGGATCACACTCCGTAAAAATCGTCATCACCCTACTCTTTTCGTCCGAATTGCTTTTAGAGAATATATTCACAAGTTCATCGGATTTGGCATCAAAGAACAGACGGTTAATGTAGGTATCTGGTTTTGATCTGTAAACAACCTGCATATTCTTTAATGCATCAGTGATTTCAGAGCGACCAAGATCTGGTTTGTCAGCCATGATATCCAAACCTAACCGATGATAACGGTACAGTAAATCCCGGAATGGTCCATAAGCAGTATTTGTGAGATTTTCAACCAGCCAAAACCTGTTGAAATTACCTTCAAAAGCTCTCCAACCTTTTTCTGCAGCATTTTGAGAGCGATTTACGATATCTCTGGCTTTCTGAAAATAGGGGGTTCCTCCGAAAGGAGAAAAAGTATCAAAATCAAATCCTAAGATAATATTTGCATAAAAAGCAAGGATATTGGTAAGCGGATCTGAATTGGATGTCTGGTCAAAATCCATTGCCTGAAACTCTACATATTTAAATTGAAGATCATTGTCTTTGAGATTGAGTACAGGCGTATTGTAGGAAGAATTAAAAACCGGGCGATTTAACTGAACCTGTAGCGTTCCGACAAACTCGTCGGCAGCAAGCTGTTGGGTAATCTGAATAAAGATAGTACATTCAATCCTTTCATCGGTAGTAAAAATGTTGTCTGACCACTTCCGGTTATTCATAAACTCATAAATATCGGTCCGCATGGTTTCAAAGATCTGCTTGTTAGTCCCCTCAATTCTGGAACTTGAGATGCTGACGTTGCAACGGAATTCCTGACCAATTACGGAGATTCCTGAAAAAATCAAAATAAATAAGAGGATGGATTTGGTCATAAAAACAGATATATTTCCGATAAAATTACGAATTTCAGGATAATCCTGAGATGAAATTTTCGGCCTCAATGATTTTATTTACGATATCAACAGCAATTTCACTCTTTTGTTTTAAACCAGAAGTGCAAATTATGCCGGTTTTGTCAAGTATTTTAATCTGATTTGTATCGTATTGAAATCCTGAACCTTTATCATTCAACGAGTTAAGAATTATTAAATCCAGATTCTTACGATGAAGTTTGAGTTGGGCATTTTTATCCTCATTATTTGTTTCAAGGGCAAATCCCACAAGAATCTGGTTCTTTCGCTTTAATTTACCAAGTGTTGCGGCAATATCCGGATTGGGACGTAATTCAATCGAAAAATTTTCCGTAGTACGTTTAATTTTTTGATTTTCA
>TBL_comb47_HYPODRAFT_10001992_pt1 | contig 25826 bp, 26 predicted proteins | sample TroBogypolimnion_40_FD_10682 | JGI IMG/M metagenome (IMG submission 10682)
TGTCCTGATGATTCTGAAGCGGCAAGGCTACACCGTGCTGCAGGCTGGCAATCCCGGAGATGCCGTGCGGTTGGCCGAAGAGCATGCCAGCGAGATTCACCTGCTGGTGACCGATGTCGTCATGCCCGAGATGAACGGACTGGATCTGGCCATCAACCTGCAGTACCTGTATCCCCGGATCAAGCACCTGTTCATGTCGGGCTATACCGCCGAGGTCATCGCCCACAACGGAGTGCTGGACCAGGGACTGCAGTTCATCCACAAGCCGTTCTCGATGCCCGACCTGGCGGCGAAGGTGCGCGAAGTGCTGGACAGCGATTGAGGTCGGTTTTCCGGTTTCTTAGGCCCGGATCATGACGAGCAGCATCTTGAAGCGCTTCACGGCGCGCAGCGAATGCGGCTTGTTGGCCGGCATGACCACGATCTCTCCGGCGCTCACCGTCTGCAGCGTCCCCTCTATGTTGATTTCAGCCTCTCCGTCCAGAACCTGCACGAAAGCATCATAGGGGGCGGTATGCTCACTTAGGCCCTCGCCCGCGTCGAAGGCAAACGCGGTGATGGTGCCGACCGGCTTATCCACGACCGTCCTACTGACTACCGCTCCTTCCTGATAGCCCGCCAGATTTGCCAGATTCAGTTTCTCTCCCGTTGCCACGCCTTTTTTTACTGTCATATCCGTCTCCTTCTGCCGAAATCGCTTGCTCTGTGACCAACTCTAACCCCTCCTGAGAGCGTTGCAATTGATACAGATCAATCAAATGGTAAAATCTAGCCATGCCGAAACCATTTCGCTACCTGGAACCGACCTTCTTCGCCGGGCTCTTTGACGACCCTCTGCTGCTGGTCCGCGTCAGGCCTTCGGGGCGCGCCCTGCTCTTTGACTGCGGCAAGGTGCACCATCTCGCCAAGAGAGTCTTCACCTCCCTCGACGCGGTGTTCGTGAGCCACGCCCACATGGACCACTTCATGGGGATGGATAGCGTCATCCGCCACAGCCACGCCGCGCCGCGCACCGTCGAGGTTTTCGGTCCCCCCGGCATCTCCCGCCGGATGGCGCACAAGTTCGCCTGTTACGACTGGAACCTGGCCGACACCTTCTGGGGCAATTTCCGAGTGGGGGAGGTGGGTGACGCAGAGGTCGCGGGCACGCTGTATCGCGGCTCGGAAGGGTTTGTCGGGCGCCCGGACGGCGTGCGCAGCGGGGATATCATCTACGCCAACCGGTACCTGAGCGTCAGGGCCGCGACCTGCGAGCACCGGATTGCGGTGCTGGCCTTCAGGGTCACCGAGGGAGAGGCCTTCGTGCTGGACGATGCACGCCTGGCGCAGGCCGGTGTCCAGAAGGGGGTCTGGCTCAAGAGCCTGGAGAAGCTGTTCCACCTCGGGGTGCTGGATGGTTCCCCGATCCTGTATCCGGCGGTCGTTGGCGGCCGCGTCGAGGAGCGCCGCGCGCCGGACGCGGGGGAATTGTACCGCAGCATCATGAAGCATGAGGAGCCGGCGAGCATCGGCTACGTGACCGACATCGGATTTACCCCCGAGAACCTGGATAAGCTTGCCGGGCTGCTGGGAGGGGTGAGCCTGCTCGTCTGCGAGTGCGCCTTTCTAGCGGCGGAGGAGAGGAAGGCGAGGCTATCCCGTCATTTGTGCACGAGCGATATCAACGTCATCCTGGACCGGTTGCGGCCGCGCTACCTGTTGCCCATGCATTTTTCCAAGAGTTACCAGGGTGGCGTGAACCGCGCGGCGCTGTACCGGGAGATAAAGCCGCCGGCGGGTGTGACCGTGTTGCGGATCCCGGACCGGCTCACCCCGCGCCCCATCATGGCCAGCGAGGTGCCCAAACCTGTCGCCACAGAGAACTTCTGAGAAAATCTGAGCAGGATCACCGTGAGAAATTCTAAAGGCTTCGGACTATCGTCAAATTCTTTAAACCTGTCGCCACAGAGAACTTCTGAGAAAATCTGAGCAAGATCATCGGGAGAAAGACTAAAGGCTTCGAATTATCCGAAATTCTAGAGTTGTTAGGTTTTCTCAGATTTCCTCAGATTTTCTCTGTGGCTAAAGGCTTTGATTTCCAGTTATCTTTTGTCCCTTGAAAAGAGCGCATCTTTTCTGTTAAAAAGGGGCTATGAAAAAGAGCCCCTCAAACAATGCCTCCCTGGTGTACTCTTCCGAATTCGGCAGGGTTTGTCCCAGCTGTTCCAAGCCCGTGAAGAGCTGCATCTGCCGCAAGGCTTCCACGGCGCCTGCCGGCGACGGCGTCGTGCGGGTCCGGCGGGAGAGCAAGGGGCGTGGCGGCAAGACCGTCATGGTTATCACCGGGCTGCCGCTAGATGCCACAGCACTCACGGCGCTTGCCGGAGAGCTGAAGCGAAGCTGCGGTTGCGGCGGCACCGCCAAGGACGGCGTGATCGAAATTCAGGGAGACCATGGCGACCATGTTTTGGCCGAACTCGCCAAGCGCGGCTACAAAGCCAAGCGCGCCGGCGGCTAGGGGGGCATCTGACTCAACGACTCAACGACTTGACGACTCAACGGTCCTTACTCAACCAGGAAGACTTTCCCCTCCAACTCCACCCGGTCGCCGGGTCTCAGCTTCTTGCCGCGGCGCAGTTCCACCTCGCCGTTCACCAGCACCATCCCTTCCGAGATGATAATCTTCGCCTCGCCGCCCGAGCAGACCGCATCCACCGCTTTCAAAAAACTGTCCAACTTGATAAACTCCGTATCAATCTTCACACTTCCTCCGTATCTCGAATCTCGCCAGCATAGGGCTGTTGAATTTATCATGTTTTTCTGCTAAAAAGGGACATTTCGCATAAGGAGATTTGATCTATGTTCACGACCAACGATTTCAAGCGAGGGCTCGTCATACAGCTCGACGGAGCCCCCTGCGTGCTAGTTGATGTCAGCTTTCAGTCCCCGAGCGCCCGGGGCGCCAACACCATGGTGAAGACCAAGTATCGCAACCTGATCACGGCGCAGGTGCTGGAAAGGACCTTCCGTTCCGGCGACAAGGTGGACGAAGCGGACTTCGAGCGTCACAAGGGACAGTTCCTTTATGCCGACGGCGGCCGTGGCATCTTCATGGACCTGGAGACCTACGAGCAGTTCGAGATGGAAGAAGACGCCTTCGGCTCCATCCAGCCCTTCCTGCTGGACGGCACCGAAGTGCAGCTGGGCATCTTCCAGGAGCGCATGGTGAACGTCGATCTCCCGATGACCGTCGAGTTGAACGTCACCGAGACCGCGCCCGCCATGAAGAACGCCACCGCCACCGCTCAGACCAAAGAAGCGGTGCTGGAGACCGGATTCAAACTGCAGGTCCCTCCCTACCTGGAGGCAGGCGAAAAGATCAAAGTGGACACCCGTGACGGCCGTTTCATCTCCCGCGCCTAAACGAACTGCGCCGCTGATCCTTTTGTAGCGTGACTTCACACAGAACTTCCAACCGTCGCTCCTTTTAGCTGGGACCGGTAAAAGCAAAGTCCCCTCGCCCTCCGGGAGAGGGACAGGGTGAGGGAAGCTTCTAGGATACTATTTATATGACGAAGAAGCATCGAGAGGCAGAAAAGGGTTGACAGGGAGAAGCATTCGAAGTATAAAGTGGGTTCCTTGCCCAGATAGCTCAGTCGGTAGAGCAGAGGATTGAAAATCCTCGTGTCGGCGGTTCGATTCCGTCTCTGGGCACCATAAAAATCAAGGGGTTACAGCATTGCTGTAGCCCTTTTTTTTATTCGTGGTGCACTGGTGGTGCACTACGCCACAACACCTCACCGAAAAAATCAACACTCCGCAATATAATCCTCCGTTCCTCAAGCCAATATCCATGCGGGTTCACACCGCAAAATAACCCTTGCTTTTCCCGAGCTGTTGCACCATTATTGCACCTTTTCCGGCCCATGAGGTGCTAACTAGCTTATTTGTATCGTGTTTTGTCGTCAGACACGGTGATTGTATATCCTCAGTTGTGGTTTTTCGCTAATTGTTGCCGGTGATTGCTCATCGGAAATGGAGATAACTAAAATGGCAAATATTCAGGAAAGAAAATCCAAGGACGGTAAGGCTAGCTACAAAGTCGTAGTCCGACTCAAAGGATTCCCAACCCAGACCGCAACCTTCGAGCGCAAAACCGATGCAAAGAAATGGGCTCAGCAGACGGAAGCCGCTATCCGTGAAGGGCGGCACTTCAAAACTACCGAGGCGAAGAAACATACGCTGTCTGATCTGATTGACCGCTACATTCGGGACGTGATGCCAAAGAAATCCGCCATCATGAAAAAGCAGGAGTTTCAGCTGAAATGGTGGAAGGAACAGATAGGGGTTTATCTGCTTGCCGACGTCACACCGGCATTGATCGCCGAATACCGGGATAAGCTGATGCTGACACCCGTCGAAAGCCTGAAAGATAAAGCAGAGTATAAGAAGCGGCCCCGGAAGCAGGAGGTAACAACGAGTGCAGAACGGGTGAAAATTCAAAAGCCCCGTAGCAGCGCATCAGTGAACAGGTATCTGGCGGTCCTTTCCCATGCCTTTACCATCGCTATCAAGGAATGGGGGTGGCTTGAAGATACTCCCATGCGGAAGCTAAGTAAATTAAGGGAGTTGAATTCAGTGGTCCGATTCCTCTCGGATGAGGAGCGAGAGAGGTTACTTATAGCTTGCAAAGAAAGCAAAAATCCGTATCTTTACACCGTTGTCGTGATCGGGATTTCCACGGGTGCCAGGAAAATGGAGATTATGGGGCTTACTTGGAAAGATGTTGACCTGAAAATGGAGGTCATAAGGTTAACGAAGACCAAAAATGGAGAGTTCCGAGCCGTGCCTCTACAGAAGCATGCACTCGACCTGGTAAAGGCGATGTCCAAGGTACGGCGGATCGATACCGACCTTCTCTTCCCTGGTGAGAACCCAAAGACGCCGGTAGAGCTGCGCAAACCATGGGTTGACGCTTTGGAACGGGCTAAGGTTGCCAATTTCCGCTTCCACGACCTCCGGCACAGTGCCGCCTCGTATCTAGCCATGAACGGTGCAACGTTGGCGGAAATCGCAGAAGTCCTGGGGCATAAAACTTTGCAGATGGTCAAGCGCTATGCTCACCTGTCTGAGCAGCATACCTCAAGAGTCGTAGCATCGATGAATGAGAAAATATTCGGAGATGTTGAAAATGGATGAGAAAAAATCAAATGATTCTAGCGAGATATTGCGTTGCCCTTATTGGTCGTTTTCAGAGATAGTTGACTTTGCAGTGTTTAAAAAGTTCACGGACGACGGAGGGAGCGACGAAGCCGAAGCTGTGCTTCAATTTAAGGCGGATTTTTTGGGTGACTTGAGAGAGGCTATCCATTGCAGAGCGATTGTGCCGGTCGATTTGGTGGAGGATAAGGGCTGGTTTGGTCGGTATAGGTGCTACATTGAACCGACCAGGATGTTGGGACTTGCCTCAGGGGTAATTGTACTCGGATACGTTGGACAAAAAATGTTGTCATCCTCCCCTGTGTTGAGTAAAGAATTTAAACCGGGATACGACCCGACTAATTTTTTTAAAGATCTGTTCTTGTGGCCTTTGATTGGCATGGTTCTTCTCGCTACGATTGGGTGGCTGGGATTTTTGGCATATAGAGGGATGATGAAGTACCGAAGCAAGTCACCAGGAGAAAGGCTCAAATATCTCTTGTCTGACGCTAAAATCAGGGGACTGACCAACAACCTTTACGAATCTGAGTCGATAATAGACTTCCTTAATGCAAGATACGCACTGAAAATTGGGAAAGACCCCTTTCGGGTTTGGAATGAGCCGTTCTTCAAACGTAACGGCGATATCTGGATTGTGGGATACATGGGGAAAAGGCTTTGCCTCAAGGAAAAAGCAGGCCACCCGATAATTGCCCACCTGCTCAGCCGACCAAATGAGGAATTTCCTTGTACTTTATTTGGCAAAGCCAACCCAGATGATATCGACACTGATACCTCGCTAAAAGTCGAGCCTGACAGGTTTGACGAATATGATAATTTTTATCAGCAGGTAAGAGGCCAAAAAGCTGACAAAAATAAAATGGAAGCCTCGCTGAGTCTCCTAATGGAATGCAGAGAAGACGCCCGCTCTGATGGGCAAACCGACGAAGCCATCCGATACACCGACCAAATAGAAATGATGGAGCGTTACATTCGGGAGACTTACACGAAAAGTGGCGAGGAAAAACCGCCACGAGACATATCAACAAAAGCACGAGATGCAAGCAAGAAAGCCATCGAACGCTGCATTAGTGACGTGAAAAAAGAGAATCCATTTCTTGCAGAGCACCTGTCAAAAAATATTACGCGGTCATATTCTGTATCCTACCACCCACCCCAAGAAATCCACTGGGATGTCCAGATCTGATGAAAAAAATAAGGTCAGCCTGAAAAGGTTGGCCATTTTTTTTGGAAAGAGCTGAAAAACACCTCAGGACACGATTTGTCCCTCTAAAAGACACGAAAAGTCCCTCCCTTAATGTGTGAAGGCGACACGCCAACCGACCGATTGGCAATTCGCAATGACCATTTTGTAAAGGAGATTTTTTATGTCAACCACACCAAGCCGTCTTATCCCTGTAACCCGCTGGAACGATCACCACGAATGGCCTCCCCAGGGCGGTCTCCGGCACCTTATCTTCAACGCAAAGACCAACGGTTTTGACCGCGTGGTTAAACGCGCTGGACGCCGGGTGCTTCTGGACGAAGCTGCATTCTTCCAGTGGGTGGAGAGCCAGAGCAACGCTGCTTAACCCGCGACACCGATCCTGTCAATCTATTGCTAAGCCAAGGAGTGGTCCGGGTGGTCACAAGACAAACAACCACAGCCTGAAGGTAGACAGGACGGTTACAACTGAATATTGAGGTAGCCCTTCGAGCTGGGCACATTACCTTAGAGTACCGAGCACAACGAACATAAGGATAGCACCGGGACCGAGCACTAGCGCTGACGAGCGACAAGACTTGAACCGGCGGTTACACGGCAACCAGGATATATTCACAGACACGGCGGGGTCTGACTTAAGCAGGCCCAGTCACCAGGGCAATATCAGCCCTATCGGATACACAATGAAAAGTTTTAACCATGGTCCAGTGGACCCTACTCACGATGACGAAGATAGTTCCATGACGGATTATGTCGAGCAATTAGGTGCTGAGTTCGAGGAACTAAATTCCCGCATTCGGTCAATCAACGTCATTTGCCTTATGGCATTTTTGGGCATTGATGAGGCACTTTCCGAGTACAGGGATTCGAAGACGTACCTTGCTGGAGTGTTCAACGCCATCCGATGTATCGCGCAAGAAAGCACCTTTTAACCGCAGAGCAGCCAAGCTAATGTTCCCCGTCTGTCCGAAATGCCGGGCGGGGAACATTGAACGGAAAATAGGAAACGTTTGCCACTGCGAACACAACATGTACTTAAGTGTACAATTTCAGGAGACAATATGTTGAAAGATCTTGCTGCAAAAGCGTTATCCCTTTTTGATAGAGGGATCAAAACCTTTCTCTCTGACCCGACCACCAGGCAAGGAATAGATGGTTCCACTAAATATGATCCGATAGAGGACCGGGACGTGTTGGCTCTTATGTGTGAGGAGCATCCCGAGGCTAACCTTGAAGTTGTTGTTGGCCCACATTACGACGTAATGGCTTTGGGGGTTGGTATCGGCACCAAGGCTGCTTCCGGCGAGGCTTCATTTCAAAAGCTGTGTGAAAAGCATGGTGTTCCCGATACGGTTTCATGCGCCGGGGCCTCTGGTGGACGCTACTATTTTTTTAAGCACGACGACTCCGCCGGTTTTGGAGAAGAAACGGGGCTTAAATTTTTCACCGCTATTGAAAGCCTTCTTGTCCATCCCTCGAAAATTGATGGAGGTCTGATGAATGAAATTGGATCAGGAATGTCCATTCAGGGGTACTGGGACTGGTTCGGTGGAGGTTCTAAGGCTGCTGAAGAGGTAACTGAGGTCGAAGAGGTGTCAGTGGTGATGGAGGTCGCAGCGCTGGAGACGGTGGCAGAGCCATCTTCTGATGAACAGCTGACTGACGAGGAGAACAGCCCTGAACCTGAACAGGCTGAGGATGTCCAGACGCAGGACCCTGTTGCCAGTGTTGCCCCCGTGGACTTACTCCGAAACGAGATCATTTCTTGGGTGGCTGCTGGCGATGACAAAAATGCCGTCCTTACCAAGGCGCTTGGCTGGAATCAGCTTCAGTCCGTGCCGGTCACACTGGAGGAAATAGTTAACCTCCTGGAAGAGCAGGGAGAGGACGCACCCATCGAAGTGGAGGAACTTGCTGGCGAGGAGCTTTTGTTCAAGTTGACAGAGGATGCAATCCTGTTCCATGACGGCCTCGATGATCCGTATTTCCACTTTGAAGGAGTACCGTTTAAGGCACCCAACAAGGATTTTGAAGGTATCATCCAGCACCGTTACTACAAAAAAACCAAGCAGATGCCAAAGCCAAAGGATCTGAAAAATGTCATGAGCATCCTGAAGAGTGATGCCTCGCACGAGGGGCCACAGGTTGATCTCAAAAATCGCGTGTCTCACAAAGACGGCGCGATAATTTACGACCTTCGTGACCGACGGTATGTGAGCACCACAGCGCAGGGATGGGAAGTCGTCCAGGCGTTCCCGCTTTTCTACCGGCACAAGCACGAGAAAGCACAGGTTGAACCCGTGGCTGGCGGCGACCCGTGGAAGGTCTTTGATTTCATACCCATTGCTGAAGAGCATCGACTGTTGATTATGGTGTACCTGGTCAGTTTGTTTGTGCCCCGTATAGCGCACCCTGTTTTAGCGGCCTTTGGCGATAAGGGGTCTGCAAAGTCATTCTTTTGCAATGTGATCAACAAACTCGTGGACCCGACCCTTACCGAGAAGGTCATCCAGCCAAAAAACGAACGGGATCTTATCCAAACGCTCAGGCTAAAATATGTGACCGTTCTTGACAACCTGTCAAAAATTGACAACCGTGTGTCCGACATTCTATGCCAAGTATGCACCGGAGCGAGCATTAGTTACAGGCAGCTCTATACGGATCAGGGTGAAAATATTGCCCAGTTTCGGCATGTAGTCATCATTAATGGGATCAACTTGGTTGTTGTAAATGATGACCTGATGGACCGGTCCATTATCCTGCGGTTTCATCGGATAAGCAAGGAGGACCGTAAGCCGGAAGAAGAGCTGTGGGAGGCGTTCGAGGAAGCACGGCCCGATATCCTAGGCGGGATTTTTGACACCCTGGTTAGGGCAATGGCAATTTACCCGACCATCAAGATCAAAAATTTGCCACGGCTCGCTGACTTTGCTAAGTGGGGGTATGCCATCGCTGAGGCTCTGGGGCAGAGCGGGGAGAAGTTTGTTGAGGACTTTTCCAAGAACGTGAAGCGGCAGAATGAAAGCGTGGCTGAAAAAAATGTCTTATGCCAGACGGTGATTCGGCTCATGTCTGACAAGAACGTGTACCTCAAAACAGCGGGGGATGCCCTTAATGCCTTGAGAAGTATTGCAGGGGAAGATGCCAAGGACGAAACATTTCCCAAGCTGCCGCACTTACTTTGCAGAGGACTGGAAACTTTGAGGTCAACACTGGCCGAGCATAACATTATCTTCAAGCGCATCGACCAGCGAGTGGCGAGTGGCTTTAAAATTCTTTTCACCAAAACAGATGCACCAGATGCATCGGGTCAGACAGTCGAGGAAGAGCAGCCGTCCAAGGAAAGCAGCTATCACCGTGTACCGAATGTACCTAATGAACCTGAAGGCCAACTTCCGATTGTGGAATTTGACGAAATGCCCGAGGTCGTCAATGGATAGTTACCTTGCGTTGAAATCATTCCAAGCAAAGACACCTGCTGGATGCAAGGTTGTGAAGGGGGGGGAGGAAATTAGCCTCTCCTCCGCCACGGCAGCCAAATTGGTGAAAAATGGGCTACTCGTTGAGGGGCATGTGGGAATGAATCTGCTGGGACGGTATGAAACCAGGGTTAAGACCGTCAGGGACACACTGGGGTATTCCCCCGAAGAGGCCAGAATCGAAGCTTTAGGACTTGTGACATCGTGCCTGAAGCGCCATGACTCCACTAAGACCGTTACTGCACCGTCAGAGGTGTTTCTTGCCGAGGTGGAGGAATTCAATCGGACCGCGACAGGGAAAAATCCAGTCCACAAGGAACAATCTGAAAAAGGGGTTGGCGAGTGGGCGGGTTACACCTGCAACATCGGAACTGGCTGCACTCACGGGTGCCGGTATTGCTATGCGGAAAAAATGGCCGTGCGCTTTAAGCAAGTTGCATCCACGGAAGCCTGGCAAGAGGAAACGCTCCGAGAGGTATCAACCGCAGGATGCAGGAAATACGATTCGACCATCATGTTTCCAACGACCCATGACATCACACCCGCATACTTGCCAGCGTATCGGGTCCACCTTTACAACTTGCTGGAGGCCGGGAACAAGGTGCTGGTGGTCTCCAAGCCTCATTATGAATCGATCCAGGCAATTTGTTCTGAGTTCTCTTCGTACCGGGACAACATAATGTTTCGGTTCACAATCGGTGGCCTTGATGGGGAGGTCATGAGGCACTGGGAGCCTGGAGCTCCGCCAATAGAGGAACGCCTTCAGTGCCTCAAATACGCCTTCGAGCAAGGGTACACGACCAGTGTTAGCGCAGAGCCGATGCTAGGGGGGCGAGAGGAAGCCGTAAAGCTCTATAACCTTTTGGAGCCGTTCGTCACCAGGGAGATCTGGTTTGGCAAAATGAACAACATCGGCGGATTTAGGGCCAATGCCGATTCCGAGGTTGCTAGGCATGCGACGGAACTGATAGCGCTCCAGACCGACGATGAAATAATGGAGCTAGTTGGCTCTCTGGGCGGATTACCGAAGGTGCAATGGAAAGATTCAGTCAAAGAGATCATCGCAAAGCGAAATATATAAAAAACAATTACTTGAGGAGAATCGAGAAAATGACAAAGTTAGCAAGGTTTCTTTTCGGGGTAGAGGACGCCCTGACAATAACGACACGAACCAAAAAAGGACAATCCTGGTATATGGCTGCGGATATATGCCGGTTGGTCGGGATTGCAAATCACAGCATCGCAGTGCATGGACCGCGTAAAGATTCTTTCGAGCTTGAAAAGGCCGAATGGTGTAAGACCTCGGAGTTTACAGGGACAACCAAAAGACAGATCCTCATGGTCAACGACAGTGGTATGCGCAAGCTGATCATGCAAGGCACTACAAACAGAGCACGAGAAGTGCAAGCGCGCGCTCAACAGGGACAGGTCTAATTTAGGGGCATGTATCCCGGAAGTCTCTGAACATATCAGTCACACAAGATAGGCCCTCGATCTTCGGATTTGGGGCCTTTCTTTGCCTACGGAAGAAGGTTTTAATAGAAAAGCCCCGCCGTATCTGCTATTGATAGGCACGGTATTTAGAGGTCACAGAGACGTGAATTAGTGCATTGCCATTAACAGGGCTGAGGCGTTATCCGATAATGAATTTAACTGCTTATCACGCCAAATATTATGCCCATGAGCTGACCAAGCGTTGCTCTTCCGACAGCCTGGAAAAGCTTACAGCGTCTCTTGCCGATGCCCAGGTAGACCTGAACCCCCATCAGGTCGATGCAGCCCTGTTTGCTTTTAGGTCCCCGCTATCTCGTGGTGCAATCCTGGCGGATGAAGTCGGTTTGGGTAAGACCATCGAAGCCGGTATTGTCCTTTCTCAGATGTGGGCTGAGCGGAAGCGGAAGATTCTGATCATCGTCCCGTCCAGCCTTCGCAAGCAGTGGAACCAAGAATTGCTGGAAAAGTTCTTCCTCCCATCGACCCTCCTCGAATCCAAGTCATTCAACCAGGAAGTCAAGCAGGGAAAGCGTAACCCCTTCGAGCAGACCGAGATCGTTATCACCTCCTACCAGTTCGCCCGGAACAAGGCAGATCAGGTCAGAGCTGTTAAATGGGATCTTGTGGTTATCGACGAGGCCCACCGGCTCCGAAATGTTTACAAGACCTCCAACAAGATCGCTCGTGCCATCAAGGAAATGCTGGCTAACGTCCCAAAGCTCCTACTCACCGCCACCCCGTTGCAGAATTCGCTGATGGAGCTTTACGGCCTCGTTAGCTTTATCGACGAGTACATCTTTGGCGACATCAAGAGCTACAAAAACCAATTTGCCCGTCTGACCAACGAAATCACCTTTGACGACCTGAAGGCCCGTATAGCGCCTATCTGCAAGAGGACGCTACGGCGGCAGGTGTTGGAGTATATTAAGTATACGAACCGGATTCCCATCACGCAGGAGTTTGTCCCGACCGAAGAGGAAGCGGTTCTTTACGATATGGTGTCGGAGTACCTTCGCAGGGACAATCTTCAGGCGCTACCGGCAAGTCAACGATCCTTGATGACCCTCGTACTTCGCAAGCTGCTGGCATCCTCAACCTTTGCCATTGCGGGTGCTCTCGATTCGATTGTGAACCGATTGAAGGCCAAGCTAAAGAATGCAGATATCCGGATACCGGTTGAAGAGGAACTTGCCGACGACTTTGAGACCCTGGACGAGATCAAGGATGAATGGGAAGAGGACGAGGTAGAAGTTAGGTTGACAGCTGAGGACAGAGAGGCCATCCAGCATGAGATTACCGACCTGGAAGCATTCAGAGACCTCGCGGTATCAATAACGGAGAACGCCAAAGGGAAGTCCTTAATACAGGCACTCAAGGCAGGATTTGATAAGGCCGTAGCGTTAGGGGCCAGCAAAAAGGCGATTATCTTTACTGAATCCCGGCGAACTCAGAATTATCTGGTTAGGATTCTTTCGGAGACCGAGCACCGGGGAAAGATCGTCCTGTTTAACGGCTCCAATAGCGACGAGCAATCCAAGCAGATTTACCAGCAGTGGTTTGAACAGCATAAAGGGAGTGACCGTGTATCCGGTTCCCGTACAGCTGATATGCGGTCAGCACTCGTTGATTACTTCCGGGAAGAAGCTCAGATCATGATTGCCACCGAAGCGGCGGCGGAAGGGATCAACCTACAATTCTGCTCTCTGGTGGTCAATTACGACCTGCCATGGAACCCGCAACGAATTGAACAGCGTATCGGTCGCTGCCACAGGTACGGGCAGAAGCATGACGTGGTGGTTGTCAACTTCCTCAACAGGAACAATGCTGCCGACCAACGGGTCTTTGAGCTGCTAGCTGAAAAGTTTGCCCTGTTCGATGGGGTTTTCGGGGCCAGCGATGAGGTGCTAGGAAGCATTGAATCTGGCATGGACTTCGAGAAGAGGATTGTCAGGATATACCAGGAGTGCCGGTCATCAAAGGAGATCCAGGCATCATTCGACGAGCTGCAACGGGAACTGGAAACCGAGATTGATGAGAGCATGAAGCTCACCCGCAAGAAGCTCCTGGAAAACTTCGACGAAGAGGTTCACGAAAAGTTGCGGGTAAACCTAAAGGAAAGCACTGAGTACCTGAACAAATACGAAAACTGGCTATGGGCGCTGGCCAAGTATGCTCTTCATCAAAATGCAGATTTTCACTCGGAGGAGACCACATTTCATCTGAAGAGTAACCCATTTGGAGGCAAGACTATCCCTCTTGGCCAATATCGCATGGGGCGGCATGTTGAAGACGGGCATGTGTTCAGAATCGGTCACCCGCTGGCCCAGCACATAATGGACGATGCCGCCGGGAAGAAGTTGCCCGATGCGGAGATTGCCTTTGACTATACCGGCCATCCGTTAAAAATTTCCATTCTGGAGCCTTTGGTGGGTTCAGTCGGGTATTTGTCACTTGCAAGGTTATCAGTGGAGTCCTTCGAGGAAGAGGACCACCTGATCTTTTCTGCTGTCACCGATAACGGCACCGTGCTTGAGGAGGAGCAGGCGCACAGGCTGTTTTCATTGCCGGGAACGTGTCAGGAACTGGCCAACAGGGTACCATGCAGTGACCAGCTCACGCAGATATTCGATTCCAGGAAAGAAGGGGTCATAGCGTCGATCAGCTCAAGGAATTCAGTTTTCTTCGATGACGAGATGGATAAGCTGGAGAAGTGGGCAGAGGATTTAAAGAGCGGCCTGGAGTTCGAGCTGAAGGAGCTTGACCGGGAGATTAAGTGCCTAAAAACCGAATCGAAAAAGATCCTCAAGCTGGAAGACAAGCTGAAGGCCCAGAAGGATATCAAGGAGCTTGAAAAGAAGCGTAACACCAAGCGCCGGACCCTGTTTGAGGCTCAGGACGATATCGACAGCCGGAAGGAAGGGTTGATTGAGGGAGTTGAAGCCAGATTGCGGCAGCAGATAAGAGCTGAAAGGCTGTTTACTATACGTTGGCGGGTAATTTAGGACAAAAAAAACCCCAGGATCATCACCGGCTTTCGACGGGAGAGGACTTGCCCAGGGACTGTGACCAAACTATATATGAAAGGAAGCTCCTGTGCAACAAGAATTTTTCCAGCAACTTCGCAAAGCAATCTCCCATGAACGACTTGAGGCGTATCAGGCACGGAGCAATGCCGATAGCGAACTTTTGCTCGCTGCCCACTATGCACAAAACATTGCCCTTTCTGAGAGCCTTTACCCTGCATTTCAAGCAATAGAGATAGCCTTACGCAACAGCGTTCATGACACCATTGCCGCTGCCTGCAAATCGGAGGCGTGGTTTGAGGCACGGTTCAATATTTTGTTACCCCAAGAACTCGATGCAATAGAAAAGGCTCGGGCAACCCTTCGGCGGGGGAATAAGGACGCAACTCCCGGTAGGATCATGGCGGAACTCAATTTTGGGTTCTGGACAAGCCTCTTTGATTTGCGTTACGAGCAGCGGTTGTGGCCACTTCACTTAAAAACGGTGCTTCCGTACATCCCTAAGACCATACGCACCAGAAAAATAATTTCTAGCCGGATGAACCGAATACGCAGACTTAGGAACCGCGTATTTCATCACGAGCCGATATGGTACTGGCAGGACTTGCAACAACAGCATTTCGAAATCCTGGAGGCTATTGGGTGGGTAAATTCATCGATGAAGTCATTTATTCTGACTATAGACCGGTTTGACAACGTTATAAGCCATGGATATCGGTTCTACGAGGATAGATTGGGCCAGATAGAAAGCTGTTAAGTTGCCGTATTTGAAGCATATTACTAATGTCAGGTATAAATCGGGAGATAAGGCCTTAAAATGAGATATTCAATATGAAACTGAAGTTTATGCCATCCCTATTGATTTTCATCAGTTCATATTTCCCGCTAACATTTATTTTTCTGATAAAGGATTTGAATGCAACAACATTCCATTTGCAACATCCATTATCCTGATGGACGAATCGCACCATTACCGTGCCGAGCGGGGCATGCAGGTAATCAACGAGTTGAAGCCAGTTTTGGGTATCGAACTGACAGCTACTCCGAAGACTGAAAGCGGCGGCACAAAGCTGTTTAAAAACGTGGTCTATCAGTACGGTCTGGGTACGGCGATGGAGGACGGTTTTGTCAAGGAACCTGCCGTAGCAACGCGGAAGGATTTCGACCCCGCGAAATTTAGTCCGGAAGAACTGGACCGAATCAAACTAGAGGATGGAATCCGCATCCATGAAGACACGAAGGTCGGTCTAGAAATCTACTCCAGGGACGAGAAGTGTAGGCTGGTTAAACCGTTCGTGCTGGTCGTTACACGGGATACCGGTCATGCCTCTAAGGTTAAGGCACTTATTCAGTCAAACGCCTTCTTTGAGGGGAGATATGCCGACAAGGTGATGGAAATTCACTCGAACCAGAAGGGAGAGGAAAAGGAAGAAAACATCCAGCAGCTCCTAACCCTGGAAGATCCAAACAACAAAATTGAGATCGTGATCCACGTCAACATGCTGAAGGAAGGCTGGGACGTTACTAACCTTTACACCATTATCCCGCTAAGGACAGCGGCGTCCGAAACTCTGACAGAACAAACTATTGGCCGAGGTTTGCGTCTGCCCTATGGCAAGCGTACCGGCAATGACAAAGTAGATAAGCTGACCATCATCGCCCATGACAACTTCCAGAAGATTATTGAGGAGGCTAATAAGCCCGGTTCCATCATAAAGCAGAAGAACATCATCGAGATCGACCCTAGCACTTATGAGGGACGCAAAGAGGTGGTTGTTGCCAAGAACGCCTTTGAAGAGAAGGCAGAGGTTGAAAAGCAAAAGATCGAGGCAATGCCTGAATCCAAGGAAAAGGTGAAGGCCGGTATCAATCTTGAGATCAGGAAGACGATCTATGCGACCATCCCGCAGGTCAACAATAAGGTGAGTAGTGTAGCTGACTTAAGCAACCAAGAAATAAAGGATATAGTGGTTGCTAAGGTCAAGGCACAGTTACTTTCCTCGCCCCAGCCAGGGTTGTACGATGCAGATGTGGTAAAGGAGATAGAGGAAGCCTATCAGGCTACGGTCAACGAGTTCATTCAGGACATAATCGAGATTCCCCGTATAGTCATTCAGCCATCCGATGAGGTCGATTCTGGCTTCCGGGATTTTGAGCTGGAGGTGAAGAGTCTCAACTATCAGCCGGTATCGGAAGAAATCCTTATCCGCTTCCTTGCCCGGAAAGAGAACAGCGACCAGACCCTCATCGGCAAGTATGGCATAACCGCAGACAAGCCAGAAAGCCTGATCCTAAACGAGTTGATCAATTATTCGTTAATCGACTACGACACCCAGGCAGACCTGCTCCATAAATTGGTTGGACAGGCTATGGCCAAGTTGAAGAGCTATCTGAGTGACCAGGCGTTTGTCAACGTGGTCAAGTTCCACAAAAAGGAGATTGCGGAGTTCATTTTCTCTCAGATGAAGCCCCATTTCTACTGCAACACCAAGTCCTACGAAAAGCCGGTTGTCAAGCCATTTACCCAGATTGAGGGCCACAACCTGACCAAAATTCAGGCAGATAAAGTCCATCACTATTCGGATACGATTACCCCTACTAGCTCGATACCGATGAAGGTTTTCTCTGGATTCAAGAAGGCGTGCCATTCCCTGTACAAGTTTGACGCTAAGGGGGAGAAGGATTTCGCCGGTATCCTGGAAAGCGATAAGGCGGTTATCAAGTGGCTCCGTCCGGCACCCAAGCAGTTCAAAATATACTGGGACCATAATGCTCGGACCTATGAGCCGGATTTTGTGGTCGAGACAGATAAGGTCGTTTACCTTGCAGAGATTAAGGCTGATAACCGTCTAGCCGATCAAGAGGTGCTGGAAAAGGCGAAGGCAGCAGTTCAATACTGCAAGTATGCTACTGACCACAACTTAGCTAATGGCGGTAAAGCATGGAAATACCTATTGATTCCCCATAGTGAGGTGCTTCACAATACCAGCCTGGGGTATTTGGCCGGTAAAAGGGAAATTTGTGCGTAATTGCCTACTTATAGGTTAGTTCACCGTGAGAGGAACAATCAGATGGATTGCTTGGTAATCCTGGTAAGCAAAAGACTATCTACTGAGTACGATGAAGTCAGAAATAGAGCAATATTTTCAACTAAACATTATGACTCATTTTTTAAACGAAGTGGTGTGATCGGAAAGCTGAAATCTAAGGTTTCACTTAGTTGCTCAGCCTGTGACAGTTTTGTTGTGCCAGCAGGTGAGCTGTACAATCTTATATATGAACCCGAATCGCTATTTGATGAAAAGGAACAGGAGGACTGGAATGAGGATTTCGAAAATCTTTATTATACGATTCGATCACTTTTGCAAAATTTAACTGAAGAAATTAACGCCACGGATGACGAATGGCAGAGTTATATTGAAAAGGGAACTCCACATCTTGCGCCTCTACATGTTCGTGGTGAATGCATCGACATACCGGAATGGGCTGCTAACCCAGTTCGGCTGAGATTTAGAGAGGTTGTCTTTAAATTTGGTGCACGCTGCGGTTCTTGCGGCAGGGTATTTCGAAAAAGATAGTCGGACAGACCCCAAAAGGCTCTTTGGAGGATTATGGCTCGCCAGAAAACAAGCCCGATAGAAGACGTAATTATAATCGCTAGTAAGTTGCCTTGGTGGGCTGGTGCGACACTGGCGCTGATATCATACCTGATTCTGCATGTTATTGCCTCTCGTCCACCACTTCCGGTGACCGGTGTAGGACAAATGGGGGCGTTCGCTGTTAGGGGCCTCTATACGTCATTGGCCATGTTCGGCCAATACGTTCTTCCCTTTGCCTTCGGGCTTGGAGCCGTTACATCTGCGATCAATCTTATTCGCCAGAAAAAGGTCTACAACCACGTTGCAAAGCGTTCCGGTGTCAGTGCCCTAAACGAAATGAGCTGGGGCGATTTCGAACGACTGGTAAGTGAGTACTACCGGCGTAAAGGTTTTCAGGTGACAAGGGAGGGCGGCAATGGCCCCGATGGCGGCATTGATCTGATCCTACGCCAAAAGGGTGAGCTTTACCTGGTACAGTGCAAACAGTGGAAAGCGTACAAAGTAGGAGTGCAGCCAGTACGTGAGTTCTATGGAGTGATGGCTGCGCGAGGGGCAACGGGCGGTTACTTCGTTACTTCTGGTGAGTACACTGCCGAAGCAAGGACATTTGCCCAAGGACTCAACCTCGAACTTCTTGACGGTCGTAAACTTCGGGAAATGATCGATATTGCTCAGCAGCCTACACTAACTCGTGTTGCGGCTGGTCCCAGCAGGCATAGTGAGCCCCAGGTGGCCAAACCGAGTGCCGATTTGAGGGTTTCCCCTATTGCCACGGTGCCGCCGATGTGTCCGCAATGTAATGCTGAAATGACAAGGCGCATAGCACGCCACGGAAGTAACGCTGGAAAGGAGTTTTGGGGGTGCATCTCATATCCGAAATGTAAGGGTACGCGGCAGCTAGAGGAATCCACGAGTGGTGAGATGTCTACTGTCAGGTCTTCTACAACGGCTTTTGAGAAACCATTGCTGGAGAAATGTAATTGCCCTGATTGCGGGTCTGAAATGGCATTGCGTCAATTCCAGAGCGGGCCAAGAAGTGGGGAGCATTTCTACGGCTGCATCCCCTGTAAGAAGGGTTGGACTCCAAGCCAAGTGCGACAATGACTAAGGTGACTCAGGTAATGACGAACTGTAAATATCCATTCAATACCTCCAAACAGCTGGCAGACTGGACTACTCGCATCCTTACGGAACGGGACATCGATTGCCTGATAGATTGGAGGATGTTAGAGCAATGGATGCAAACTGAAATCTTTCGTGCTATTGACACCGATACAGGGAATCCGTGGCGTCATTTTGGTTATGGAGAACAGCCATATTGCTGCGATATGCCCAAAAGTCTGTCAAAACCGACCAGCGTCCCAAGAATAGACCTTGTATTTGCACAACCTGAGTTTGAATTGCCTCAACAGATCATCTGGTTTGAATTGAAGCATATAGGGCGCAGCCAAGAAACCCTACAAACGAATGCTAACAACCTGGGCGCCGATCTGATAGCTCTCTATTCAATTAATCCAGCGAAGACTAAAGAGCTATGGTTGAATCCACCCGGACATGTCGTTAATGCTAACAAGACTGAGTTCTGGAAGAAACATGCGCATGGTATAGAAAGAGCCGAGCACTTCTACGCTCAAGTCGTTCTAATTCAAAAGGACCTAGCAGATCTACCGGGTAACGAGACTCTGGTAAGAAATCGCTGGCTTACGTCATTTGAGAATCGAGGGAAGATCACCTCCAGGCAACACGATATCTCGATTGAAAGGGCGGATACCCAAAGGTTTACGATATTCGCTCTGGTCGGTCGGGTCGGAATAGATCGAGCCGATACTGTAGAAGCTCATGCGTTCACGGAAAATGGGGTAAATGAAAGAGCCGCTATAGGAAGCGAGACCATCGGCGGAACAATATTCTCCAATATGGCAAGCGCATACGGTTTCAAGCAACTGAGGTCACTTGGCGTGAGGCGCGATAGTGATATGGCGGGTACGTCAGTCCCCGTTTCATGGAAGGCTGATGGCCACATTGTTGAACTCCGCTACAAGTACAAACAGGGCTGGAGTTTTGACGGCTATTACCTTGATAACCAATTTATGCCATTGCCGAGAACTTTTAACACGCGGGATGAGGCAAGAGACTTTTTTCTCAATGTAGCCTACAGGAATTTGATTGGATTACCGTGTAGCTGATGTACCTAATGCGCCTGAACTGAAAAACATATTTTATAGTGGGTTGGGTGAGGTAATATTACTGCCATTGGAATGTACCTGATGCACCTAATGTACCTAAGATTGCAATTTTATATTTGTAGGCTTGTTCGAATATAGTTATTGATATTGTTATGTGTTCTGATTCATGGTCGAATATTTAACCTATACCAAAGTTATTGTGCTGAACACGTATTATTGTGGTTTATATGATTTGTATGTTAATCGTATACTATAATACCTGCAACACGGTAATTAAAATGAAACAACAAAAACTATAATGTACGCTTAAATGTAAAGCTAAATTAACAAAACAGATACATTAGGTACACTAGATTCATACCTTCTGCCATACCATAAGCTTAATACTGTACACCGGTGTAAGTCTTAATGTTTGTTGTTTGAATATTTGAATATTTGCAATCAGGAGAGGGCGTTACGATTGGCAGCATAATAAAATATTGAAATATTTCTGGCAGTGAAGGTGGGGCCTTAAGCTCCGCCTTTTTTTTATTCAATTTGAGCATGTGTGTGACGGTCGGAGTGCCACCAACAAACGTTGGAAGCATGGTAACCTGCTGAGAGATTAAAGGCACGCAATAAGATCAAGCCTGGACGATCAAGATAAAGGCATGCCACAGGTCACGCCAATGCCTAAGTCGGCACCCAGCGTTGATTTGGGCGTCCTGTGTACCAGGAATGAAACGTCTTTCATGTTGGTAGTATTCATGATATAAGGTTTTCAAAGGTCACGCTTTATAGTAAATACTCTAATCATGTTACGAGAGTATGCAGGATACGGATTGCCAGACGCTTGGTCTGATCGTCCATCAGGTGGAAGATCCTCAGAGCTTGGCCCTCGATAGATTCTCCAGTCTTCAGGTGCTGGAAATCAAGTAGGTCCTTCATTTCGACTTGAAGGTCTCTTGCTATGGCATCCAGGGTATCTAGGGATGGGGCACTCTTGCCACCTTCTATGCGACTGATCTGCTTTGGATCTACGCCGACCATTTCAGCAAGTTTCTCCTGAGATAGGCTCCGTAGCTTTCTGACTTCCCTTATCCTCATTCCAAGCAGTTCCTTGGCCGTTTGCATATACCCTCCTAGAAATAGGTGAAGTATCCGCTGGTCAGGCCAGATTCGTAATACCATTAAAGGCCCTTAAAATGGTATAAAATGGACATTTAATGTCCTTTGTGGTAAGGGAACACTGGTGCCTTGAGGTATGCCGAAATATGGGTAGCTGCTAGAAATTATTTCCTGAAGAACGGGTTCACCTCTGCGATATTGATAAGCAGTGGCGTAATCTAAAGTGCCATCTACGTTAGCGACTAATTAAATATTTAAGCAGCATAGGGAGAGAATGTATGGATAGAGCCATGAATACAGTTATAGCAAAAACGTGTGATTTTGATGAATTATACAAGCTTGTACTTGAAGAAATGAAACAAATTAATACTGTAATCAGCACCAAAACCGGATCTGAAGATGAAACGCTGAACTTCCTTTTAAGCAATGTTGCCATGCAGTTGGAAAAGGAATCTTATTTTGGTACTGCACTTTGGTCCATAATACATTCTGCAATATCTAATAAAACAATGTCACGATCCGCGTTGAACAAATGTTTCAATGAAGGCTTCTCAAAAAAAACAGTGGACGATTTAAGAAAAATAGCAGTTGAGCATTACGACAACAAAAACAATTGGATTTACGACAACCCAAAAGATGATGCCATAATGAAATGTATAATTTTAAAGTTCAGAGTCGAGATGATAGCAAATGTTGCGGTTCATTTCAATTTTGGTGGTGACACAGATTTGCTTAAAAAATTACAGTCCGATACAGATGGCTTCAAAATGCTTAAAGCTATTACGGCCATTAGCAGTAAACATGCTTCAAAGTTCTGTGATATGCTGAGCTAAAATGGGCATTTCAATAGATGTTTTCGCTAACTATTTTGTGTATTCGGTTTGTTTGTTGCTGTTAGATGTCGTATAGAGATTATTTTCAATCCAGTTGGCGGTGCGCTGATTAATTTATTGCTGGAGACGATATGTGTGATTTTTCTGGAGAGTTCGAAGTCGTGGTGATGGATGCAGCGTACGACGAATGGCGGAGTTACTTAGAAGAAAGCGATAACCCTGAAAGATTAAACGAACGTGTAGATGTAATGGACCCTGTAATTATCAGGGACATAATTCGTAATGCGCATAAGAGTTTAGTTGACATTGGAATGGCGGTTATAAAAAGTCTATACTCTAAAACATATGAATGCATCAGTGAGCGTACAAGGATTGAGGCTAACATAACAATCGACACTTATAATTCATTTGCAGCTTCCCTGCTTAAAAACGCAAAGATTATAGATATACAACTTGATCATTTTGAAATGCTATATAATCAATATCTTGTAAAATTGCAAAACGCTAAACTATTTTCTAAATCGATAGGTGGAGTTGCTATAGGCGGAGCAATAGGCTCATTATTCGGGCCAATCGGAACTATATTGGGCGGATTTGCCGGTGGCGCATTGCAAAATGACAAGGCAATTGAGGAGGTCCGTTTGTCTATGCCAACAATTGATGAAGCTTATCATAAGCTGGTGTACGCGGTGCACAATTTCCTGGAGGAAATGGTTGATATAATGGTTAAAAATATCGAAGTTTACGAAAGATCTATCGGCTTTGAATTCGTCTATAGATAAATCCTATTGTGTAAATAGTGTATTCCTGGGGAGGTTGTGATGGAAGGTGTTTTTACTGTACTTGGCCCTAATGAACCGGACATAAATGTAGAGTATGACAAATTAGCAAAACAGGCAAATGGCGGAAATGCGGCGTCGATGTATAGTTTGGCAACTATGTGTTTAAAGCATCGGGGGACGCTCAAGGACAGCGGCAAAACCTCTGAGGAAACAGCAATTATCTGGCTGACAAAAGCCGCTGAAAAAGGTCACGTAAAAGCTCACACTCTGTTGGGGATACTTTACGAGGACGGCTTAGGTGTGTCGCAAAACTATAAAATGGCATTCCAATTGTATAGCAAGGCTGCATCACAAGGAGATTCATGGGCTGAGTGCAATATCGGCTTGTTATATGAAAATGGTCGCGGCGTTATGAAGGACTACAATGAAGCCGTTAGGTGGTATAAAAAGTCAGCAAATGGAGGTAACTCTGACGGGCAAGTAAATTTAGGCTCCTATTACATCGGCGGAAATTCCGTTGAAGTACAAACAGGAATTCAATGGTATGAAAAAGCAGCCGATAATGGCCATATAGAAGCAATGAATAGGCTAGGTCTCATTTACGACACCGGTAGTTTGGTGCCCAAGGATACAAAAAGAGCATTTGAATGGTTCAAAATGGCAGCTCAGGCAGGCCACACGGATGGAATGTATAATGTGGCGATTTGTTATGCTGAAGGAACCACTTTGGACGGGAAACAAGATGTTGCCAAGGCAAAGTTCTGGATTAAAAATGCAGCAGATCGAGGACACCAGGATGCACAAAATGTAGTATGGCGATAGCCTGGAAATTTGGAGAGATTTTTTATGTACCTGGCAGAATCTCAAGTTAGCGTATCAACTATTGCACGTCTCTTCGATGAAGCAGGCATTTCACCATTTGAGCCTGATACCGACTCATTTTATGTAAAAGGTGATGGCCTCATTGTCAAAATTAGCGTGTGGCCAAGTAAAAAGGTAATCACATATCTATTTATATCATCTTTGTCAGGTACAAACAGAAAAAATATATCTTATAAAATAAATGCGATGAATGACGCTATGCTGTTTGTGCGTTTCTCTATCACAGAGAACAACGGTGATATGTTGCTCGCCTCTGATTATCAAATGAGTTTTGACGGAGGTATCATTAGATACCATCCCGTTATGATGCTCAAACGATTTGAAAGCATTGTGTCCGACGCAATCAATGAATATATTTTGGCCGACGATAGCTCTTCATCGACAACCGGATTCCAATTTTAGTGCCCGTCGCTTCTGGTTTGTATCAGTAGCGAGCTTGTGCGGGAAAATAGATTGTGATAACGATAGTATAGCTAATGGTATTGAAATGGAGGGGCTGTGATAGATTTAACCAGATGCAAAGTGCTGATCAATGAGGGACTAAGATGCTTAACTAGTAGCTGGACTCAAGAAGCAAAAGCTAAGTTTAAAGTCGCTTATGTATCATCTTCAAGCCTAACCACGTTTGATGATAAATTGACTATATTGGTATTCTCATTGTATGGCTTGACACTGGCAAGTATGCTTGAGAAAAATAGAGATGATATAATGAGGTATTTGGACGAGCTACATACGGCAGACCAAGGTAGCTTTAATATTTTGTTCGATAAGATAGAGAATTACCTTAGCAATGGATGGACCGAATTTGAAATTGCTTCCGTAGCAAGGCAGCTGATAAATGAGTATTGTTAGTTAATTGTCTGATGTTCTTGGTGGGTGATAGAAGCCACTCCGCCATTCCACTTTAATTTGAGCAACATTACACGGGGGGCAGTTCATGGAGTTGTCTACAGGTGACCAGAAAAAATACGAAATGGCCGTTGGAATGATCGGTGGCGGTGACAGGCAGGGTGGTGTGTTATTGTCTGAACTATATAGCAAGTATCCTGATAATTTTGATGTGCTGTTAAGCTTGGGTGGTGCGTTAAATTCTGTGCAAGATTTCAAAAATGCTATTCCAGTGTTGGTAAAAGCAGTGAATATCAACAGGAACAATGCTGATGTATTTTATTCATTGGGGCTTGCATTTGCCGGTAGCGGTGACGAGGAAAAGGGCCTGACATTTATCAATCAGACTGCGGCATTTGACAATATACCTCCACGGTTGGAAGAAGAAATACTTCTTACAAGAGCTTGCATCTTGATTAATCTTATAAGGAAAACCCCTGGCGGAAGTAAAGAGGATGCCATTAAAAACTGTTTGCTGTGTAAACGTGCAGGATACACTTTGCCGCCACTCATTTCTAGTTTTATGCACGCACATGGCCTATCATGAGTTAAAAGCTACATTCCCAATTTACTACTATATATGTAAATGAATCAAAACGGCAATGTGTAAAACAAAGCTCGTGCTAACACGTTTTTAAATTTAATATATATTAGATTGATTTATATTACCTTGTATGCTTTCAAGATAATATTATATATATTATGCTTTTCGGATTTGAGAGAGATCTTGTTTTGAATTACATGGTCTCTAGGAGAGTGTTTTGTGGAAATAATAAAAGTGAAGCGTTGAAAAGACGAACCCCGGGCATCAATATAGCATCACGTTGCAATAGAAGGGTCTGAGCCTTAATCGGTTTAGGCCCTTTTTGTTCGTCCACAGTGGCATCCTACATACCCAATCAAAAAAACAATTAAATTGGACGTAAGCAATTTACCATGTCAGAGGTACCGGACCTGCTGTGAGGCGTTTTTGCGTCTAAATACTTAAATTACAAAGGAGCATCGCCATGATCGACACCTCGTATGTCAATCGGCTTGCAAAATTGACCCACCATAGGCGTCCAAAATTGACCCACCCCAGCGAGTGTTTTTAACCCTTTTTTCTCGTCTTAATTCTCCAGCTATCGTTCCCCGTTTCGAGGATCTCGCA